>ULWB01032671.1_pt1 | contig 50036 bp, 49 predicted proteins | sample 1959891 | NCBI WGS metagenome assembly ULWB01 (sample SAMEA4835799, study PRJEB28245) | human gut metagenome | biome: gut microbiome; material: fecal sample | place: Denmark | collected 2008 | reverse complement strand
CCTGCGGGCCGCGAACTCTGCGAGGCTTTTTTGACAGGCTGGAATCCCCGTAACCGCAATGGTTACGGGGATTTGTTTATGGGTGAAAAAAATTGCTTGACAAATACCCCATAGGGGTATAGGATAAACATACCCCTATGGGGTATATTGCATACGAAGTGAGGCGGGAATACTATGGAACAACACGACTGCTGCCACTGCTCCCAACGGAAAAAGGAGCGCTCGCCGGAGGAATATAAGCGCCTGATCCACCGGCTCAACCGCATCGAGGGCCAGATCCGGGGTATCCGGGGCATGGTGGAGGCCGGGGCGTACTGTCCCGACATTCTGGTTCAGGCGGCGGCGGTGAACGCGGCCATCAACGCCTTCAACAAGGAACTGCTGGCCAGCCATATCCGCACCTGTGTGGCCCAGGACATCCGGGACGGCAAGGACCAGGTCATCGACGAGCTGGTGGCCACCCTGCAAAAGCTGATGAAATAGGAGTGATCCCCATGAGGCAATACAATGTTACGGGCATGAGCTGCGCCGCCTGCTCGGCCCGGGTGGAAAAGGCGGTGGGGAAGGTCCCCGGCGTCACGGCATGCTCTGTGAGCCTTTTGACCAATTCCATGGGCGTAGAGGGCACGGCGGAGCCCTCCGCCATTATTGCCGCCGTGGAGGCGGCGGGCTACGGCGCGTCGGAAAAGGGCGCGGCCCAGTCGTCTCCCAGCGCCGACGATCAGCAGCTGGAGGACCACGAGACGCCCCGTATCCGGCGGCGGCTTATCTGGTCCGTGGGCTTTCTGCTGGTGCTGATGTACTTTTCCATGGGCCACATGATGTGGGGCTGGCCCCTGCCGCCGTTTTACGACAACAACCATGTGGCCATGGGGCTGACCCAGCTGCTGCTGACGGTGATCATCATGGTCATCAACCAGAAGTTCTTCATCAGCGGCTATAAGGCCCTGTGGCACCGAGCTCCCAATATGGACACCCTGGTGGCCCTGGGGGCCACGGCAGCCTTCGGCTACAGCACCTATGCTCTGTTTGCCATGACTGCCGCCCAGGTCCGGGGGGATGAAGCCGCCGTCATGAGCTGCATGATGGACTTCTACTTTGAGTCCGCCGCCATGATCCTGACTCTGATCACCGTGGGCAAGATGCTGGAGGCCCGGTCCAAGGGCAAGACCACCGACGCCCTGAAAAGCCTGATGCGGCTGGCCCCCAAGACTGCCACCGTTATCCGGGACGGCAAGGAAGCAGAGGTGCCGGTGGAGCAGGTGCAGCAGGGGGACGAGTTCGCCGTCCGGCCGGGGGAGAGCATCCCGGTGGACGGCGTGGTGCTGGAGGGAAACAGCGCCGTTAATGAGTCCGCCCTCACCGGCGAGAGCATCCCGGTGGACAAGGCTCCCGGCGACGGAGTGTCCGCCGCCACGGTGAACCAGTCCGGCTATCTCCGCTGCCGGGCCACCCGGGTGGGCCAGGATACCACCCTGTCCCAGATCATCCGCATGGTCAGCGACGCCGCCGCCACCAAGGCCCCCATTGCCAAGATCGCCGATAAGGTATCCGGCGTGTTCGTTCCGGCGGTGATCTCCATCGCCGCGGTGACCACGGCGGTGTGGCTGCTGCTGGGCCACCCGGTAGGCTATGCCCTGGCCCGGGGCATCTCCGTTCTGGTCATCAGCTGCCCCTGCGCCCTGGGCCTGGCCACTCCTGTGGCCATTATGGTGGGCAGCGGCCTGGGCGCCAAAAACGGCATCCTGTTCAAGACTGCCGCTTCCCTGGAGGAAACGGGCCGGGTGCAGATCGTGGCTCTGGACAAAACCGGCACCATCACCAGCGGTCAGCCCCGGGTGACGGATATTCTTCCGGCAGAGGGCGTCACGGAGCAGGAGCTGCTGAAAAATGCCCTGGCCCTGGAGCAGAAGAGCGAGCATCCCCTGGCCCGGGCTGTACTGGACCGGGCGGAGGGCCTGACGGCCCCGGAGGTATCGGATTTCCAGGCTCTGCCCGGCAACGGGCTGACAGCCAGGCTGGCGGGCCGGACCCTGTGGGGCGGCAGCGCCGCCTATACGGCGGAAAAGGCCGCCGTTTCCCCGGAGCTGCAGGCCCGGACGGAGGAGCTGGCCCGGCAGGGGAAAACGCCCCTGTTCTTCGGGCTGGATGACCGGCTGCTGGGTATCATCGCCGTGGCGGATGTCATCAAGGAGGACAGCCCACAGGCAGTCCGGGAGCTGCGGAATATGGGCATCCATGTGGTGATGCTCACCGGCGACAACGAGCACACCGCCCGGGCCATCGGGGCCCAGGCCGGGGTGGATCAGGTCATCGCCGGGGTGCTGCCGGAGGGCAAGGAGGCCGCCATCCGCCGCCTGATGCAGCGGGGCAAGGTGGCCATGGTGGGCGACGGCATCAACGATGCACCGGCCCTGACCCGGGCCGACACCGGCATCGCCATCGGCGCGGGAGCCGACGTGGCCATCGACGCGGCGGACGTGGTGCTGATGAACAGCAGCCTGCCGGACGTGCCAGCCGCCATCCGGCTCAGCCGGGCCACCCTGCGGAACATCCACGAGAACCTGTTCTGGGCATTTTTCTACAATGCCATCGGCATACCCCTGGCCGCCGGGGTGTTCATCCCCCTGGGGCTGACGCTGAATCCTATGTTCGGCGCGGCAGCCATGAGCCTTTCCAGCTTCTGCGTGGTGTCCAACGCCCTGCGGCTGAATCTGTTCAAGCTCCGGGATAACCGGCACGATCATAAGAGAACCAATCATCTGAACAACGAGATCAAGGAGGAACAAGCTATGGAAAAGACACTGGAGATCAAGGGCATGATGTGCCCCCACTGCGAGGCCACCGTTCGCACCGCCCTGGAGGCTCTGCCCCAGGTTCAGGAGGCTCAGGTGAGCCACCAGACCGGCACCGCTGTGGTGACCCTCACCGGCCCGGTGGAGGACGACGTCCTGCGCCGCACCGTGGAGGACAAGGGCTACACTGTCACCGCCATCCGGTAAACGGAAAAAATAAATGCACGGCCGCGGCCGTGCATTTATTTTTTCTTTTGCCAGTCCGCACTGGATCAGACGGATCACCGCTTATCGCGGTCGTAGGACACCACCACACGGCGGTTGGGCTCCGAGCCAATAGAGTAGGTATTGACACCGGGGACATCCTGCAGGGCGGCGTGGATCACATGGCGCTCATAGGCATTCATGGGCTCCAGAGTGACGCTGCGGCGATACCTGGTGACCTTGGCAGCCACCTTGCGGGCCAGAGACTCCAGGCTCTGTTCCCGCTTGGCCCGGTAATTCTCGGCATCCACATGGACGCGGATGCGCTTTTCCCGGCCGGAATTGACGGCGTAGTTGGTCAGCTGCTGGATAGCGTCCAGGGTCTCGCCCCGGCGGCCAATCAGCTGGCCCAGCTTCTGTCCCTCCAGCACCACACTGTAGCGGCCCTTTTCCGTCTCCGTGACCTGCACCTGGGCAGGGCTGTCCATATGCTCCAGCAGGCCCGTCAGGAACTCGGTAATGCGCCGGGCGTTGTCGTCCAGGACAGACTGCTCCGGGGCGGCAGCGGGGGCCTGGGCAGGAGGCTCAGGAGCCTTGACGGGAGCCTTGGGAGGCTCCGGCTTCCTGGTCTTGGGCTGCTCCGGCTTGGGCTGGGGTCTGGGCTCCGGCTTCTTTTCCGGCTGGACCGGCGCGGCGGGAGCCTCCGGCTCCTCCTGGCCATAGGTCACGCGGACCCGGGCAGGGCTGCTGCCAATGCCCAGAAAGCCGCTTTTGGCCCGCTCCAGAATCTCAACGGACACGTCGTCGCGGTCCATATGCAGCTGTTCCAGCGCTTTGCGGATGGCCTCGTCCTCGGTCTTGCCCGTTACGTCGATATAACTCATAGACAAAACTCCTTAGTCATCATTGTAATGGCTTTCGTTGTAGGCCCGGCCCCGTGCATAGGGACGCTGGCCCACGCGGCCACTTTCGTTGGTGCCGGGATTCTTTTTCTTCTCGCCAGAGGACTGCTTTTTCTTGCCCTGCTGGTTATTCTGCTTCTTGCCGCTGTTGTAGGAAGCCTGCTGCTGTGCCATCAGCTCCTTCTGCTTCTGGTACTTGGCATAGCGCTTTTCACGGGCGGCCTTTTCCTTCTCGGTCTCCTCGCGGTCCAGCTTCTTGTTGAAATACTTATTCAGGGTCAGCTCCTGGATCAGGGAGAAGGCGGAGTTGGCAATCCAGTATACGCACAGAGCGGAGGGCAGAATATAGCCCATCCACAGGCTCATCAGGGGCATCAAGTACATCATGGTCTTGGCGGACCCGTTGGGGGTAGAACCATTGGTGCGCATGGTGATGAGGCTCATGACGAACTGGATGCCGGCGGAAATGATGGGCAGCAGCAGCGCGCCCCAGACGGGCCAGCCGCCGCCGGGGAACTGGCTGAACAGAGAGGACGGCTGAGCCGCCAGGTCAATGTGCAGGAAGTTGTAGTTCAGGTCGATGAGGCCGTCGAACTTCCCGGCGAAATCCGCCCAGTGCTCGTGGATGAACTTGGCCAGATAAATCTGCTCATACGCCTGACTGCCCTCGGCCGCAGTGAAGCCCAGGGTGCCGGCCAGGGTGGTGATCTCCGCGATCACCGACTCGGACAGGCTCATAAAATACCGCAGAGGCACACGGATGATGTAGTACAGGGCGATCAGGATGGGGAAGGGGATCATGGACCACAGGCAGCCGGACATGGGGTTGATGCCCTCTTTCATGTACAGCTCCTGCATGGCCTCCTGCTGACGCTGCTGGTTGCTGGCGTAGCGGGTCTGGATATCCTTGATCTTGCCCTGCATGCGGTTCATGCGCAGCATACTCTTCTTGCTCTTGAGCTGGAAGGGCAGCAGCACCAGCTTCACCACCAGGGTGAACAGGATCAGAGCCACGCCATAGGACCCGGTCCAGCTGTAGAACAGCCGGGTCAGGAAGGCAAAGGGCACACAGATATAGTATCCGAGCTTTGCAAACATGGGATAGTTTCCTCCGTATTTTGTTGGGTGGGAAAAACGGGGTTTTCAGGGAACGGGATCATACCCGCCTTTGTGGAAGGGATTGCATCGCAGAAGGCGCCGCAGCGCCAGAAAGCCGCCCCGCAGAGGGCCGTATTTCTCCACCGCCTGCAGTGCGTATTCCGAGCAGGTGGGGATATAGCGGCAGCGGGGCGGAAACAGGGGAGACATAGCCGTCTGGTAAAAGCGGATCATCCGCAGGATGGCCCGCTTCATGACGGGTCCTCCCGCAGCAGGTCCAGCTGCTCCAGCAGACGCAGATAGGTGCGGTCCAGCTTCTGATAATCCGTTTCCACGGCCCGGACCCGGGCCACCACGATCAGGTCGTAGCCCGGGAGCATTTTCGCCTTGTTCAGCCGGTAGATCTCCCGAATGCGGCGCCGGACGCGGTTGCGCACCACGGCGCAGCCCAGCTTCGTACTGACGGAAACGCCCAGGCGGCTATGGCCCCGGCGGTTCCTCTGGCAGTAAATCACCAGCTGCGGCGAAACCGCCGATTTTCCCTTGCGGTAAATGCGGCGGAATTCGTAATTCTCTTTTACCGTGACGGCTGGATCCATGAAAACAAGCACCTTCTCCGCCAACGCGGCGGCTGAAATGAGCATAGGCCAAAGGGGACGGCAGTTTTCCCATCCACCGTCCCTGGTCTATCCTTTATGCGCGATGCACTTTCCGCGACCTCAATGGGTCAGGCGAGCGCGGCCCTTGGCGCGGCGGCGGGCCAGAACCTTACGGCCGTTGCTGGTGGCCATTCTCTTGCGGAAGCCGTGCTCCTTGGAGCGCTGGCGCTTCTTGGGCTGATAGGTACGGAACATTGCATGACACCTCCATTTTGTAAGATCCGGCGGCAGAGCAAGGCTGCCGCACATACTCGACGGCGGGCAGGGGACTTGTCCCCGGCGGCCGCAGTTGACAGGTTGGATGCCGCAAAACGGCATGGTAAACATTATACAGATTTTCCGGCCCCCTGTCAACAGAAATCTGCATTTTCCACGAAAGAGCCGCATTCTGCCGCCGGACGCCGGTTTTGGGCAAGAAATTCTGTTATTTCTCCCACAAAATAGCGCATATTTACCGGTTTCTGTATAGCAGCCCGAAAAAATTTTTATACTTAGTATTAGTATATGTGTGGACTTTTCCGGGGCCGTTTGATATAATAAGAGGTGTATTTTTGCCTGAAACAAAGAGAGAAAATCGCATGACCAGCGGGAAAGGGGCGCTTTCATTGAATTCAATCGCAGACGTGTGGAAAAACGTACTGGACCGGCTGAGGTCCCAGCTGTCCGAGACCACCATCAATACCTGGTTCGACGAGGTGGATGTGGTGACCATGGAGGACTCCGCCTTTGTGCTGCATTGCAGCAACGCCTTCAAGAAGAGCACCATTGAGGCGCGCTTTATGAGCCACATCAAGGCCGCACTGAAGGATATTTTTTCCTCGGATCTGGAGGTAAAGATCCTGGACGATCAGCAGTTGTCCGCCTATCACGGGGTGGCTCCGGACCGGCCCGGCTCCCTTCTGGAGTCCGACGCCTTTACCTTCGGCACCTATGTGGTGGGGCCCCAGAACAAGATGGCCTATGCCGCCGCCCGCGCCGTGGCGGAAAAGCCGGCGGAGCACTATAACCCCCTGTTTATCTATGGCGACTCCGGCCTGGGCAAGACCCATCTGCTGTATGCCATTGCCCACCAGGTCCGCTCCCGCCAGCCGGATGCCCGCATCGTATACATCAAGGGCGACGATTTCACCAATGAGCTGATCGCCTCCATCCGGGAGGGAAAAAATGCGGAGTTCCGGGAGAAATACCGTCAGACCACCCTGCTGCTGGTGGACGATATCCAATTCATCGCCGGAAAAAAACAGACCCAGGAGGAGTTTTTCCATACCTTCAACACCCTGTATGAATCCGGGCGGCAGATCGTTCTGACGTCGGACCGTCCGCCCCGGGAGATGACCCAGCTGGAGGACCGGCTTCAGACCCGGTTTGAATGGGGTCTGATGGTGGATGTGGCCCCCCCGGACTTCGAGACGAGACTGGCCATCATCAAAAACAAGGCTGCCCTGCTGGGGGTGCAGCTGCCCGACGATATCAGCAGCTTTATCGCGGAAAATCTCACCGCCAACGTTCGACAGATCGAGGGCGCCCTGAATAAGCTGCTGGCCTATCGGGATCTGCTGGGCAACCAGGTGGACGGCGAGGCCGTCAGCCGTGCCGTGAAGGATATGCTGAAAAAGTACAATGAGTTTGTGCCGTCGCCAGGCCTGATCGTTGAGTACATCTGCCGGTATTATGACGTGGATGAGGAGCAGGTCCGGGGACAGGGCCGCAAGCGGGACCTGATGGAAGCCCGGCAAACGGCCATGTATCTGATCCGCCGGATGACAAACCTCTCCCTCAACGACATCGGCAAGGAGTTCGGCGACCGGGATCATACCACGGTGCTTCACTCGCTGGATCAGGTGGAGAAAAAGATGCGCTCCGATCCGGCCTACGCCGAAAAGGTCAAGGAGATCACCACCAACATCAACAATAAGAAATGATCTCTTTTCCACATATCCCTGTGGATTCCACCTGGACAACCTGTGGAGTATTTGCTTCTCTCTTTTCCTGTGGAAAACCCCCGGATATTGTCCCCAACGGGGTGTGGACAGAAATTTCTGTGATCCCAGTGCTTTTGGGAGATTTCCACATAAATTTTCCCTACGACGTCTGTTACTAAAATAAAGATATCTTTTGTTCTCTTTTGGAGAACGGAGTCTCTTTTCAGTCTGAAAGAAAGGAACGCTTCGATATGCTTCGATTTTCCTGTGAGAAGGCGCTGCTGCAAGGCGCCGTCAACACCGCCTCCCGGGCGGTGGCCGCCAAAAGCTCCATTCCGGCCCTGGAGGGAATCCTGCTGGAGGGCGGGGACACCCTGACCCTGTCCGGCTACAACATGCAGACCGGCATCCGCACCGGCGTGGACGCTCAGATCCAGTCTCCCGGCCGTATCGTCCTCAGCGCCCGTCTGTTCGGCGAGATGATCCGCAAGATGCCCGACGACGTTATTGTGTTCGACGCTGACGACAAGCTGACGGTTCATCTTACCTGCGGTGACGCCAGCTTCGAGATCATCGGCCTGTCTGCCGACGATTACCCGGAGCTTCCTGAGGTGGATGACCAGTTTTCCGTGGATATTCGTCAGGGGACGCTGAAGGCTATGATCAACCAGACCAGCTTCGCCGTGTCCACCAATGAAAGCCGCCCGGTACATACCGGCTCTCTGTTCGAGGTAGGGGATAAGGACCTGACGGTGGTGTCCGTGGACGGGTTCCGTCTGGCCCTGCGCCGGGAGCCTTTGGATCGGTCCGAGGGCGGCGCGTTCAAATTCGTGGCACCCGGCTCCGCTCTGAACGAAGTGGAGAAAATCTGCGAGGATTCCGACGAAAAAATCACCATTATTCAGGGCAAGCGGCACCTGCTGTTTGAGGCCGGGGCCACCCAGCTGATCTGCCGCCGCCTGGAGGGAGATTTCCTGGATTACAAGAACGCCATCCCCCGGAACAATCCCATCCGGCTGACGGTGGACACCAAAACCATGCTGGGCAGCCTGGACCGGGTGTCCGTGGTCATCAGCGAAAAGCTCAAGAGCCCGGTGCGCTGCGTTTTTGAAAACGGCCGGGTGATGCTGTCTGCCCGCACCGGCGCCGGCGAGGCCAAGGACATCTGCCCCCTGGACGGCGACGGAAACGGGCTGGAGATCGGATTCAACAACCGGTATCTGATGGACGCCCTGCGCTACGCTCCGGCGGACGCTGTGACCATGGAGCTGAATACCAGCATTTCTCCGGCGGTGCTGGTGCCGGTGGATGGGGAGGAGAGCTTCCTTTATATGGTGCTGCCGGTGCGGCTGAAGGCGTGAGAAAACGAGGTCAATATGGAAATCATTACCATTACTACAGAATATATCAAGCTCCAGGATCTGCTGAAGCTGGCGGCGGCTACGGCCACCGGCGGCGAGGCCAAGCTGCTGGTTCAGGAGGGAGAGGTCCTGGTCAACGGGGAGGTATGCACCATGCGGGGAAAGAAGCTTCGTCCCGGCGATGTGGTGGACGCCCTGGGACAGCGCTACGGCGTGCAGTATGCGGATTGAAGGACTGCTGCTGGAGGGCTTCCGGAATTACGACAGCCAGCAGCTGACCTTTGATGAAAGCTGCAACGTGATCTATGGAGACAATGCCCAGGGAAAGACCAACCTGCTGGAGGCCATTGTGTATCTGTCCTGCGGCCGCAGTCCCCGGACCCATGCGGATCGGGAGCTTATTGGCTTCGGAACGGACAGGGCCAGGCTGGTGGGACAGATCCGGTCCCGGGAGCGGGAATTTGAAACGGAGATTCAGCTGACCCGGGGACGGCGGCGGAAGATGACCGTCAACGGTGTGGCCGCCAAAAACGGCGGCGACCTGTCCCAGGTGCTGCACACGGTGTTTTTCTCGCCGGAGGACCTGTTTCTCATCCGGGAGGGAGCGGCGGCCCGGCGGCGGTTCATGGATATGTCCCTGTGCCAGCTGCGGCCCCGGTATGCCGAGGCCCTGGCGGAATACGGGCGGCTGTATGAACACAAGACCCGCATCCTCCGGGACAGTGACGAGTATCCTCAGCTGCTGGACACCCTGCCCGACTTCGATCGGCGGCTGTGCCAGGTGGGAGCGGTGCTCATCAGCTATCGGGCGCGGTATGTGCAGGCCCTGGCCGTCCACGCCCAGAGGGCCCACTGGGAGTGCTCCGGGGAACGGGAGGAGCTGGCTCTGTCGTATCAGACCGTGAAAACCGTGGAGGACCCATTGGGTCCGGCGGCGGACATTGCGGCGGCGCTGGCAGAGCACCAGGCACAGCATCATCAGGCGGAGCTGGCCTCCCGGCTGTGTCTGTCGGGACCCCATAAGGACGATATCGCCGTGACGGTAAACGGGCTGGAGGCCCGGCATTTCTGCTCCCAGGGCCAGGTGCGCACCGCGGCCCTGAGTCTGAAGCTGGCGGACCGGGAGATTCACAAAACCGCCATCGGAGAGTATCCGGTGATGCTGCTGGACGACGTGCTGTCGGAGCTGGACCCCCGGCGGCAGGAGTATGTGCTCAACCGCATTGCAGGCGGACAGGTGTTCATCACCTGCTGCGAAAACGACCGGCTGGATGCGCTGCTGTCCGGCCGGGTGTATCACGTTCGGGAAGGAAAGGTGCTGTGATGGGCTTTCTGCATATCGGCCAGAACGTCATGGTCAACGACCGGCGCATCATCGGCATATTCGACCTGGATATCACGTCCCAGTCCGCTCAGACCCGGCGGTTTCTGGACCAGGCGGAGCAGGAGGGCGTGGTGCTGCCGGTGTGCGACGACATTCCCAAGTCGTTTCTGGTGTGCGACCATCCGTATCACCGACAGATCGTATATATTTCCCAGCTGAATACCCAGACGCTGGTGAAAAGAGCGGAAAAGAAGTAAAGAATTCCCTGTCATTGCCGGGAGATCGGCAGACACCGGGTTCCCGGGAATGACAGGAAAGACCCAAGGAAAGGAAAGATGACCCAATGAGCGAACTGGAAAAAGTCACCGCCGTGGACACCACCTATGACGCCTCGGAAATTCAGGTTCTGGAGGGGCTGGAGGCTGTGCGCAAGCGGCCCGGCATGTATATCGGCTCCACATCGGCCTCGGGCCTGCACCATCTGGTGTATGAGATCGTGGACAACGCCATTGACGAGGCACTGGCCGGATACTGCACCGAGATCACTGTTACCATCAACCCCGGCGACACCATCACCGTTACCGATAACGGCCGCGGCATCCCCGTGGACATCCAGAAGCAGACCGGCCGGCCGGCGCTGGAGGTGGTATACACCGTGCTCCACGCCGGCGGTAAGTTCGGCGGCGGAGGCTATAAGGTATCCGGCGGCCTCCACGGCGTGGGCGCGTCCGTGGTCAACGCCCTGTCCGAATGGCTGGAGGTGCAGGTTCAGAAGGACGGCAGAATTTACGAGATGAAGTTCTCCCGGGGAGCGATCACCCAGGAGATGAAGATTTTGGGCGACACCGATCAGACCGGCACCGCCGTTACCTTCAAGCCGGACCCGGAGATGTTCGACACCCTGGTGTATGACTATGAAACGCTGCACACCCGGATGCGGGAGCAGGCGTTCCTGAATGCGGGGCTGCGTATCACCATTACCGACGCCCGGCCCGGCCAGGAGCAAAGTGACTCCATGTGCTACGAGGGAGGCATCCGGGAATTTGTTACCTGGCTCAACCGCAACAAGACGGCGCTGCATGAGGAGGTCGTCTATCTGGCCGGGGCCAAGGGGGACAGCACCGCCGAGGTGGCGCTGCAATACAACGACAGCTATAACGAGACGCTGGTGTCCTTCGCCAACGACATCCACACCCCCGAGGGCGGCATGCATGAGACGGGCTTCAAAACGGCCCTGACCCGGGTGCTCAATGCCTACGGCATGAAATACGGCATGATCAAGGAGGGAGACAAGGTCTCCGGCGAGGACGTCCGGGAGGGCATCACCGCCGTGATCTCCGTGAAGCTGACGGAGGCCCAGTTCGAGGGACAGACCAAGGCCAAGCTGGGCAACGCCTCCATCCGCACCCTGGTGGACAACGTGGTATCCGACCAGCTTGCCGTGTATCTGGAGGAGCACCCGGTGGTGGCCCGGACCATTCTGGACAAGGCCCTGACCGCCAACCGGGCCAGGGAGGCTGCCCGAAAGGCCCGGGAATCCATCCGCCGCAAGACCGCCCTGGGCGGAGCGGCCATGCCCGACAAGCTGCGGGACTGCAACGAAAATAACCCCGAGCTGACGGAGATCTATATCGTGGAGGGCGACTCCGCAGGCGGCTCTGCTACTCAGGGACGGGACTCCCGCTTCCAGGCCATCCTGCCTCTGTGGGGAAAGATGCTGAACGTGGAAAAGGCCCGGGCGGACAAGGTGTACGGCAACGACAAGCTTCAGCCGGTGATCACGGCTCTGGGAGCCGGGATCGGCGACGAGCTGGACCTGAATCGGCTGCGGTATCACAAGATCATCATCATGGCCGATGCCGACGTAGACGGCGCCCATATCCGGACGCTGCTGCTGACCTTCTTCTTCCGGTTTATGCGGCCCCTGATCGAGGAGGGGTATGTATACTCCGCCGTGCCCCCTCTGTATAAGCTGACCCGGGGCAAGCAGCAGCGGGTTGCCTATACCGACGAGGAGCGGGACACCATTTCCGCCGAAATGCGGGCGGGGAATCCCAATGTGAAGATCGACATCAGCCGCTTCAAGGGCCTGGGCGAGATGAATCCCCATGAGCTGTGGGAGACCACCATGGACCCGGAGAAGCGCACCCTGCGCCGCATCACCCTGGACGACGCCGTGGCCGCCGACGCCACGTTTACGGTGCTGATGGGCGAAAAGGTGGAGCCCCGGAAGGAGTTCATTGAGAAAAACGCCAAATATGCGGTGAATCTGGACTATTGATTCAAAAAATGCATGCATTTTTTTCATTTTTGAATTTCACCATCCCCACAAGGAGAATAAAATATGAGCAAAAAACCACAGTACGACCCTGAGGAGCTGCGGTACCCGGACCAGCACATTGTGGAGCGGTCCCTGGTGCCGGAGATGGAAAAATCCTATATCGAATACGCCATGTCCGTGATCGTGGGCCGGGCCCTGCCCGACGTGCGGGACGGACTGAAGCCCGTGCACCGGCGCATTCTCTACGCCATGTACGAGGACAATCTGACCTCGGACCGCCCCTTCAAGAAGTCCGCCACCTGCGTGGGCGACGTGCTGGGCCGGTATCACCCCCACGGCGACGCGTCCGTGTACGACGCCCTGGTGCGCCTGGCCCAGGATTTCTCCATGCGCTATATGCTGGTGGACGGCCACGGCAACTTCGGCTCCGTGGATGGCGATCCCCCGGCGGCCTACCGATACACTGAGGCCAGGCTTGCCAAGATCGCAGGCGAAATGCTGCGGGACATCGAAAAGGACACCGTGGACTGGGACCCCAACTTCGACGAGAGCCGCAAGGAGCCCCGGGTGCTGCCCTGCCGGTTCCCCAATCTGCTGGTCAACGGTTCCTCCGGCATTGCCGTAGGTATGGCCACCAATATCCCGCCCCATAACCTGCGGGAGGTCATCGGTGCGTGCATCTGTGTGCTGGATAATCCGGACGCCACCCTGGGCGATCTGATGGAGCATGTTCAGGGTCCCGACTTCCCCACAAAGGGCATCATCATGGGCCGGGCCGGGATCCGGGCCGCCTATGCCACCGGCCGGGGCCGGGTAGTGGTTCGGGCCCGCCACGAATTCGAGGAATTCGGCAACAACCGCACCCGCATCATCATCACGGAGCTGCCGTATCAGGTGAACAAGCGGATGCTTATCAAGAACATGGCCGACCAGGTGGAGGATAAGCGTCTGGAGGGCATCAGCAACATTCAGGATGAGACGGACCGCAACGGTATGCGCATCGTCATCGAGCTGAAGCGGGACGCCAACCCCCAGGTGGTGCTCAACCGCCTGTTTGCCCAGACGCAGCTGCAAAGCTCCTTTGCCATCAATATGCTGGCCCTGGTCCAGAATCAGTCCCAGCCGAAGATCCTGTCCCTGCGGCACATCATCGACGAGTATCTGGCCTTCCAGGAGGAGATCATCGTCCGGCGCACCAGATACGACCTGAAGAAGGCTCAGGAGCGGGCCCATCTGCTGGAGGGTCTGCTGATCGCCCAGGACAACATTGACGAGGTCATCCATATCATCCGCACCAGCTATGACAATGCCAAGGAAAACCTGATGCAGCGCTTTGGTCTGGACGACGTCCAGGCCCAGGCCATTCTGGATATGCGCCTGAAGGCCCTGCAGGGGCTGGACCGGGAAAAGCTCCAGAATGAGTATCAGGAGCTGGAGGAGAAAATCGCCTATTATCTGCGGGTGCTGGGGGATGAGAATCTGGTAAAGTCCATCCTGAAGGAGGAACTGCAGGCCATCTCCGACAAGTACGGCGACGACCGCAAGACGGAGATCCAGGATGTGGAGGACGAGATCGACATCGAGGACCTGATCGAGGAGGAGGAATGCGTCTTTACCCTCACCGCCAACGGGTACATCAAGCGCACTCCCGTCAGCGAATATACCGCCCAGAGCAAGGGCGGTATGGGCAAAAAGGGCATCACCACCCGGGAGGAGGATACCGTGGTGGATGTGTTCACCGCCTCCACCCACGACTATATTCTGTTCTTTACCGACACCGGCAAGGTGTATAAGAAGAAGGGCTATCTCATCCCCGAAAGCGGCAAGGCCGCCAAGGGCACCAACATCGTGAACATTCTTCAGGTGGAGACCGGCGAGCGGGTCCAGGCCATGCTGCACTTCCGGGAGACCGGCGACGACCAGCTGTATTTGTTCATGACCACCCGCAACGGCACCGTGAAGCGGCTGGAGGTATCGGCTCTGAAGAATCTGCGCAACAACGGCATCCGGGCCCTGACCCTGGACGAGGGGGATGAGCTCATCAACGTGCAGGAGACCCACGGCAGCGACCGTATCCTGATTGCCACCCACGACGGGCAGGCTGTCTGCTTTGACGAGACGGATGTGCGGGCTATGGGCCGCACGGCGGTAGGCGTCCGGGGCATCCGCCTGCGGGAGGGCGACTATGTGGTGGGCACCGCCAAGGCGGTGCCCGGCAAGACGGTGCTGTCTATCACCGAGCGGGGCTACGGCAAGCGCACAGCGGTGGAGGAATACCGCATTACCGCCCGGGGCGGCCTGGGCATCCGCAACTATATGGTCACGGAAAAAACCGGGCCCATCGTGGGTATCAAGGTGGTGGACGGTACCGAGGACCTGCTGCTGGTGACGGAGGCAGGTATTCTCATCCGCACGGCAGTGGAGAATATCCGCATTGCCGGCCGCGCCACCCAGGGCGTCATCGTCATGCGCTTTAAGGAGGAGGGCGACCGCGTCATTTCCATGGCTCTGACGGACCGGGAGCAGGAGACCGAAAAGGAGTGATCTGATGGGGAAGAAGAAGGAAATGTACGCCCCGCTGACCCGGTGGCAGTATTTTACCAAGACCCTGTATCATGACCCCAGCCGCACCAATGAGTTTGAATACGACGGCGTGATCTATCTGAAAAGCGAAGAACTGCGGGACATTGAGTATGCCAACGCACGGGTGAACTGGGTGCTTCTGCTGGTTCTGTGCGCTATGTTCCTGACGGCGGTGAAATGGCAGAACATTGTGGTCATTGCCGTGGGCATGGTGGTGATCGTGGCGGGAGAGCTGTATCGCATGAGCCGCCTGCCCAAGGATATCAAGGCCCACCTGACGGATTCCGGACGGAGGAAGCGGTGACGGAGATGAAGATCATCGCCCGCATTCGCACGGAGCTGCCGGAGAAGTTCGGCGTGCCCCGGCAAAGCGGGCTGGTGCCCCAGCTGAGGGGCCGTGTGGTGTTTGAGCCGGGGTACCGGAACCCGGACGCTGTTCGGGGGCTGGAGGACTTCTCCCACATCTGGCTGATCTGGCAGTTTTCCCAGGCGGTCCGGGAGGACTGGTCCCCTACGGTGCGGCCGCCCCGGCTGGGGGGAAACCGGCGTATGGGGGTGTTTGCCACCCGGTCGCCCTTCCGGCCCAATGCCATGGGCCTGTCCTCTGTGCAGCTGGACCGGGTGGAGCTGGACCCGCAGCTGGGCCCGGTGCTCTATGTGCGGGGGGCGGACCTGATGGACGGGACGCCGATTTTCGACATCAAGCCCTATCTGGCCTATACCGACAGCCATCCCCAGGCCACCGGAGGATTCACCGACGGCCTGGCCCATGCGCCGCTGACGGTGGACTGCGCCCGGTCGCTGCTGGAGCGTATCCCGGCGGACAGCCGGGAGGGGCTTCTGGGCGTGCTGGCCGGAGATCCCCGGCCCCGCTATCAGGAGGACTCCCGGCGGGTGTACGGCCTGGCCTTTGCCGGGTACAACATCCGGTTCACCGTGGACGGGGACCGGCTGACAGTGGTGGACGTGGAGGAAGCATGAGAAGCAGGTAAAAGAAATGAAAACAGTGACCATATATACCGACGGCGCCTGCTCCGGCAATCCCGGACCCGGGGGGTGGGGGGCGATTCTGGAGTGGAACGGCGTGGAAAAGGAGTTGTCCGGCGGCGCGGCGGATACCACCAACAACCGCATGGAGCTTACCGGTGTCATCCGGGCCCTGTCCTGCCTGAGGGAGCCCTGCGTGGTGGAGCTGTATTCCGACTCCAAATACGTCATCGATGCCCTGTCCAAGGGATGGGTATACGGCTGGCAGAAGCGGGGCTGGGTGAAAAGTGATAAAAAGCCCGCCCTGAACGCGGACCTGTGGCAGGAGCTGCTGCCCCTGATCGCACGGCACGATGTGCGCTACCACTGGGTCAAGGGCCACGCCGCCAACGAGAAAAACAACCGCTGCGACCAGTTGGCGGTGGCGGAGAGTAAAAAGTTCTGAAAATCTGCGATGTTCACAAAAAGTTCACGCGGATTTCATGATTTCGCCATGTTTACAAGGTATTCTTTTACCTGTACAAAGGAACCATTCCTTATGTGATTTTCTCTCTCTCCTAACAAACACACAGAAAACTCCCTTCGCCAGCGGCGGAGGGAGTTTTCTGTGCTTGTCAAAAAGGACATACGATGAATTACTGCAATAAGAGGAGCGGACAGCGTCCGCTCCTCTTGCTTGTTATAGGGAGTTTATTCCTCCTCCTGGGCTGTAATGGCAATATGCAGCTCGTCCAGTTGCTTTTGTCTGTCCCCACAAAATGACGCGGCATTTTGCGGGGGCCCCTCACTGGGAATGAATATCCTCGGCGGAAATGAATTCCGCCTGCGGCAAGGTTTTGCTGCGCAAAACGCTTGATGTGGAACAAAAGCAGCAGGGGAGTAGATGGATGGGGGAGCTTATTCCTCCTCTTGTGCTGTGATGGCAATATGCAGCTCGTCCAGCTGCTTTTGTTCCACAGTGGAGGGGGCGCCCATCATGATATCCTGGGCGTTCTTATTCATGGGGAAGGGGATGATCTCGCGGATAGAGCTTTCACCGGCCAGCAGCATCACCATGCGGTCCACGCCGGGGGCGATGCCGGCATGGGGAGGCGCACCGTAGCAGAAGGCGTTGTACATGGCGGGGAACTTCTTCTTCACATCCTCCTCGCCCAGGCGCACCAGCTCAAAGGCCTTGACCATGATCTCGGGGTCGTGGTTCCGGACGGCACCGCTGGACAGCTCCACGCCGTTGCACACCAGGTCATACTGATCGGCGGTGATGGTCAGGGGGTCGATTTCGCCCCGCTCCGCCTTCAGCAGTACCTCCAGGCCGCCGCTGGGCATGGAGAAGGGATTGTGGCAGAACTCCAGCTGGCCGGACTCGTCGCCGATCTCGTACATGGGGAAGTCCACGATCCAGCAGAACTCGTAGCGCTCCTTGTCCATGTGGCCCTCACAGGCCGCGCCGAAGGTCTTGATGAGCACACCGGCGGATTTGGTGGCGGCGGAACCTGCGGCCACCAGCACCAGAGTGTTGGGCTTCAGATCCAGGGTCTCGGTCAGCTCCTGCTGAAGGCCTGTGACGAACTTGGCAATGCCGCCGGCCAGCTGGCCGTTTTCGTCCGCCTTGAACCAGTAGGCTTTGGAGCCAGACTGCACCTCGCAGTCGGCCAGCAGCTTGTCGATCTGCTTGCGGGTGAGCTTGCAGTTGGACACGGGGACCATCTTCACGGTCTGACCCCGCAAGGCGTCGAACTCACTCTCGGTAAACAGGGAGGTGACATTCTTGCAGGTCAGGTCAATGCGCAGGTCAGGCTTATCGGAGCCGTAGGTCTCCATGGCGTCCCGGTAGGCGATGCGGCGGAAGGGGGCGGAGGAGGCCACGTTGTAGGTGCCGAATTTGGCGAAGATGGGAGGCAGCACGTCCTCCAGGACGGCGAACACATCCTCCTGGGTGGCGAAGGCCATTTCCATATCCAGCTGGTAGAACTCGCCGGGGGAACGGTCGCCTCGGGCATCCTCGTCCCGGAAGCAGGGGGCAATCTGGAAATAGCGGTCAAACCCGGCGGTCATCAGCAGCTGCTTGAACTGCTGGGGAGCCTGGGGCAGAGCATAGAACTTGCCGGGGTGCTTCCGGGCGGGCACCAGATAATCCCGGGCGCCCTCTGGGGAGGAGGCCGTCAGGATGGGCGTGGTGATTTCCAGGAAACCGTGATCCGTCATGGCGGCCCGCAGGGCGGACACCACCTGGCAGCGGAGGATGATGTTGCTCTTTACTGCCGGGTTCCGCAGGTCCAGATAACGATATTTCAGACGCTGGGTCTCGTCGGCCTCGCGGCTGCGGTTGATCTCAAAGGGCAGGCTGTTGTAGCGGCAGCGGCCCAGGACCTCAATTTTTTCGGGAAGCACCTCCACATCGCCGGTGGCCTGCTTGGGATTCTTGCTGGCCCGCTCCCGGACGGTGCCCTCTACGCTGATGGTGGACTCCTTGTTCAGGCCGTTGATGACGTCCATCATCTTCTGACTCTCTACCACCACCTGGGTAGTGCCGTAGAAGTCACGCAGCACCACAAAGGCGAAGTTCTGGCCCACCACGCGGACGTTCTCCATCCAACCCACGATCTTCACGTGCTTTCCGGCGTCGGTCAGACGCAGCTCCCCGCAGGTATGGGTTCGCATTTGCATCATATTGATCTCTCCTGTTCTGATTATAATTTGTATTTTAGTTAACGGATTCAACTATCTGTATTCAAATCTATGATTACAATTTTGAATATTTGTGGGTAATATTGCATCCTGTATTTATTTTTCCAGAATGACCTTGCCTTGATTCCGCTGGGACAGGCCCTCCTGAATGCGGGAAAGTGTGGCGTCGAAGGGGAGCTTGGTTTGTTCGCCGGAGGTCATATCCTTGCACGCCACCAGGCCCGCCGCAATCTCGTCGTCGCCCAGAAACACCACATAGGGGACCCCCAGCTTGTCGGCATAGTTCATCTTGGCTTTGAACTTTTTCTGCTCGGTATACAGCTGCGTGCGGACACCGGCGCCCCGCAGCCGGGTAGCCAGCTGGATGGCCGGGGTCAGGTCCTGGGTCATGGGCAGGATCAGCACATCGGCAGGAGCCGTGGGCAGGGAGGGGTTCAGGAGGCCCTGTTCACCCAGCACATAAAACAGACGGGTCAGGCCAATGGAGATGCCCACGCCGGGAAGCTGACGGTCGGTATAATACTCAGCAAGGTTGTCATAACGACCACCAGAACATACGGAACCGATCTCCGGATAGTCCAGCAAGGTTGTCTCATACACGGTACCGGTGTAATAGTCCAGGCCCCGGGCGATGGTCAGATCCACGGCGAAATTGACCTCCGGAACGCCGAAGGCGGCCAGGTAACGGGTGACGGTGGTAAGCTCATCCAGTCCCTGGTCAAACAGCTCATGGCGGCTCCGGTAGCCTTCCAGGGCGGAGAGCACCTGGTCATTGCTGCCGGTGATGGAGATGAAACGCATGATCTCCTCCGCCTGTTCCGCCGTCAGTCCTACGTCGTCCATCAGGCAGGCGCGGACCTTATGGGGCCCGATCTTGTCCAGCTTGTCCACGGTGCGCATGATGTCGCCGGACCGGTCCGTCAGGCCCAGCATGGCATAGAAGCCGTTGAGGATCTTGCGGTTGTTGACCCGGATCTGGAACCGGGTCAGGCCCAGGGCGGTGAAGGTCTGGTAGATGATGGAGGGGATCTCCGCCTCGTTGGTGATGTCCAGCTTGCCGTCGCCGATAATGTCGATGTCTGCCTGATAGAATTCCCGGAAACGCCCTCGCTGGGCCCGCTCGCCCCGGTATACCTTACCAATCTGATAACGGCGGAAGGGGAAGGCCAGGTCATTGCCGTGGAGGGCCACATATTTGGCCAGCGGCACCGTCAGGTCAAACCGCAGGGCCAGGTCGGCGTCGCCCTTCTGGAAGCGGTAGATTTGCTTTTCGGTCTCGCCGCCGCCCTTGGCCAGCAGCACCTCACTGGCCTCAATCACAGGGGTGTCCAGAGGCGTGAAGCCGTAGCGGCTATAGGTGGTGCGCAGAATGTCCATCATCCGCTCCAGCTGCTGCTGCTGCGCAGGCAGCAGCTCCATGAAGCCGGATAGGGTCCGGGGGGTCACAGTTGCCATGGTGATCTATTTCCTTTCTGTTTTGTTTTTGGGTTTTTATTGGGGACTCTGCGGAGGCATCATAGCTCGGTTGCAGCTGGGTTTGGAAATGGAAAAATGCGCTCCCGTCCCTTGTTTGGGACGAGAGCGCATGAACACGCTTCGTGGTGCCACCCAAATTCAGCCCCAAGGGGCCCTCGCGGCTCCTGTTACGGGGAGCGGGCCGTGGATGTTTCCATCCCCGCTGGGGGACTGTCTTCGCTTCTCCTGCCGGGGCGCGCTTGCAGCCGGTGACGCGTCTCTCTGGTGCCGGTGGGGATGAAGGTACTCCTGTCTCCTTTATGGCGGTCGCTTTTCCTATTTTATGGCATCCGGGGCCGCTTGTCAAGCGGTAAAGGGCTTGGTTTTGGGATTGACAATATTGCGCCAGTCCAGGTCGCCCCGGGCCAGGCCCAGCACCAGCATTTCCGCCGAGGCCAGGTTGCTGGCATAGGGGATGTTGTTCTGGTCACACAGACGGAAGATGTTGGCTACATCCTCATTCGGGGTCTTCTGATTGGGGTCGCCGAAGCACAGCACCATGTCGATCTCATTATAGGCGATACGGGCCGCGATCTGCTGGCCGCCGCCGTGGTCGAAGGACAGGAAACGGTGGATGCGCAGGCCGGTGGCTTCGCTGATCTGAAGGCCGGTGGTGGCGGTGGCGCAAAGGGTGTGCTGGGCCAGAATGCCGCAGTAAGCGGTGCAGAACTGGACCATCAGTTCCTTTTTGTTGTCGTGAGCGATCAGTGCGATATTCATGGGGGCACTTCCTTTCATAAGATCAGATCCGCATCAGCGGCACACGCTGGCCGGTGATGCGTCGGGCAATGTTTTCATAGGACCGTGCGGCATAGTAGTTCATGTCCCGCAGGGGAATGCCGCGGTTGAGGGAATAGGGGACGTCGCTGTCCTCCGGGACCACGCCCAGAAGGGGAAGGCCGGCAGCGTCCATGGCGTCGTCGATGGTGCTGTGCAGGGCCCGCAGGAGCTTTTTCTGTACTCGCCCCACCACCAAAAACAGGCTCTCTGTGGTGAAGCGCTTGTCCAGGATCATAACGGTGTGCTGTGCGTCCCGCAGAGCGGAGGCGTCGGTGGTGGTGATGACCACCACGCAGTCGGCGCAGCCGGTGGCCAGCTGGAAGCCCTGACCCAGTCCCGCCGGGGCGTCGATGAGGCAATAGTCATACTGCTGGCGCACCTGATCCAGGAGCCGTTTCATCTGCTCCATGGTGACGTTCAGCTGCCCGGTGGCAGACAGGGGAGCGGTGAGCAGGTGGAGCTTGGGATACTTGGGGTGGACAGCCACCGCGTCCGACAGTGCGCAGCGCCCGGCTATAACGTCGGAAAAGTCCATCAGTGCACTGTCTGTCAGCCCCAGGGCCAGGTCCAGGTTCCTCAGGGTAATGTCACAGTCCAGGCACAGAGTGCTCTTTCCCAGGGCGGCCAGAGCCAACCCCACGTTGGCGGTGAAGGAGGTCTTGCCGGTGCCGCCCTTTCCGGAGACCACTGCTATGATTTTTCCCATATCCAGGTACCTCGTATACAGATGGGGTTCAGCCCAGCGGCGCTTTTTTGATTCGGGCAAAGGGACGGGGATAGGCCGCCGGAGTAGGATGCTGCTTTTGAATGATCACCACCCGGTGACGAATGTCCGTACCGGGAATGGTGTAATCCCAGATTTTGCCAATTTTTCCGCCCAGTTGGGCAATGGCGCTTTTGGCGGACTGGACCTCCTGGTCGGAGTCCACAGACTTCATGGCCAGGAACTGGCCGCCTACCTTCACCAGGGGCAGGGCCAGCTCACACAATATGTTCAGCTGGGCAACGGCCCGGGAGGTGGCGATGTCAAATTTCTCCCGATGCTGCCGGGCAAATTCTTCGGCCCGGGCATGCACGCATTGGATGCGCTTGAGATCCATGGCTTGTGCCGTTTCCTGGAGAAAATCCACACGCTTTCCCAGGCTGTCCAGCAGGGTCAGGTCAAAGTCCGGCTCCAGCAGCCGCAGGGGCATACCGGGAAAACCCGCGCCTGTGCCTACGTCCACGACGTTTTTGCCTGGGAAGTCTGCTATCGTCAGCAGGGAAGCACAGTCCAGAAAGTGCAGCCGCGCCACATCTGCCGGATCGGTGATGGCTGTCAGATTCATGACCCGGTTTTTCTCCAGCAGGAGCCGGGAAAATTCCTGCAGCCGGGGGATGGCGTCGGTGGGAAGGCCCCAGGTCTCGAGGCCCTGCTGCAAGATGCGTTCCATTTATTTCTGCTCCTTCAGCAGGTCCCGGATCTCCGTCAGCAGTTCCTCTGTGGTGGGACCGGCGGGCTCCTCCGGAGCGGGGGCCTCATCCTTCTTCTTGTGGAAGGCGTTGATGGCCTTGACCATCAGGAAGATGACGAATGCCACCAGGATGAAGTCGATGATGGTGGTCAGAAAGGTGCCCAGGCCCAGAGTTACGGCTGCCGTGACCTCCTTGTCTCCATTCATAACGGCGGGCTTCAGGATGATATCCAGCTTGCCCAGGTCGATGCCGCCGATGACCAGACCAATCAACGGCATGAACACATCGTTGACCAGGGAGGTGGTGATTTTGCCGAAGGCGGAGCCCAGCACCACGCCGATGGCCATGTCCAGCACATTGCCGCGCATGGCAAATTCCCTGAATTCATTGAAAAACTTTTTCATATGGACCCTCCTCTCAGTGCTTGGGGATAATGCGGTCGTGGCCACCCATATAAGGCCGCAGAGCCTGGGGGATCCGCACAGAGCCGTCAGGCTGGAGGTTGTTTTCCAGGAAGGCGATGAGCATCCGGGGAGGGGCTACGCAGGTGTTGTTCAGGGTGTGGCACAGCTGCATTCTGCCGTTTTCATCCTTGTAGCGGATCTTCAGGCGGCGGGCCTGGGCATCACCCAGGTTGGAGCAGGAGCATACCTCGAAATACTTCTGCTGCCGGGGGGACCAGGCCTCAATATCACAGGACCTGCACTTCAGGTCTGCCAGATCGCCGGAGCAGCACTCCAGCTGCCGCACGGGAATATCCAGAGAGCGGAACAGCTCCACGCTGTACTGCCACAGCTGATCATACCATTTTTTGGAATCTTCAGGCTTGCATACCACGATCATTTCCTGCTTTTCAAATTGGTGAATGCGATAGATGCCCCGCTCCTCAATGCCGTGGGCGCCCTTCTCCTTGCGGAAGCAGGGAGAGTAGGAGGTCAGGGTCTGGGGCAGGGATTCGGTGGGGACGATCTGGTCAATAAACTTGCCGATCATAGAGTGCTCGCTGGTACCGATGAGGTAGAGGTCCTCGCCCTCGATCTTATACATCATGGCATCCATGTCGGTCTGGCTCATGACGCCCTCCACCACGTTGCCATGGATCATGAAGGGCGGGATGCAGTAGGTGAAGCCCTTGTCGATCATAAAGTCCCGGCCATAGGCCAGCACGGCCTCGTGGAGCCGTGCAATATCACCCATGAGATAATAGAATCCGTTGCCGGATACCCGGCCGGCGGCGTCCATATCAATGCCGTCGAAGCGCTCCATGATCTCCGTGTGATAGGGAATGTCGAATTCCGGGGTTTTGGGCTCGCCAAAGCGCTGGACCTCCACATTGTGGGTGTCGTCCGGGCCGATGGGAACGGAGGGATCAATCATCTGCGGGATCACCATCATGATTTTGGTGATCTGCTGGGTCAGGCGGCCCTCCATCTCCTCCAACTGGGCCAGTCGGTCGGCGTTGGCCTTCACCTGGGCCTTGGCCTCCTCGGCTTCCGCCAGCTTGCTGGGGTCCTTTTTGGCCTGTCCCATCAGCATGCCTACCCGCTTGGACAGCTGGTTGCGCTGGGCCCGCAGGTCGTTGGCCTCGTTCATGGCGGCGCGCTTTTCGGCGTCCAGAGCGATTACCTCGTCTACCAGGGGGAGCTTGGCGTTCTGAAATTTCTTGCGGATATTTTCCTTGACGGCTTCCGGGTTATCCCGGACAAATTTGATATCAAGCATGGTAATGCACCTTTCCGTGTTTCACGTGAAACAGTTATTTCTTTTTGATGGTATGGAGGGCCTCCAACAGGTCGTTGAGGTCGTCCACGCTGTAATACTCCAGTTCGATGCGGCCCTTTTTCCGCCCGGTGACGATCCGACAGCCGCGCCCCAGGGAATTTCCCAGATCGCGGGCGGCCTCCTGAGCATAGTCTACGGTGACGCCGGTGGGGGAGGGCTTCTCCCTCTTTCCGGCGGTGAGCTTCTTCACCAGCAGTTCCGTCTGGCGGACGGACAGGTCGTTTTTCAGAATGGAGGCAGCGGCTGTTTCCTGTAGGGCAGGGGACAGGGGCAGCAGTGCCCGGGCGTGACCGTTGGTGAGACGTCCGTCCTCCACCATGGCCCGCACCGGCGGACACAGGTTCAGCAGACGCAGGGCGTTGGCCACAGCGGACCGGGATTTGCCCACCCGCTGGGCCGTTTCCTCCTGGGTCATGTTGTACTGGCTCATGAGCACCTGGTAGCCCTCGGCCTCCTCAATAGGGTTCAGGTCCTCCCGCTGGAGGTTTTCAATCATGGCCAGTTCCATGGCCTTTCGATCGTCGGCCTCGATGATGATGGCGGGAACCTGGGTCAGGCCCGCCATCCGGGCTGCGCGCCAACGGCGCTCTCCGGCGATGATCTGATAATAGCCGGATTGCAGCTTCCGTACCGTCAGGGGCTGGATGATGCCGTGCTCCCGGATGGAGTCAGCCAAGTCCGCCAGAGATTCGGGGTCAAATTGCTTGCGGGGTTGGGATGCGCAGCTTTCCACCTGGGAAATTGGCAGAAATAAACTGCTTTTCTCCTCCTGGGAATCGATGACATCATCTCCCAGCAGGGCGGCCAGGCCTTTGCCCAGCCCTTTTGGGTTGTTGGCCATTGCTAAAACGCTCCTTTCCGCACAGAATCAAACATTTTTCTTGAGAAATTCGTTGGCCAGTGACAGATATGCCTCCGCACCGCGGCAGGTCCGATCATAGGCGGTAATGGGCTTTCCGTGACTGGGTGCCTCGGACAGGCGAATATTTCTGGGGATCACCGTGGCATATACCTTGCCGGGGAAGAATCGCTTCACCTCTTGCGCCACCTGGATAGCCAGGTTGGTTCGGCCGTCGAACATGGTCAGCAGAACGCCTTCGATCTGGAGATGTGGATTCATATTCCGGCGGACAATACGCACGGTGTTCATCAGGTCACTGAGGCCCTCCAAGGCGTAATACTCTCCCTGCAAGGGTACCAGCAGGGAATCTGCAGCGCACAGAGCGTTGAGGGTCAGAAGCTCCAGGGAAGGGGGACAATCGATGAAAATGTAGTCGTAGTTTTCCCGTACACCGTTCAGGGCGTTGCGCAGCAGAAATTGCCGGTCTGCCAGCTCGATCATTTCCACGCCGCCGCCTGCCAGGGCCTTGCTGCTGGGCAGCACGTCGCCGTAAGGCGTGGCGACGATGGCTTTGGCGGTGTCCACGCCGTTGATGAGGACATCATATACGCCGTTGGAGGTGGACTTGTCCACGCCCATGCCGGAAGTGGCGTTGGCCTGGGGGTCAAAATCGCACAAAAGCACGCGCTTTCCCAGATATTTTAGTGCCGCAGCCAGGTTGACGCAGGTGGTAGTCTTTCCAACGCCGCCTTTTTGGTTCACGATCGCTACGATTTTCGCCACTTTTCCCACTCGCTTTCTGTCAGTCTTTTTATTTAGTATATCACATTTTCGAGCGGTTTCAATAGAAAATTTGCAAAACGAGAAAAAACTTGAGAAAAATGTTTCACGTGAAACAGAAGAAATAATGAAAAAGGTGGATGTTTCACGTGAAACATCCACCCTGTAACAGTTCAAATCAAAATCATACCCGACACCGGCGGCAGACGCAGACGCAGTTTTCCGCCGGGGGCAAAGAACTGCTGGAAGGTCAGAGCCTCCCGGGCCAGATCCCGGGGCCAAGGGAGAGATACCTCCACGGCTGTTTCCCCAGCATTCAGCGCCGCCACAGTGATTTCGTCTCCCAATTGCCGCCGCAGTACCAGTGCGCCGCCCTGAGCATAGACATAGGTCAGATCGCCGTCCTGCAAAGAGGGGCGATGTCGCCGCAGCTGACCCAAACTGCGAAAGAAATCCAGCAGCGCCCGGTCCTGCCGGTCCCAGGGATAGGTTTTTCGGTTCAGGGGGTCCTCGAAGCCCTCCATTCCGGCCTCATCGCCGTAGTATACAGTAGGGGAGCCGGGGAAACAGTACAGCAGCATTTCACCCACCCGCAGCCGGGCTTCGCCCTTTTGCCGCTCCTCCGGGGAGAGACGGTAGGCCGCACGGGCGTCCTTGGTGTCCGGCACATGCTCCGCACCCAACAGAGTCAGAATGCGCGGGGTGTCGTGGGTGCCCAGAATGTTCAGGGCACTGTAAAACGCCGGACGAGGATAGTGCTCACGGATTGTCTCCATGGTATCCCGGAAGCAGGCGGCATCGCCGCCCCGGAGCCAATCCAGAGCGGCTGTCCGGAAGGGGTAGTTCATCAGGCCGTGAGTCTCACTGCCCAGCAGATACCGGCGGCGCTGACTGTAGGCCACCTTGTTGCTGCCGTCCTCCCAGACCTCCCCCAGCAGGAAGCTATCGGGATTCTCCTGCTCCATGGCGTCGCGGATCTCGGCGATAAAGTCATCGGGCAGCTCGTCGGCTACATCCAGCCGCCAGCCGGAGGCGCCCTGCCGCAGCCAGTGCCGCACCACGGAGTCGTGATCCCGGATGATGAACCGGCGGTAGCTGTCGGTGGATTCCTGCACGGCAGGCAGGGTCTTGATGCCCCACCAGGCGTCATAGTCGTCGGGCCAGGGGTGGAAGGAATACCACGAATAATAGGGAGACTCCTGGCTCTGGGCCGCGCCCAGCTCCGGATAAAAGCCTTGAGCGTTGAAATACCGGCTGTTGTTGCCGGTGTGGTTGAACACGCCGTCCAGCATCACCCGGATGCCCCGGCAGCGGGCCTCCCGGCACAGGGTTCGGAAGTCCTCCTCCGTGCCCAGCATGGGGTCAATACGCCGGTAGTCGGCAGTGTCGTATCGGTGATTGCTGTCGGATTCAAAAATGGGACACAGATACAACGTACCCACTCCCATACTCTGTAGGTAGTCTAATTGGGAGGTGATGCCCGCCAGACTGCCGCCAAAAAAGTCATTGTTGCGGACGATGCCGTTTTCGTCAGGCCGCCATACCGGCGTATCGTCCCAGCTCTGATGGACCACACGGTCCCCCACCATGCCGGCAGCGTTTGGCACAGACAGACGACAAAACCGGTCCGGAAAGATCTGATAGGTGACGCCGCGGCCGAACCAGGCGGGGGCGGGGCGGCTGTCATCGTACACCGTCAGCTGCCAGCGGGAGGAGTCATCAAAACCGTGGGGACCGTATGGACGAACACGATCCGAATAAGTGAATTGAAACGCATACCATACCAGGTCCGGCTCCGCTGGGGCGGTATAGACGACTTGCCAGCGGCCGTCGCCGGATGGGGACAAGGGCAGCGCCTGCTCTGTGCCGCCGAATTCCCGGCGCAGCAGCAGAGATACTCCGGTAACGTTTTCAGTCCCGGGACGAACCGCGAAACGGACAGCGGCGCCGCACGCGGCGGCGCCAAAGGGGGACTTGTATTCCGGGTCGCGGGAATCAAAAATCTTGCTCATAGGGTTCCCTCATTTCAATAGGGTATTTTCGCCGATGATCACGGCACCGATCTCCTCCTGAGAAAAGTAGGAGTTGACGATGTCCACGGCGGTAGAGGCCAGGGCAGCGCCGGAGCCGCCCTTTTCAATGACCACGGCCACAGCGATCTGAGGATCGTCGTAGGGGGCGAAGCACACAAACACACCGTTGTTGGTGTTGTTGATACCCGTCTCGGCTGTACCGGTTTTGGCGCCGGCGGATACCACGCACTTGGAAAAGTAGTAAGACAGGCTGCCGGTGGTCAGATTGTGCATGCCTTCCTTCACTGCCCGGACGGTGCTGTCACTCATCTGCACCGTGTTCAGGGGCTCCTTATCATAGGCATAGATCACCGAGGAGTTGTCGTAGGATTTTACGTTTTTCAGCAGGTGGGCCTCATAATGCTGTCCATCGCCCACCAGAGTGGCGATATAGTTGGCCAGCTGCAGGGGAGTGAACAGGTCATAGCTCTGGCCGATGGCGGCGGTGAGGGTCTGGCCGTCGGTCCATTCCAGGTGCTCGGCCTCGGCAAATTCCGGGGTGGCCATGGAGCCCTTGGCCTCGGCGCTGCCGGGGCCGCCGATCTCGATGCCGGTATATTCGCCCAGACCGAACTGCTTGGCATAGCTGGCCAGGGTCTTGATCCCCGTCAGGCGGCCCACCTCATAGAAGAAGTAGTTGCAGGAAACGGTGATGGCCTGGGACACGTTGACCCGTCCGTGGGTGCCACCGTACTCGTTGTAGATCCAGCACCGGGGCTGGGGAGACTTGTAATAGTCATAGACGCCCCGGTCCACAATGGTGGAGGAGGGGGTGATGATACCGGACTCCAGAGCCGCTACCGCTGTGCAGGGCTTAAAGGTGGAGCCCGGCGCATACGCTCCGCCGATGGCCCGGTTCAGCAGGGGCGTGCCCGCGGTGTCGCTGACCAGCTTGGAGTAATCCCGGTCAAAGGTGGACAGATTATAGGTGGGATAGCTGGCCATGGCCAGCACCTCGCCGCTGCCAACACCCACCACCACCGCTGCGCCGCCACGGACCACGCCGTCCTTTTGCGTCATGGCCTGGATGGTCTGGGCCAGGGATTTTTCCGTGTCCTCCTGCAGGTCGATGTCCAGGGTCAGGGCCACGGTACCGCCGGGCTGAGGTTCCTTGGTATAGAGCTCGCCGGTGATCTTGCCCTCCTGATTGGTGGTGATGATGCGGGTGCCCTTGGTGCCGTGGAGATAGGATTCAAAGGCCTTTTCCGCGCCCTCGCGGCCTACCAGGGAGTTCATGGAGTAACCCTCCATATCCCGGTAGCCGGTAATGCCATTCTTTGGATCGCCCACCCAGTCCTCATAGTAAATAGGACTCAGACGGCCCAGAACGTGGGCGGCATATTCGGTGTTGTACACCCGGGCCGAGGAGGTGCCGGTGGACACGCCCCGGTACTGGCCGTCCGCCGTCTGGCTGATGAGCTCCACGGACACATCGTCGGCAAAGACATACTGGGCATCCGTCAGACTCTTGATGGACAGCTCGTAGCGTACCCCGGCGATGGTCCGGGCCTGGTCCTCGGTATAGCTGTCGTCGATATTGAACAGCTGCCGCAGCTTGGCCATAAACCGGTCCGGCTGCAAAGTAGGCGTCACCTGGGAGAGCGTGGAATAGGGAATGTCCTTGTTTTTCAAAAACAGGGCAAAACCCTCGCCGTCGGCAGGGTCCGTATAGCTGTAGGGAGCGGTTCGGCTCACAGGCAGCGTATCGTTCCAGGCGGTGCCGTTCTCCGTGCACAGGTCTGTCAGCCGCAGGATGGCGGCATTGAGCTCCTGATCCGTGTCAAATTCCTTGGCGGAAAAGATCAGCGTATAGGTCAGCCGGTTGGACACCAGCACCTTTCCGTTGCGGTCGGTGATAATGCCCCGGGACGCTTCCACCGTTTCACTGGCGGCATTGCTGGCCAGGGACTTGGCCCGGTTTTCCTCGCCGTGAAGGATTTGGGTATAGTACATGACCCCGGCAAAGGCCACCAGACACAGACCCATCAGACCCGTCAGCGCCCAGATACGGGCCCGGACCGGGTCGAATGCATTTTTCTTCATAGGACTCCTCCTATTTCAGGATACGGTTGTGAACGCTGCGCAGCAGCAGATACACCAGCGGCGACAGCACCACAGTCACGGCGGCCTCCCGCCCCGTCAGAGACAGGGCGGCCGTAAGCTCCACCCCTTGGCGGAATGTCAGCAGCGTGTGCAGGAGATCGGTTACCAGCAGGGACAGACCTGCGCACAGAACGGCGCACAGAAAGCCCTGGCTCAGAAACCGCTTGGCGATCACAGCCGCCAGCAGCGCCGCTGCCAGAAAGGCCAGTGTATAAAAGCAGGGGATGATCCCCGGCATGGTCAGGTCGCACAGCAGGCCGAATACTCCGGCAAAGGCGGCCCCCTCGCCGGGGCCCTCCAGCATGGCGGTGATGGCAGCGATCAGCGGCGGCAGAAAGGGATGCACGCCCCACACGCAGATGCGGTTGAGCACCAGGGACTGCACCAAAACCAGCAGCAGGGTGGCCCCGGCATAGTACAGCCACTTGAAAAACATATCCCGTTGGTTCAAGGCTTGGTTCATGGTGTCACCCCTCAGTCAACGATGGTGAAATCCGTGATGACGAAAACCTCCACCAGCTGGGTGATGTCGGTTTTGGGCAGGATGGTGGCATAACGGGTCAGGCCGTTGTCATCGGTTTTGATCTCCTCTACAGAGCCGATGACCAGCCCCGAGGGATAGTAGCCGCCCAGGCCGGAGGTGACGATCATGTCGCCGTTGATGAGACTGGATTCCCCCTCCAGATACGACAGCTTCAGCTTTCCCTGGTTCATCAGCGCCAGATCGCCCATGGCCACCGTCACCTCGCCCGTGCGGAACACCAGGGCACCCAGCTGGGAATCCGTGTCCAGAATGGTGGTAACGGTGCTCCAATTGAGCCCCGCGTCGGTGATAACACCCACCAGATAGCCGTACTGGTCCACCACGCAGTCGCCCTTTTCCACGCCCAGGCTGGTGCCCTTGTTCAGGGTCAGGGTCCGGGACCAATTGGAGGTGCTGCGCTCGATCACATGGGCCGCCTCAAAGGTAAAATCCCGACGCTGCTGGCGCAGACCGTTCAGGTCCCGCAGACGCTGGTTTTCCTCGCTGTCGGTCTTGGCCTGACGCAGATCCTCCGTCAGCTGTGCATTTTCCTTGCGCAGGTCCTCGTTTTCCTTGCGCAGACTCTCCACCGTCTGGAACCGTTCTCCAATACTCTGGAACCATCCGGTCACGGCGGAGCCCGCCGCCCGGAAGGGGTAGGTCACCACTCCGGCGGCGTTCTGCAAAAACCCCGTCTGGTTGCTGACGGCGCTGGCGATACATAATCCCACCGCCACCACTACCACAGCGGCCAGCATCATAATGCCGTTTTTCTGAAAAAATCGTTTCATAGCTTGTTCCCTTTTTCACAGCAGCGTTACGCCAAACTCTGCCAGCATCCGGCTCAGCAGCAGCACCGGCAGACCCATGACGTTGAAAAAGTCTCCGTCAATGCGCTCTACCAGCAGGGCGCCCTGGCCCTGGACGCCGTAGGCTCCGGCCTTGTCCATGGGCTCACCGCCCCGGATATAGGCCCGCAGCTCCGACTCGGACGCCGGACGGAAATACACGTCCGTGGACTGGGCCCGGGTCAGGGACCGCTGCCCCTGCCGCACGGTAACGCCGGTACAAACCGTGTGCCGCCGCCCGGAAAGCTCCGTCAGCATCCGCAGGGCGTCTGCCTCGTCCCGGGGCTTGCCCAGCCGCTGCTGGTCCAGAAATACCATGGTGTCGGCGGTGATGACGATCTCGTCGTCCTCCGACGGCACTGCCTGGGATTTTTCCCGGCTGATGTAGGATACGATCTCCGGCGGCGTCAGCCCCTGAGGGTACCATTCCTCCACCTGGGGGACCCGGACGGTGAAGTCCCGGATGCCGATCCGGCCCAAAAGCTCCTGCCGCCGGGGAGACCCGGAGGCCAATACGATCCTTGCCATAGGCTTACCTCCCGGTGGAGCCGAAGCCGCCTGCGCCCCGGTCCGTCTCATCCAGCTCCTCCGCCTGCACCAGAACGGGCCGCACTACCGGCGTTACCATCAGCTGGGCGATGCGGTCCCCGGGCTGAATGGTATAGCTGTCCTGGGACAGGTTCACCAGTCCCACGGAGATCTCGCCCCGATAGTCGCTGTCGATAACGCCCACGCCGTTGGACAGGGCGATGCCGTGCCTGAAGCCCATGCCGCTGCGCACGAACACCAGGGCCACATAATCAGGGGAGGGCAGGGCAATGGCAATGCCCGTAGGGATGCCCCGGCGCTGGCCCGGGGCCAGCGTTACGGCCTCGTCCACGCAGGCGCACAGGTCCATGGCTGCGGCTCCCGCCGTCTGATAGCGGGGCAGGGGAATCTCCCGGCCCATTTTCGGCGACACCGCCTTGATTTTAAGCTCCATTGTATCACTTGCTCCCATTGTATATAAAAACAATCTGTTAAAAAATCATGAATCCTGAAAAGGGCTTATTCCACGCCCCGGTAGAACAGCCCCCGGGTCAGCTCCTGGGGCCGGTAGTCGCTGCGGCCCTGATAAGCCCGCAGCACCCGGACGCACTCCTCCGGCGACTCCGTGGTAAACCGCAGCCGCGCCCGGGTAAGGCCCAGCTGCCGCCACTCCGGCTTATCCGCCAGAAACAGCACCCGGCTGTTCTCGATTTCGCACCGGTGGCCCCATTGCCCCACCAGGGGAAACCGCGCCCCGGTGCGGTCGATCAGATCATTGTCCTGGCCGCAGCGGCAGGCGGCGGAGCGGTCCGCATAGTCCCGCCCCGCGTCCCGGCAGCCCAGGCTGTTGCGGATGACGCAGTTTTCCGTGATCATCAGCGGCAGGCGGCCGTATACCACCGCCTCGCAGGGCAGAACCTTCCGCAGATCCCGGATCTGCTGCCACCGCAGCTCCATGGACACCGCGGCGGCGGAAAGACCCAGCTCCTGCCAGAACAGCAGGGCCCCGCTGTTGAAAATATTCAGCCCCAGATCCCCCCATAGGGGAAGGCCCAGCCCATCGGCAATGGGCAGGTGTCCCAGATTGCCGATGGCCACGGCGGACAGGTGTTCCCGGTGCCGCTGCAAAAACAGCCGCAGAGGCTCCTCGTCCTCTGTCCGGAAGATCCGGGGAAGCACCGCGCAGATCTGGGTCATGCCCGCCCAGCGGGCCAGGTCCATGCCGTCCAGCAGCTCTGCCGGGACATACACCGTCCCGCACTGGGCCAGCTCCTCTGTCAGCTGCTCCGCCCGGGTGATGGAGCAGGTCAGCTGCGGCGTCTCCGGCCCCGGCAGGGCCGGGGGCAGGGGAGAGGGGGTTCCTGTCCGCCGCTGAGTTGGCTGGGTCAGAGCCATCTCCAGCTCCTCCAGCACTTGGCGGCGCATAGCGTTCACGGCGCTGGCCGGCAGCATCAGACCGTCCGCCAGCTCCACATGGGTCTCCTTGGGCTCAAACACCGTGCCGCCGGTTTTTTCCAGCCGGATGCGCAGATCCTCCGCCGTCAGGGCCCGGTTCCGGGCCGCCTCCGGTACGGGACCTTCTGCCCGGACAGTGTGTCCATTGGCGGAGGCCGTCAGCTGAGCGGGCACACCGGCCCGCAGGGTGCAGGACATGGTCACCGGTATCCGGCGGCGATCCTCCTTTTCATAGGCGGCCTTGGCCCGGGCAAACAGCTCCTTGGGCTCCGGCGCATTCTCCGGCCGGGTGCCGAACATCTCCGGGCCCGTGCGGCCCCGGTAATAGCCGTCGGTGAAGCCGCTGCGGGAAAAGGCAGCCTCCAGCTGCCGGGATTCCTCCTGGGTGGGGGCGCGTTTTTCGTCCAGCAGGCGGCGATAGATGCCGGTGATCACCGCCACATATTCCGGCCGCTTCATGCGGCCCTCCAGCTTCAGGCACGCCACGCCCATATCGTCCAGCTCCTGCAGATACGCCGACAGATTGGCATCCTTCAGGCTCAGAGGGTGGCCGCCGGAGGCCTTTTCATTAACGCCGTAGGGCAGGCGGCAGGGCTGGGCGCAGGCCCCCCGGTTGCCGCTTCGTCCGCCGATAACGGCGCTCATCCCGCACTGGCCGGAGTAGCACATGCACAGGGCCCCGTGGACAAACACCTCGATCTCTGCGGGACAGTCCCGGGTGATGGCCGCGATGTCCCGGCGGCTCAGCTCCCGGGCCAGTACCACCCGCTCCAGACCCAGCTCCGCCGCGCGGCAGGCGCCGCCCAAGGTGTGCAGGCTCATTTGGGTGCTGGCGTGGAGGGGAACATCGGGCGCAATTTCCCGGGCCAGCCGCCACACGCCCCAATCCTGGATGAGGATAGCGTCCACCCCCATGTCCGAGGCTTTCTGCAAAGCCTGGGCGGCGGCGGGCAGCTCCCGGTCCGTCACCAGGGTGTTCAGGGTCAGATAGACCTTCACGCCCCGCAGGTGGCAATAGGCCACGGCGGCACGGAATTCCTCATCGGTGAAGTTCCGGGCGCTGCGCCGGGCGTTGAGCCCACCGAAGCCCATATACACCGCGTCGGCCCCATTCTGCACGGCGGCTACCATAGCCTCCCAGCCTCCGGCGGGGCTCAGCAGCTCGGTCATTGGCCCCGGCCCTGCTGGGCCTTGAACAGCTGACGGCGCAGCTCCGACGCCTCATTTTTGGCCTGAGTGGCCTCATCCAGATAGTTTTTCACTTGCCGGCGCAGATTCTCTGCCGCTGCCTGGTTTTTCAGCAGCTCGTCCGCCAGGTTCACCGCCGCCAGAACTGCCGCATCCGCCTGGCTCACATGCAGGGTCTCCTGGATCCGGTCCATTCGCTGGTCCACCAGGGCGCCTACCTTTTTCATATACTCCGCGCTTTCGTCCGCCACCAGGGTATACTCCTGGCCGCAGATGCTCATCGTCACTTTATTCGCCATGTTGCCCTCCCATTTATGTAAACCGAAAAGTTAGTCACACCAATACATAATCCATTATACCACAAAATCCCGCCGGGAAAAGCTTTTTCTGGCGAAAAGGAGAATTTTGTGAAAAACCCGCTGCGGCGGCTTTACGAACCGGGGGTTTTCGTGTAAAATAAAGTAATTAAACCATGGAAAGAGGGGAGGCGCGGCATGAGCGGCTATATTCTGCGGGACAGTGAGCCCAGCATCGTCCTGACGGCGGATCAGGTGGATCGCCTGGTGAAAAACGGCGACGGCGACGCCGCGCTTTTGTATCTGCTGCTGATGCGGGCAGACCGCGGGGTCACGGAGCAGGAGCTTCAGTCCCGGCTGCGGTGGAGCCAGCTGCGGCTGAATGCGGCGGAGGGAGCCTTGCAGCGGCTGGGGCTGATCCAGCGTCCGGCGGAGACACCGGCCCCTGCGCCGGCGGAGGAGCGCCCGGTATACAGCGCCCAGGACCTGGCCCAGCTGTTGGAGGACGACCGGTCCTTCCGGATGCTGATTCCCCAGGTGGAGGAAAAGCTGGGCCGCAGGCTGAAAACGGCGGATCTGCAGATTCTGGCGGGCCTGTATGACGATATGGGCATGCCGGCAGATGTGATCTATCTGCTGGTGAACCACTGTATTGCCCGGTCCGAGGAACGATACGGCCCCGGCCGCCGGCCCACCCTGCGCCAGATCGAGAAGGAGGGCTACTATTGGGCCCGGCAGGGCCTGTTTGACCAGGACAGCGCCGCCCGTTATCTGAAAACCTGGCGGGAAAAGCAGCAGGGGCAGGCCGCGTATATGCAGGTGCTGGGCCTGGGCCAGCGCCGTCCGGTGGCCAGTGAAGAAAAATACATCTCCGACTGGATGGACAAGGGCTTTCCGCCGGAAACGGTGGCCATGGCCTATGACAAGACGGTGTTCTATAAAAAGCAGCTGGAGTGGCGGTATCTCAACGGGATCCTCCGCCGCTGGCACGAAAACGGCTGGCATACGCCGGAGGAGGTCCAGCAGGGCGACGCCAAAAAGTCCGCCGCGCCTCCGGACCAGAAGCCGGATAAAAACGATTCCCGCATGGGAAAGTATATGAAGTGGTAAAGGAGGGGACCCTATGCCCTATGACGGTAAAATTCTCAGTCGGGCCATGGCCCGCTTTGATGAGGACAAGCAGCGCCGGACCCAGCAGTTCCGGGAGCGGCAGCAGCGTCTGTTTTGCCGGGAGCCGGAGCTGGCGGATATCGACCGCCGCCTGCGCGGCACCATGAGCCAGATCATCTCCCGGGCTCTGCGGCAGGGGAAGGATCCCGTTCCCGCCATCCATGCCATCCGGGATGAGAATCTGGCCCTCCAGCGCCGCCGGGGGGAGATTCTGGAGGCTATGGGCTATCCTGCCGACTATCTGGAGGAAAAGCCCCGGTGCGCCCGGTGCGGCGACGCAGGCTTCCGGTCCGACGGGACCATGTGCCCCTGTCTGCGCAGCTACTACGCCCGGGAGCAGATCGCCGAGCTGTCCCACTTGCTGGATATCGGCTCTCAGAGCTTTGATACCTTCCAGCTGAGCTGGTACTCCACCGACCGAAACGGTCTGCCGCGCTCTCCCCGGGAGACGGCGGAGCGGAATCTGGAGATCTGCCGCCGGTTTGCCCGGGACTTCCGTCCCGGTGCACAGAACCTGCTGCTGTTCGGCGACCCGGGCCTGGGCAAGACCTTTCTGTCTGCCTGCATTGCCCGGGTGGTCAGCGAGGACGGCTTCTCCGTGGTGTATGACACGGCGGGTCACATTTTCGCCCAGTTCGAGGCATCAAAATTCCGCCGGGATGACGTGGACGAGCCGGATGAGAGCGTGGAGCGCTGCATGGCCTGCGATCTGCTGATCCTGGACGACCTGGGCACGGAGATGACCACGGCCTTTGTTCAGAGTGCCCTGTACCAGCTGCTCAACAGCCGCCTTCTGGCAGGAAAGAGCACCATCATCAGCACCAATCTGGACCCCGATCAGATCGGCAGGCGATACTCCGCCCAGATCATGTCCCGGCTGGAGGGGGAGTTTGAACTGCTGCCCTTTATCGGGCAGGACATCCGCCGCCTGAAACGGGAACAGCAGCGCTGACCGGCCATATCCTGCTCCCGCGCGGGATTTTTCGCATGGAAACGGGTTTAACAACCGAAAATGTTACCAATGGGGGAAACAAACGGTTTGTCAATACTCAAAAACACTGCATGAGACCAGACGATGGACAGCGCATAATTTCATCAGAATAAAGAAAACGCGAATAATCTGCAAATATCGTAACGGAATTGTAAAGATTTTTTGTGCAAAGTGGGGATTGACTTTTTCTGTAAAAAAATTATCATATTGGACGGAAAGCAAAAGGATTCGCACCCTTTTGCTTCAAATCGTTACATTGTATGTATGAAGGAGGAGAAAAAATGGTAAGCTTTCTGATTTGCCTGGCCTTGCTGATCGGCGGTTATTTCGTCTATGGCAAGGTGGTGGAAAACACCTTCGGGCCGGACGACCGCGAGACCCCCGCTGTGAAGATCAACGACGGTGTGGACTATGTGGTTCTGCCTCAGTGGAAGCTGTTCATGATCCAACTGCTGAACATCGCGGGCCTTGGCCCCATCTTCGGCGCAATGCAGGGTGCTCTGTGGGGCCCCATCGTGTTCCTGTGGATCACCTTTGGTACGATCTTTGCCGGTGCTGTGCATGACTATTTCTCCGGCATGATGAGCGAGCGCAACAACGGCGCTTCCATTTCCGAGATTTCCGGTATCTACCTGGGCGGGTTCATGAAGAACGTCATGCGCGTGTTCAGCGTGGTGCTGCTGATCATGGTGGGCACCGTGTTCGCCGTGGGTCCTGCGGGCCTGATCGTGACCCTGTTCAAGAACGGCGGCTCCACCGGCGTTGTTACCACCACCCTGTTCTGGCTGGTCATCGTTCTGGTGTATTATTTCATCGCCACCTTTATTTCCATCGACAAGATCATCGGCAAGATCTATCCTCTGTTCGGCATTTGCCTGATCATCATGGCCGTGGGCGTTGCCGTCGGCATCTTTGTCAAGCCTGAGTACACCATCCCCGAGATCTGGGATCACTTCGGTTCCATGCATCCCAAGGGAACTCCCGTGTGGAGCTTCATGTTCATCACCGTGGCCTGCGGCGCTATCTCCGGCTTCCACTCCACCCAGAGCCCCCTGATGGCTCGCTGCATGAAGAGTGAGAAGCAGGGCCGCTTCGTGTTCTACGGCGCCATGGTTTCCGAGGGCGTTATCGCCCTGGTGTGGGCCGCTGCCGGCTGCGCTCTGTATGAGGTCACCGGCGGTCTGAACACCGGCCTGGCCGAGATCCTGGCCAACGGCCAGTCTGCCGCCATCTACGATGTGTGCATCAAGACCATGGGCAAGATCGGCGTGGCTCTGGCCATGCTGGGCGTCATCGCCTGCCCCATTACCTCCGGCGATACTGCGTTCCGCAGCGCTCGTCTGGTGCTGGCCGACTGGTTCAAGATCGACCAGAAGAAGTGGAAGAACCGTCTGCTGCTGTGCGTGCCCGTCCTGGGCGTCGGCGCTGTCCTGGGCGTGGGCAATGCTCTGGGCTTCATCGACTACTCCGTGATTTGGCGTTACTTCAGCTGGACCAACCAGACCCTGGCCATGATCGTTCTGTGGGCCGCCTCCATGTATCTGTTCTATGAAAAGAAGAACTACTGGATCACTGCTGTGCCTGCTACCTTCATGAGCGCCGTCTCCGCTACCTACTTCCTGCTGGGCAACGAGTGCCTGGGCCAGTTCATCAACCACAAGACCGCCGAGGGCGTTGCCGTTTACAACACCGCCGTGGCTTATCCCATCGGCATTGCTGTGGCCGTTCTGTTCCTGGGTATCTTCCTGTATACCATCAAGAAGCGGCACACCCAGCCTCACTATGAGACTCTGGGCAAGTAATCTGACCCTTTAACTATTTCGCAAAGCGGCAGGCATCTCCTGCCGCTTTGCCCCTATGGGAGGACATGCTATGATCTTTGCACCTGCGCGCCTTGGCAGCGTCACGTTGGACAACGAGACGCTGGCGGCGGACAAAAAGGGCTGCCGCCGCTTCGGCCCCTGCGGCGTGGGCGAAAAGGCCCTGTATCTCAACAGCTTTTTCATTGACCGGCACTACTATGTGGCGCTGGAGTCGGTGCGCCGTGTGTTCAAGCGGGTGGCTATGAGCAAGGGCGGCTTTACCGGTAAGGGCGCCTTCGGCTCCATCCCCTATCTGGTGGTGGAGTATGACGACGGCGCGCAGAAGCAGTGCAACTTCAAGCACGAGGCGGATGTGGACAATCTGCTGGCCTATCTGGCCAAGATCTGCCCGGATCTGCCTCTCCAGAGCCAGAAGGTGGAGCGCCATATGGCCCAGCAGCAGGCTCAGGAGGCCCGCCGCTATCTCAAGGAGCTGACGCCCCAGGCCCAGAGCGAAAAGGAACGCCTGGAGCAGGCCCGCGCCTTCCTGGAGGACCACACCAATCTGACCCGCCGCCTGTCCCAGGCGGCCAAGGCCAAGCGGGTCAATGACCGCTCCAACCCCAGCTACAAATGGGTGGCCCTGGCCATCGTTATCGCCGGTGTTGCCGCTTTGGTGTATGGCATCATCACCATGGTCCGGGGAACCAGCAGCCTGGGCATCTACTTTGCCCTATTTGGCTTTGCGGCAGTGTTTCTGTTCTCCGGTGCTCATGTGCTGCCCACCGCCCGCAACAACAAGACGGCCCTGTCCCGGGAGTGGGAACAGGCCCAGGCGGATCTGGCGGCGGTGCTGCCCAAGGACTTTCCTCTGCCTGCCCGCTATGCCCACCCGGTGGTGCTGACCCGGATGATCCGCGTCCTACGGGAGGGCCGGGCCCAGACTGCCGATCAGGCGCTGGAGGTGGTGAAGCAGGACCTGAAGGCCCTGACCGCCGACGTTCAGGTGGAGCAGTGGGAGTACGACGAGGTAGTGGCCATAAAGCCCATGTTTCTGCTGTCCGACTATCAGTGAATATGTTTCAAACAAGAAATGCGGCTGACCATGATCAGCCGCATTTCTTGTTTGTTATTTCAGGAATGACCCGTAGTCGGGATCACCCGTGCATGGGGCAGCCGTGGGGAGTGGGCCCCCGGCGCTGCGCCCGGACCTGGATCATCTCTCCGGCGATGCTGACGGCGATCTCCTCCGGCGTTACCGCCAGGATGGGGGTGCCGATGGGGGTGTGCACCAGGGCGATGGCCTCCTCCGGAACGCCCGCCTCCCGGAGCCGCTGGTTCACCGACGCGGTTTTGCGACGGGAGCCGATGACTCCCACATAGGCAAAGGGCCCCCGCAGCACCTGGTCCTCCACCTGGAAGTCCCGCATATGGCCGCTGGTCATGATGACCACAAAGTCCTCCTCCGTCACAGTGAGATAGTCGCTGATGTGGGTGAAATCCCCGCAGATCACCTGCTCCGCCGTAGGGAACAGGGAGGTGTTGGCCAGCTCCGGCCTGTCGTCGAATACCACCGGGCGGAAGTCCACCGTGGTCAGCAGAGGGCACAGGGCCTGAGAAATGTGTCCCGCGCCGAACAGCAGCGCCCGCTGACCGATAGGCAGAGGCAGGGAGATGTATCCCGCTGTCATGGAAAAGCCCGAGGTCCGCAGGGCCTGGGCAATATCCTCCGGCAGACTGCCGGCAGCGACGGTTTCCTTATCCAACAGCGCCGGAGCGGAGCCGTCCTCCGCCAGCACCAGCCACCCGGCGGTGTGCTGCTCCAGCAGAGCCAGGGCCCGGCTGGCGGTGTCGTTCCACAGGGGGTCCTCCGCCGGAATGAACTGGAAATGGGCCGTGACGTCGCCGCCGCAGACCATGCCGATATCCCGCTCCGGGGCCTGGTGCAGGGGAAACTCCCGGATGCAGGAGCGGCGCTGGTCCAGCAGCTCCCGGCACAGTTGGATGCTGCGCCCCTCCACCGCGCCGCCGCCGATGGTACCCACCAGGCGGCCTTCGGCTCCCACCAGCATCTGTGCTCCGGCCTTCCGGGGGGCGCTGCCCCGGTCGGCGATCAACGTCACCAGCACCGTGTCCCGGCGCTTCTCCACCTCGTAAAACAGTTGGGAAAAAATATGCTTCATGACGTTATCCTTTTTTCCAGGCCTCCGTCTCCTCCAGCAGCCACTGACGCCAGGCATCCACGCCCAGGCCGGACTTGGCGGAGATGGGGAAAATCTTCAGGTTGGGATTGCGCCGGTGAGCGTACTCCACCACCTTGTCCATGTCAAAGTCGAAATACGGCAGCACGTCGATCTTGTTGATAATCAGCGCGTCGCACACTGTGAAGATCAGGGGGTACTTCAGGGGCTTGTCGTGGCCCTCGGGCACGGAAAGGATCATGGCGTTTTTCACCGCGCCGGTGTCGAACTCCGCGGGGCACACCAGGTTGCCCACGTTCTCCAGCACCACCAGGTCCAGGTCATCGGTGCCCAGCTCCCGCAGTCCCTGCTCGGTCATCCCGGCGTCCAGGTGGCACATGCCGCCGGTGTGCAGCTGGATGGACCGGACCCCGGCGTTGGCCATGGCGGCGGCGTCCACGTCGGAGTCAATGTCCGCCTCCATAACGCCCATGCGCAGCTGATCCTTCAGGCCCTCCACGGTCCGCAGCAGGGTGGTGGTCTTGCCGCTGCCCGGAGAGGACATCAGATTCAGCAGGAAGGTGCCCTGCTTTTTCAGCTGCTGCCGGACCCGGTCCGCCTCCCGGTCGTTGTCGGCGAAAACGCTTTCCTTCACCTGGATGATCTTATATTTGTCCATAGGTACGCCTCGTTTCTGTGGATTTTTCAGCAGTATACCATATTTGTCATGAATATGCAAACGACGTGACAAAAAATACCGGAATATGCCAAAAAAAATTTGCGTTACCCACCGGACTGGGGGTATAATGAGGGGACAAGAAGGAGGCAGATAGCATGATCTCGACAAAAGGACGGTACTCCATCCGGATCCTTTTGGACCTGGCAGAGCACCGCAGCGGCGGCTACATCCCTATGAAGGAGGTGGCAGCGCGGCAGAATATCTCGCTGAAATACATCGAGAAGCTGATGCCTGCGCTGAAGACTGCCGGATTCATTGAGAGCGTCCACGGCATCGGCGGCGGCTACCGCCTGGCCCGGGAGCCGGAAACATGCACCCTGTGGGACATCCTGCAGTGCTCCGAGGGGAACCTGGCCCCGGTAAGCTGCCTGAAGGACGGGGCGGGCCTCTGCGCCCGGTCCGCCGAGTGCCGCACCCTCCCGGTGTGGGAGGAATACTACCGGATGACCCGGGACTATTTTTCCGGTGTCACTCTGGCGGACCTGATGGACACCCCCCAGGGGGACAACTACGTCATTTGAATATACGCCGCCCGGACCGGAACTGCCCATCCCAGCCTGGGCGGCGTATATATTTTCCGGGTTCGACGAAAAAAGCGGTTGCAAAACGGCAGGGAGTTTGGTATAATCAGCGGGTAACAGATGTGCAGGGTTAGTACATCGGTAGTACATCGGCTTCCCAAGCCGAGGAGGCGGGTTCGATTCCCGTACCCTGCTCCATAAAACAAAAGACCGCCAACGGCGGTCTTTTGTTTTATGGTATGCTCTACTGATGAGAAATTACTATATTGAGGACACTGTTATGAATCACTATGCATATACGCCCATTCCAACCGACCCTGTTTTTCTGAGTTTGAACGGCTGCAAGAACTGGGGTACATTACACCAGCGCATCCGTAAGGCGTTTGGGTTTCCGGATTACTACGGAGAAAACTGGGATGCCATGTGGGATTGCCTGACGGACGTATTCTTGCGGCCGGTGCAGAGACACATCGTTGTGGAAGGCTTTGCTTCTATGCCCCAAGAGCTGCAGGAGTATGCCGCACCGATGCAGGAGATTTTCAGCGACCTTCAGGAGAAATATCCTTGGGTATCGATCACATACCGCTGATTGCAGACACAACAAAACCTGTGGGCAATCACAAAGCGAGGGCTTTAAGAGAAATCTTGAAGTCCTCGCTTTGTTGTGTCCGGAATCCATTGCGGCATATGGACTTTCAGGCGTTACGCCCTCAAAAGAGCCTATTATCCATGCGGCGAACCGGCTTCTCGATGCGTTTGTTTACAAATAATTCAAAGCCTTCCACTTGACAAGGGCGGCGGGGGGTGGTAAACTGCGTTTAGCACTCAGGAAGTTGGAGTGCTAACGGAGAAACGATATGGAAATGACCGATCGAAAAAAGCAAATACTGAAGATCGTCGTGGAAGAATATGTGGCGGCGGCGGAGCCGGTGGGCTCCAAGGCCATTGCCCAGCGGATGCCCGGAAAGATCAGCTCTGCCACCATTCGCAATGAGCTGGCGGATCTGACGGAAATGGGCTATCTGGAGCAGCCGCACACCTCCGCCGGGCGGGTCCCCTCCGCCAGGGGCTATCGGCTGTACGTCAACGAGCTGATGGAGCATCGCGCCCTGAGCCGGGAGGAGGAGGATAAGCTCAACGCCTCTCTGGCGGAGAAGCTGGCGGGGACGGATCAGCTCATGGCCCGGGCAGGCCAGATGGTGTCCTCCTTTGTGGGTTATCCAGCCTATACCGTGGCGGATCACAAGACAGCCGCCACCGTGCGGCGGTTCGAGCTGATTCCGGTGGACGCCAACAGCTTCATTGCCGTGGTGATGCTGTCGGACAGCCAGGTGAAAAGCCAGCTGCTGCCGCTGCAATTGCCGGTGGCCGACGGCGGCCTGCCGGACATGAGCCACCTGCTGAACACCCACTTCACGGGGATCGGCCCGGAGGATATGAACGGACGGCTCATGAGCCTGTCCGAGCAGGTGCCCGGCCAGTGGTTCCTGCCGCTGAACCAGGTGGTGGAATACGCCGGGCGGCTATTGAAGGAAGCAAACAGCCAGGAGGTCTTTCCCAGCGGGGCCAAGGAATTCCTGCGGTTCCCGGAATACCGGGACGCGGACAAGGCCCACGACCTGATGACCTTTATGGTGGACAATAAAGAGCAGCTGCCGGCGCCCACGGAGGGCGGCCCGGTGCAGATCCTCATCGGCCCGGAAAATCTCAGCGAGGCCCTGCGGGACAGCAGCGTGGTGGTGGCCAGCTATGACATCGGAGACAATATGCGGGGACTGGTGGGTGTGGTCGGACCCACCCGGATGGACTACGCCACCGTGGCGGCGCGCCTGAGCTACTTTGCAGAGAGCCTGGGCCGCATGTTCGGGAAGAACCAGCTGCCCCCCAAGGAGGACCAGGAAACATGAGCGAGAATGTGAATCAGGAAAACAAGCAGGAACAGGAAAACACGGACACCCCGGAGACCCAGCCCCAGCAGGAGCCGTCTCCGGAAACGGCGGAGGAGACCTTCACCGTTACCCGGGATCAGATGGAAAAAATGGAGCAGCTGGCCAAGATGGTGTCCGACGCCAGCGACAAATATCTGCGTTTGGCGGCGGAATACGACAACTACCGCAAACGCACCGCCAAGGAAAAGGAGAGCCTGTACGGCGACGCCAAGGCCGACACCGTGAAGCCCTTCCTGGAGGTGCTGGATAATCTGGAGCGGGGCCTTTCCCAGTTTGAAGATGGCGACCCCCACCGCCAGGGTATGGAAATGATCTGCAGGCAGTTCATGACCGTGCTGGAAAAGCTGGGGGTGCAGCAAATTGAAGCGCTGGGCCAGCCCTTTGACCCTGCCCGCCACAACGCCGTGATGCATGTGGAGGACGAGAGCGCCGGAGAAAACACCGTGGTGGAGGTATTCCAGCAGGGATATACCATGGACGACAAGGTCCTGCGGTTCGCCATGGTGAAGGTAGCCAACTGAAAGGAGCTTGTGCTATGAACGGAAAAAGACTGTATAAGAGCCGCGACAACCGGATGATCTCCGGCGTGTGCGCGGGAATCGCGGAATATTTCGGCATTGACCCCACGCTGGTCCGTCTGGCCTGGGTGGTGTTCAGCCTGCTGGGCGGCAGCGGACTGCTGGCGTATATCATCGCCGCCATCATTGTGCCGGAGAATCCGGCGGACTGATGACGGAGATCATCCTGCTTTTTTGACAGACTAAAATTTTATTTCATATATTCAGGAGGCAATCATTATGTCTAAAGTTATCGGTATCGACCTTGGCACCACCAATTCCTGCGTAGCCGTCATGGAGGGCGGCGAGGCAGTTGTTATCCCCAACGCAGAGGGCAACCGCACCACCCCGTCCGTGGTGGCATTTTCCAAGACCGGCGAGCGCATGGTTGGCCAGGTGGCCAAGCGCCAGGCCATCACCAACCCCGACCGCACCATCTCCTCCATCAAGCGCGAGATGGGCTCTGATCACCGGGTGAGCATCGACGGGAAGGCCTACACGCCCCAGGAGATCAGCGCCATGATCCTGCAGAAGCTCAAGAGCGACGCCGAGGCCTATCTGGGCAGCCCCGTCACCGAGGCCGTTATCACCGTGCCCGCCTACTTTACCGACGCTCAGCGTCAGGCCACCAAGGACGCCGGCAAGATTGCGGGTCTGGATGTGAAGCGTATCATCAACGAGCCCACTGCCGCGGCCCTGGCCTATGGCGTGGACAAGGAGCAGGCCCAGAAGATCATGGTGTACGACCTGGGCGGCGGCACCTTCGATGTGTCCATTCTGGAGATCGACGACGGCGTGATCGAGGTTCTGGCCACCGCCGGCAACAACCGCCTGGGCGGCGATGATTTTGACCAGTGCATCATGAAGTATCTGGTCAGCGAGTTCAAGCGCACCGAGGGCATCGACCTGTCCGGCGACAAGGTGGCCATGCAGCGCCTGAAGGAGGCCGCCGAGAAGGCCAAGATCGAGCTGTCCGGCGTTACCACCAGCAACATCAACCTGCCCTATATCACCGCCGACGCCACCGGCCCCAAGCACCTGGACGTGACCCTGACCCGGGCCAAGTTCAACGAGCTCACCGGCCATCTGGTGGACGCCACCATGGGCCCCGTGCGTCAGGCCATGTCCGACGCCGGTCTGAAGCCCTCCGACCTGTCCAAGGTCCTGATGGTGGGCGGCTCCAGCCGTATCCCCGCCGTGGTGGAGGCCGTGAAGAACTTCACCGGCAGCGAGCCCTTCAAGGGCATCAACCCCGATGAGTGCGTGGCCATGGGCGCGGCCCTGCAGGCCGGCGTGCTGACCGGCGATGTAAAGGGTCTGCTGCTGCTGGACGTGACCCCGCTGTCTCTGGGCATCGAGACCATGGGCGGCGTGTGCACCCGCCTGATCGAGCGCAACACCACCATCCCTGTGAAGAAGAGCCAGATCTTCTCCACTGCCGCCGATAACCAGACCTCCGTGGAGGTCAACGTGCTCCAGGGTGAGCGCGAGATGGCTGCCGCCAATAAGAGCCTGGGACGCTTCCACCTGGACGGCATCGCTCCGGCCCGCCGCGGCGTGCCCCAGATCGAGGTGACCTTCGACATCGACGCCAACGGCATCGTCAACGTGTCCGCCAAGGACCTGGGCACCGGCACCGAGCAGCACATCACCATCACCTCCTCCTCCAACATGAGCAAGGACGACATTGAGAAGGCCGTGAAGGAGGCCGAGCAGTATGCCGCCGAGGACGCCAAGGTCAAGGAGAAGGTAGAGGTCCGCAACCAGGCCGACCAGATGGTCTATCAGTCCGAAAAGACCCTCAGCGAGGTGGGCGACAAGCTGCCTGAGAGCGAGAAGGCCCCCATCCAGGCCGGTATCGACAAGCTGAAGGAGACTCTGAAGGGCGAGGACACCGACGCCATCAAGGCCGCCACCGAGGAACTGACCCAGCTGTTCTACAAGATGAGCGAGAAGCTGTATCAGCAGCAGGCGCCCCAGGGTGATGCCGGTCAGGCCGGCGCCCAGGGCGGTCCCACCGGCGACCAGGGCGGCCAGTATTACGACGCCGACTACAAGGTCGTGGATGACGACGACAAGAATAAGTAAGTGAAAATGTACCACCGGAAAGGGGCAGGGCTTCCTGTCCCTTCCTGTGGTGTTCCGGGATAAAAGACCCAGAGAAGGGAGCGGGCCTTTATGGCAGACAAACGCGATTATTATGAGGTCCTGGGCGTGGAAAAGGGCGCCAGCGAGGACGAGATCAAAAAAGCATACAAAAAGCTGGCCCGGAAGTATCACCCGGACATGAACCCCGGCGACAAGGCGGCCGAGGAGAAGTTCAAGGAGATCAACGAGGCCAACGAGGTGCTGTCCAACCCCGAAAAGCGCCAGAAATACGACCAGTTCGGCTTTGCCGGGGTGGACCCCAACTATGGCGCGGGCCAGGGCGGCGCATACGGCGCAGGGGGCTTCGACTTCGGCGACCTGGGCGATATTTTCGGCAGCTTCTTTGGCGGCGGCTTCGGCGGCGGCCAGCAGCGGCGCAACGGCCCCCGCCGGGGCGAGAGCATCCGGGCCAGCGTCTCCGTAGACTTCACGGAGGCGGCCTTCGGCTGCGAAAAATCCGTGACGGTGGACCGCAGCGAGCCCTGCCCCACCTGTAAGGGCAACGGCTGCGCCCACGGCACCACGCCGGAGGTGTGCCCCGATTGCCACGGCACCGGCACCGTGACCCAGGCCCAGCGGACGCCCTTCGGCGTCATGCAGAGCCAGGGACCCTGCCAGAAGTGCCGGGGCACCGGCAAGATCATCCACCAGCCCTGTCCCGATTGCCGGGGCAGCGGACGCATCCGCAAGCGCCGGACCATCCAGGTGACCATCCCCGCCGGTATCGACAACGGGCAGACCATCTCCCTGCGGGGCCAGGGCCATGCCGGGTCCAACGGCGGCCCCAGCGGCGACCTGCTGATCACCGTGATGGTGCGGCCCCACGAGATCTTCCGGCGGGAGGGAACGTCCGTGTTCTGCGAGGCACCCATCACCTTCACCCAGGCGGTGCTGGGCGCGGAGCTGGAGATCCCCACCATCGACGGGCGGGTGAAGTATACCATCCCCGAGGGCACCCAGACCGGCACTGTGTTCCGGCTGCGGGGCAAGGGCATCCCGGTGCTTAACGGCCGGGGCCGGGGCGACCAGTATGTCACCGTTACCATTGAGACGCCCCGGGACCTGAACCGGGAGCAGAAGGAAGCCCTGAAGAGGTTCAGCGAGACCCTGGGCGAGGGCAATTACGAAAAGCACCGCAGCTTTTTCGGAAAGAAGAAGTAAGCCATGTACCTTGCCGATTATCACGTACATTCCACCTGTTCCCCGGACGGACACCAGACCATGGCCCAGGCGGCGGAGGCCGCCGTCCGGCAGGGCCTTAATGAGCTGTGTATCACCGACCATGTGGACACCCTGTACTGGGATGATTTCCGTCCCCGGTGGGATTTTGACTGGGACGAGGCCCGGCGCCAGTTCCGGGAGGCCCAGGCCCTGTGGGGGGACCGGATCACCCTGCGGCTGGGGGCGGAGTTGGGCGACGCTCAGTACGGCTTTGACCGGGCCGTCCATATGATGGACGGTGCACCGGTGGATTTTGTCATCGGGTCCGTGCATCTGGGCGGAAAAAAGTTTGGCAACATGGACCTGTACTATATTGAAAAAGGTGACGAAGCGTATTATGATAGTGTCATCGACAGCTATCTGGACAGCGTTCTGGAGCTGGCCCGGTGGGGACAGTTTCAGGTGCTGGGTCATCTGACCCTGCCGCTGCGGTATATCAACGAGCACCACGGGGAGCATATGACGTTCCGCCGCCATATGGATCGGGTGGAGGAGGTCCTCCGCACTGTGATCCCCAAAGGGGTGGGCATCGAGTGCAACACCAACCGGGGAAACGAGCCCCTGCCGGGGCCGGAGATCCTGCGGCTGTACCGCCGCCTGGGGGGCGAGATCGTCACCCTGGGCAGTGACGCCCACCGGCCCGGGGACGTGGGCTGCTTCATCCGGCAGCGCCAGGAGCTGCTGCGGGAATGCGGCTTCCGCTATTTTACCACATTTGAACAGGGCAAGCCGCGGTTTCAGGCCCTGTGAACCACCCGAGAGGAGCATAGCATCATGAAAATTGCCATTGGCTGCGATCACGGCGGCTATCTGCTGAAGCAGGACATTCTCATCTGGCTGGAGGAGCACGACATCGACTTTGAGGATGTGGGCTGCTTCTCCACCGAAAGCGTGGACTATCCCATTTATGGCGAAAAGGTGGCCCGGCTGGTGGCCTCCGGCGCATGCGAGAAGGGTATCGTCATCTGTACTACCGGCATTGGCATCTCCATTGCCGCCAACAAGGTCAAGGGTATCCGCTGCGCCCACTGCACCGATTCCCTGTCTGCCGAGATGACCCGCCGTCACAACGATGCCAACGTGCTGGCCCTGGGTGCGGGCATCACCGGCCCCAACCTGGCCAAGCGTATTGTGGAGGTGTTTCTGAACACCGAGTTTGAGGGCGGCCGCCATGCCCGCCGGGTGGGTCAGCTGGACAGCATCCAGCCCTGAAGCATTTGCATGAACGGAGGTGCGCGCCATGACCACAAAAGGATATCATCGCTACCGGGGGCGGAATACCCGGGGCAAGGTGGCGCTGGTCGTTGTGCTGGTGCTGATCCTGCTGGCGGCGGTGGCCTATCTGCTGACCCAGGAGTATGTGGTGTATGATGACGAGGGCAAGGCCCATCTGGAGCTGCCCTGGTCCCGGAAGGAGCCGGAGAAGCCCCAGCCGGACTCCACGCCTGTGCCGGATGATGTGGACATCACCCGGGAGGAGCCCCAGCGGCAGAAGGTGGAGGCCATCCACGCCTGGGAGCTGCCATACGGCTGCCTGGGCAGCGACCCCGGCTATCTGCTGACGGACCGGGAGGCTGTGGCCGTCAACGTGAAGATGTATGACGGGTCCGTGGCGTATCACACGGCGGTGGCCTTGCCGGAAGGCATTCTCACCGGCGGACTGTCCACCAGCCGGAACCTCCAGACCATACTGGACAGCAACTGCTATACCGTGGCGCGGCTGGCGTGCTTCTGCGACAACGCCTTTGCCGACGCTCAGCAGGAGCAGGCGGCCCTGTGTGCTGCCGA
>ULWB01014833.1_pt1 | contig 56155 bp, 40 predicted proteins | sample 1959891 | NCBI WGS metagenome assembly ULWB01 (sample SAMEA4835799, study PRJEB28245) | human gut metagenome | biome: gut microbiome; material: fecal sample | place: Denmark | collected 2008 | reverse complement strand
GATCGAGCCGGTACGTGTAGAGCGTCGTCCGTATCAGTTCTTGTACGAGGATGATTTGGGTTGCAATTTCATGCACACGGAGACGTTTGAGCAGATTGTGATTGATCGTAAATTGATTGAGAACTCGGATTTGATGAAAGAGGGTCAGATTGTCGAGGTGATGTTCCACACCGACAAGGACATGGTATTGTCTGCAGAGCTTCCTCCGATTATTGACATGGAGGTGGTTTACACCGAGCCGGGTGTTAAAGGTGATACCGCATCGACCAACTCGTTGAAACCGGCCACTGTCGAGACTGGTGCGACGATCAAGGTTCCTCTTTTCATTCAGACTGGAGAAAAGATTCGTGTAGATACCCGTACTCGTGAATACTACGAGCGTATCAAATAGTTAGAACCTTTCATATAACCCGCATAACAATTATGGCTCTCACCCTCATTCCCGGGGTGGGAGCTTTTTTATTTTTATTAATATGGGTGTTAATTCTATCCTATCCTATACCTATTCCATTCACTTTGGTTTTTTATTGGCTCTTTTTTGAGTGTTTTGTGGAGCGTTTGTACGCTTGGTGCGGCAGGGTGTTATTCACCATATCTATTAATTTTTCCCCAATACGACACTTTCTTAGGGTTGGATTTCGGAAGCTCGGACCATTATTGAAAATCGAACTTTTTGTTGTTGCCTCGTGAAATGTTGTGCAACGAACAAGGCTGGGAAGCGAGACAAAGGGCACGCAACAGCGGAAATAAGAACGGGACAAGGCAAAATAGGGGCCGGTATGGTTCTTGGTCGCAATCGTCCGGCCAGTTACAGAGATTGGTGAGCAGGTAGAGCCGATGTCCCATAGGACACCCTTGGAGGATTCAGGTAGGGATATGGGTGCAGATCGCCAACACCGGTACAAGTGTTAGGATTAGATGTTAGTGAGCGAATGGGTACTGATATAGCAGGAATTGGATACTGACGCAACAAAAAATGGATACCGGCATGGCTGAGGAGAGTGCACCATGTGTACTATAAATAAAATACCCCGCAGGTAGCACGATTGAATCGTAGAGTAAAATAGTAAAAATTTAGCGGCGTTTTTGGCTTACCGGAGCGCAGTTTTCGGGGTGATCGAAATCGATAACCGGCAGTTTGTTCATCAGCGAGCGCACTTGTGCGGAACGGCGCATCATGTAGGAAGAGGGGTTGGCCAGCTTCATGCGGATCGGGTTGGGGAGGACGGTGGCGATCATCGAGGCTTCGTGGCGATTGAGTTTTTCGGCCGATTTGCCATAGATGTGACGGGCGGGAGCCTCTACACCGTACATGTTTTCGCCGGTTTCGATCACGTTGAGATAGACCTCCATGATTCGCCGTTTACTCCAGAAAGTTTCGATCAGTAAGGTATAATACGCCTCGAACCCTTTGCGGATCCAGGTTCTGGAGGGGAGGCAAAAGACATTTTTTGCGGTCTGTTGGGAGATGGTGCTGCCTCCGCGGAGACGGTCTCCTTCACGGTTTTCGTTATAGGCTTTTTTGATGGCTTCCCAGTCGAACCCGTTATGGATCATGAAATTGTTATCTTCGGTGGCAATGACTGCACACGGCATTACGGGGTTGATGTGGTTCAGGGAGCACCAGTTGGACTGCACGGAGAGCCCTTTGTCGGGGAAATTTTCGACCAGGCGGATCACCTTCAGCGGGGTAACGGTGATGGGCACGACGGTTGCGATGAGCACCGAGCTCACCGAGAGTGTGACAAAGAAGATCACCAGGTAGATAAATAGGCGTCCGAGGTACCGCATGGGCGAAAAAATTGATTTCCAAATACAAAATTAACGGGAAAAAGGATATGATCCTCTCCAAAGAGCAAAATAAATGGCCTTAAAAGTGAAAAGGATTAAAATAATAGGAGTATATTTGCACGGATTCTGTGGAGTTTTGAGTTACGAATCCAGGATTAATCTACATTTGAACAAAAACACAAACTGACAAACATAGTTTATTGTAAGATGGCACAGAAAAAATTCATTACATGTGACGGTAACTATGCAGCTGCGCATATTGCATATATGTTCAGTGAGGTAGCTGCTATTTACCCCATCACTCCGTCATCGACGATGGCCGAATTGGTGGACGAATGGGCCGCACAGGGCCGTAAGAACATCTTCGGTGAGACGGTAAAAGTGGTTGAAATGCAGTCTGAGGCTGGTGCAGCGGGCGCTGTACACGGTTCGTTGCAGAGTGGTGCATTGACCACAACCTTCACCGCATCACAGGGATTGTTGTTGATGATCCCGAACATGTACAAAATTGCCGGTGAGTTGCTTCCGGGCGTATTTCACGTTTCAGCCCGTGCGTTGGCAGCTCAGAGCCTCTCTATCTTTGGTGACCACCAGGATGTCATGGCAACTCGTCAGACCGGTTTTGCGATGCTGGCTACCAGCAGTGTACAGGAGGTGATGGATTTGGCAGGTTTGGCGCACATTTTGGCCATCAAATCGCGTGTACCGTTCCTGCACTTCTTCGATGGTTTCCGTACCTCTCACGAGATCCAGAAGATCGAGATGATCGACGAGGATGCTCTCAAGGCGATGCTTGACACGAAGGCTTTGGCCGAGTTCCGTCAGCGTGCGTTGAATCCTGAGCACCCGGTTACCCGCGGTACTGCACAGAACCCCGATATCTACTTCCAGTCTCGTGAGGCTGCCAACCGTTTCTACGATGCCATTCCTGATATGGCTGCTGAAGCAATGGCACAGATCAGCAAGATCACGGGCCGTGAGTACAAACCGTTTGTTTACTATGGTGATCCGGATGCAGAGAACATCATCATTGCGATGGGTTCGGTTACCGAGACCATCAAGGAGACGGTTGATTACCTGCGTGCCAAAGGGGAGAAAGTGGGTGTAATCACCGTTCACCTGTATCGTCCCTTCTCGGCAAAATATCTGTTGAATGTCGTACCGCAGAGTGTTAAACGGATCTGCGTATTGGATCGTACCAAAGAGCCGGGAGCTAATGGCGATCCTCTCTATCTGGATGTAAAAGATGTATTCTACGGCAAGGCTAATGCCCCGATGATTATCGGCGGTCGTTATGGTCTCTCTTCTAAGGATACCACTCCGGCTCAGATTTTGGCCGTATTCGACAACCTGAAAGCCAATGAGCCGAAAAATCAGTTCACGGTAGGTATCGTTGATGATGTAACCTTCCATTCACTGCCGGTTGGCAAGGAGATCAGTCTGGCTAAACCGGGCACCTTCGAGGCTCTGTTCTTTGGTTTGGGTGCTGATGGTACGGTAGGTGCCAACAAGAACTCAATCAAGATCATCGGTGGTTCTACCGACAAATATTGCCAGGCATACTTCTCTTATGACTCGAAGAAATCGGGTGGTTACACCTCATCACACTTGCGTTTCGGTGACAAACCGATCACTTCGCCCTATTTGGTAACTACTCCTGACTTTGTAGCTTGCCACGTTCCGTCGTATGTTTACAAATACGATGTATTGAAGGGCTTGAAGAAGGGTGGTTCGTTCCTGTTGAATAGTATTCACGATGCAGAGACGACCAAAGAGACGTTGCCGGACCACATGAAGAAGTATTTGGCCGAGAACAACATCAACTTCTACATCATCAACGCTACCAAGATCGCCATGGATCTGGGTCTGGGCAGCCGTACGAACACCATCATGCAGAGTGCATTCTTCAAGATTGCCAATGTGATTCCGTTCGACAAGGCTGTTGAGGAGATGAAGAAGGCCATCTACAAGAGCTACGGTAAGAAGGGCGAGGATATCGTCAACATGAACTATGCAGCCGTTGATAAGGGTGGTGCAGAGGTTCAGAAGGTAGATGTTCCTGCCGAGTGGGCCAACATCACCGTTAAGGAGGCAGAGGCTGTTGCCGATGACGCACCTGAATTCATCAACAAGATTGTTCGCCCGATCAACGCGTTGAAGGGTGATGATCTGCCGGTAAGTGCTTTTGTAGGTCGTGAGGATGGTACCTGGGATCCGGGTACGGCAGCATACGAGAAACGTGGTATTGCCGTGAATGTTCCGGAGTGGCAGAGTGAGAACTGTATCCAGTGTAACCAGTGTGCCTATGTCTGCCCTCACGCTGTGATCCGTCCGTTCCTGTTGACCGACGAAGAGGCTGCTGCAGCACCTGCCGGCATGAAGACGGTTCAGGGCAACGGTGCGACGAAAGCCTACAAGTTCCGTATTCAGATCAGCCCGCTGGATTGTACCGGTTGCAACAACTGTGCTGATGTCTGCCCGGCACCGACGAAGGCTTTGGTTATGAAACCGCTGGAGTCGCAGCTTGATCAGCAGAAGTATTGGGAGTACATGACCAAGAAGGTTGGTTACAAAGATACCGTTGTGGACAAGACCAAGACGGTTAAGAACAGCCAGTTCTCGCAGCCGTTGTTTGAGTTCTCTGGCGCCTGCGCAGGTTGCGGTGAGACTCCGTATATCAAACTGATTACCCAGTTGTTCGGTGATCGTATGATGATTGCCAATGCAACGGGTTGCTCGTCAATTTACGGTGGTTCAGCTCCGTCGTCACCTTACACCATCAACAGCAAGGGTCAGGGTCCGGCATGGGCTAACTCACTGTTTGAGGATAACGCCGAGTTCGGTTTGGGTATGCACGTTGGTGTTGAGCAGTTGCGTGATCGTGTGAAGAGCATGATGGAGAATGCTATTGCCAACTGCGATCAGTGCTCAGCCGAGTTGAAAGCTGCCATGCAGGAGTGGATCGACGGCAAGGATAGCAGTGCATTGAGTGCTGCTGCCAGCGAGAAGTTGATCCCGATGTTGGAGGCTTGCGGTTGCGATGCATGCAAAGAGCTGCTCGAATGGAAACAGTACTTCGTTAAGAAGTCACAGTGGATTTTCGGTGGTGACGGTTGGGGTTACGATATCGGATTCGGTGGTGTAGACCACGTACTCGCATCGGGTGCTGATGTCAATGTCCTGATTCTCGATACCGAGGTATATTCGAACACCGGTGGTCAGTCTTCTAAGGCTACTCCGGTAGGTGCGGTTGCCAAATTTGCTTCGGCCGGTAAACGTATCCGTAAGAAGGATATCGGTGCGATTGCCATGACCTACGGTTACATTTACGTAGCACAGGTTTCGATCGGAGCCAACCAGAACCAGTACCTGCAGGCGATCAAAGAGGCCGAGGCTTATCCAGGACCGTCTCTGATCATTGCATATGCTCCATGTATCAACCACGGTATCAAGGGTGGTATGACCCGTACGCCGAGTGTAGGTAAAGAGGCAGTTGCATGTGGTTACTGGCAGTTGTGGCGTTTCAACCCGATGCTCGAGGAGCAGGGTAAGAACCCGTTCACTCTGGATTCTAAAGAGCCGGATTGGAGTAAGTTCCGCGAATTCATCCTCAAGGAGGTACGTTACTCATCGTTGACGAAGCTCTTCCCGACTGAGGCTGACGAGCTCTTCGCAGCTGCAGAGGAGAATGCAAAATGGCGTTACAACTCATACAAACGCTATGCTTCGATGGATTTCTCAGCCGAAAAAGGCGAGCCGGTTCTTCCTACGAAGTAATCGACTGATTCGATAATACGAGATCGGGGCCGCACAATCGTGCGACCCCGATCTTTTTTGTTGTTAGGCGGGCGGTATGGTTGTGATGCTTATTGGCAAATTTGACTACCAATGCCCGGGTTTACAGGGAGGAGGAGCGGCTGCCTTCCTGATGGCTTAAAGGTTGTTTCGAGGTGTGTTGAGCAGACACCGAGCGCAAGCTGTGAATTAATTATTAGTGAGATTGACCAGCCAATAAAATAATAAAAATGCGCTATTTGGTGTGTTGTGGAGCCTGCTGGGTTGAGGAGTTGGGCAGCGGATGGCTGCATGGAGAGAGGCAGGCGCTGCAATCGTTGCACGAAGCGGCGGTGGAGAGAGGTGCATGGGGGTCGGAGGGGTGTTGTTGACGGAGTGCCTCCTCTTCACGTCGAAACTCGCCGGCGGTACAACGAATCCCCCGTTTCTGCATGTTGGCGTTGGTGCCGATCTCTGAGTCGATCGGGTGTCCCTTGATCATCTGCGTGAGGGATAAGCCGATGACGAAAAGGGCTACGGCAGCCACCGCAATGGCGAATATGATCCAAAAGCTTTCCATGTTTTGTGCTGGATTTGATGTCGTTTTGGCCGATCGTGATGCAAAGTCCATACAAAATTATAAATTTGTAGAGATTTCCTTCTTCCCGGGGGTATTGTTCCGAAATTGAGGCGTATAAGTTTTTTTACGTGGAGATCAGCGGGGCAATACTCGTAATGTAAGAAAAGGATGAAGGGCATAACCTGAATAGAGATCCCATGAGAATAGTTATTTCGGGCGTAGGTGAGGTGGGGAGCCACTTGGCGAAGATGTTGAGTGGAGCTTCGCACGACATTACGGTGATTGACGACGATCCCAAACGGATCGAGGAGGTTGCGGGTATGGCGGATGTGATTACCATTGAGGGGGATTGCACCACCTTTGCTGTATTGAAGAAGGCGGCTGTCCGCAAGGCTGATCTGTTTATTGCGGTTCGTCCCGAGGAGTCGATCAACATCATCTCGGCGGTGTTGGCCAAGCAGCTTGGCGCCCGCAAGGCGATTGTGCGCATCGATAACAACGAATATTTGGAGCCGAACAACAAGGAGATGTTCATCAATATGGGCATCGACTACCTGTTTTATCCTGAAAAGGTGGCGGCTCGGGAGGTGATCAACCTGTTGGGACACACCAGTACGACCGAGTATGTCGATTTTTCGGGGGGTAAATTGTCGTTAGTGGTCTTCAAGTTGGATGCCTCTTCTCCGCTGATTGGGAAGTCGCTGTTGGAGGCGACGGCAGATCGGGAGTCATTGCCTTATCGTACGGTGGCCATCTCGCGTGAAGGGGAGACGATTATCCCGCGCGGAAACGACCAGTTCCAGGATGGAGATACGATTTATGTGATTGCCAATCAGGATGATGTCAAGTCGTTGATGTTCTTCTCCGGCAAGCCAAATATCGAGGTCAACAACATCATGATTTTGGGTGGCAGTCGTATTGGGGTACGCATAGCGGCTGAGTTGCAGGAGGAGGCCAATGTCAAATTGGTGGAGTATAATCCTGAGAAGGCCTACAAGTTGACCGAGTCTTTGGAAAAGACGCTGATTATCAGTGATGATGGGCGAAATATCGATTCGATGATCGAAGAGGGGTTGAGCAATATGGATGCTTTTGTGGCGGTAACGGGACGTTCCGAAACCAACATTCTGGCAGCCATGGTTGCCAAGCGTCTTGGTGTCAAGAAGGTGATTGCCGAGGTTGAGAACCTCAATTTCATCAATTTGGCCGAGAGTATGGGTATCGATACGATTATCAATAAGAAGTTGATTACGGCCAGCAATATTTTCCGTTTCACGATGAATACCGATGTGCAGGCGATCAAGTGCCTGACGGGATGCGATGCCGAGGTGTTGGAGTTTATTGCCAAACCCAACTCTTTGGCGACGAAGGGGCAGATTCGGGAGTTGAACTTCCCGCAGGATGCGATGATTGGCGGTATTGTACGTGGCGACCGCAGTTATATTGCGACCGGCAGCATGCAGATCAACGCCTTTGATCGGGTGGTGGTCTTTTCGTTGCCTTCGGCAATTTCGCGTATTGGGCGATTCTTTAATTAGCCACGTTGAAGATGCCGTTGAGGTGGCCGTTTTATTGGCTGCAGAGGACGATTTAGAGCTATCTCCGAGGTGGATAGGTTGAGATAATGGCGTACTGAATAAAAGAGTAGTTTTATGCCTTTATTGACGAAATTGGTAAATGCTTTCTTTGCGCGGCGGCGCAAGGAGGTCGATTTTTTCATGGAGCATCCGCTTCAGGTACAGCAGCGGCAATTACGCTGGTTGTTGGATCGGGCTGCCAATACGGTGTTTGGCAGAGAGCATGGATTTGCTGCCGTGCATACAGCGGAGGAGTATGCGGCTTCGGTTCCGGTGGCGGACTACGATACATTTCAAAGTTACATTGCGCGGACGCGGGCCGGGGAGCAGAATGTGTTGTGGCCGACCGAGATCAAATGGTTTGCCAAATCGTCGGGAACCACCTCGTCCAAAAGTAAATTTATTCCCGTTAGCGATGAGGGGTTGCAGGGGGGACACATGCAGGGACCTCGGGATGTACTTTGTTTGTTTGCCCACCTCTATCCGCAGAGTCGTGTTTTCGAGGGGAAGACGTTGACCCTGGGGGGAAGCCATCGGTTGGAGAGTACCGGCGGTACAGCCCAAGAGGGGGACCTTTCGGCTATTTTGATTGAAAACACCCCCTGGTGGGCGGCCCGACGTCGTACGCCGCGGGTGGAAACCGCTTTGATCCCCGATTTTGAGGAGAAGGTGCAGGCGATCTGTCGCGAGGCGGTCAGGCAGCGTATTACGGCTTTTGCTGGGGTTCCGTCGTGGAATCTGGTCTTGATGAATCGGGTGCTGGAGTATACGGGTAAACAGAATATTCTGGAGGTTTGGCCCGATATGGAGCTGTTTGTGCACGGCGGAATGAACTTCAACCCCTATCGTGAACAGTATCGTCGGATCTTCCCGTCGGATCGCATGAAGTATATGGATACCTACAACGCTTCGGAGGGCTTCTTTGCCATCCAGAACGATCCGAAGAGCGACGATATGCTGTTAATGCTCGATTATGGCGTTTATTACGAATTTCTGCCGGTTTCGTCGTTGGGCGATCCGTCCAAAGCGGTGCCTCTCGAAGGGGTACAGACGGGTGTCAATTATGCGATGATCATTACGACAAGCAATGGCCTGTGGCGTTATCAGATTGGTGATACCGTTGAATTTACTTCGATCGCTCCGTACAAGATCCGAATTACCGGAAGAACAAAGTTGTACATCAATGCCTTTGGTGAGGAGCTGATTATTGATAATGCAGAGACAGCCCTGCACCGGGTTTGTGCCGAGACCGGGGCGTTGGTTACCGATTATACGGTCGGACCGATCTATATGGGTGATCGGAGCAAAGGATCGCATCAATGGTTGATTGAATTTAGCAAGGCGCCGGCCGATATTGAGCAGTTTACCGATCTGTTGGATCGGGCATTGCAGCAGGTCAATTCCGACTATGAGGCCAAACGGTTCCGGGATACGACTCTGTTGCGTCCGACGGTGACGGTACTGCCCGAAGGGAGCTTCTACCGTTGGATGGAGAGCCGGGGCAAAGTGGGTGGACAAAACAAGGTTCCCCGCCTCTACAACGACCGTACCTATATCGATCAACTGCTTTCGATGTAGAGGGCGATCTATGACACCGTAGGGGTATGGATAACTTTTTTAAGGGGTTCTGATCATAAATGTTCTCCTGATGTGGGCAGCGTAAAGGCTGATGAGGTGCGGAAAGTTTTTCGTATTTCAAGCGATGATATTTCAGCAAAATAATTTCCAGCGATTATTAAGGTTGGATGAATGATCTTCTTGGAAGGTCAATAAAAATAAGAGTGAGTTGATGAAAAAGATAGTAGTGCTTGACGGCTATGCGATGAATCCGGGAGATCTGTCGTTTGCAGGTCTTGAGGCGTTGGGCAATTGTACGGTATATGATTTTACCCGTCCCGAGGAGGTGATCCCTCGGGCACAAGAGGCTGAGATGGTATTGACCAACAAAACGCGTTTGACGGCAGAGTCGATCGCTGCTCTGCCCAAGCTGGAGTATATCGGGGTGTTGGCGACGGGGTATAACAATGTCGATATCGGGGCGGCTCGCCAAAGGGGTATTGTTGTATCCAATGTACCGGCGTACAGTACCACGTCGGTGGCTCAGTTGGCTTTTGCGCACATCTTGAACATTACGATGCAGGTTCAACATCACTCCGAAGAGGTACACAAGGGGCGTTGGGAGCACAATCGTGATTTCTGTTTTTGGGACAATACGTTGATCGAGTTGGAGGGAAAAACGATCGGTCTGGTTGGATTCGGACATACCGGTCAGGCGACGGCAGCCATTGCGCTCGGGTTTGGGATGAAGGTGTTGGCTTATACCTCCAAACCGCAAGACAGGTTACCCGAAGGGGTGCGTTCCGTCTCGATGGATGAACTGTTCCGCAGCAGTGATATTGTGAGCCTCCACTGTCCGTTGACCCCTGACACGCGAGGATTGGTCAATGCTGAACGTATCGCACAAATGAAACCCACGGCGATTTTGATTAATACGAGTCGTGGTCCGGTGGTGGATGAGCGAGCACTAGCCGATGCCCTGAACGCCGGACGGTTGTATGCAGCGGGGGTAGATGTGCTCTCCAGTGAGCCACCCAAGGAGGATAATCCGTTGTTGACCGCCAAGAACTGTTACATTACGCCGCATATTGCCTGGGCTACCAAAGAGGCCCGGGAGCGGTTGATGGCCATCACGACTGAGAATGTGCGGGCCTTCTTGGCCGGGCATCCGATCAACGATGTGACGCGTAAATAACCACATAAATCCCTTGCTATGGCTATGGAGCAGACCGAGAAAAAGAGCTTGCGATCGATGATTATGCTGGGTCCGGCACATCCGTTCCGGGGTGGGTTGGCGGCGTTCAACCAGACGCTGACCCGGACTTTTCAACGGATGGGGATCTCGTGTCGGATGTTTACGTTTACCACGCAATATCCGTCGTTGCTCTTTCCGGGTACCACCCAATATACCGATGATCCGGCTCCCGAAGGGCTCGATATCACCCGGGAATTGAGCAGTATTAATCCGTTTACCTGGATTCGGACCGGTTTGAAGGTGCGTCGTTTGCGTCCCGACGTGTTGATCGTACGTTATTGGATTCCGGTGATGGCTCCGGCGTTCGGTACCGTGTGCCGGATTGCACGGCGGGGAGGGGTCCGTACGTTGGCACTGCTGGATAATGTGATTCCCCACGAAAAACGGCCTTTTGATTCGTTGTTGACCCGTTATTTCGTCTCGTCGATCGATGGGTTTATCTATATGTCGGAGCAGGTGCATCAGGATCTGCGTCTGTTCACCCAGACCAAACCGGCCCTCTTTTCTCCGCACCCAATGTGGAGCAACTACGGGGATCCGATGCCACGCGAGCAGGCGTGTGCCGCTTTGGGATTGGATCCGTCGTTACACTATACGATGTTTTTTGGGTATATCCGCGATTACAAGGGGCTTGACCTGCTGCTCGACGCCTGGGGTGAACTGATGAACCAGGGGAAACTCGAGAATCATCGCTTGATAGTGGCGGGCGAGTATTATAGCGGCAAGGAGCGTTATGCCGAGCAGATTGCGCGTTTGGGTATTCGCGACAAGTTGGTAATGATGGATCGCTATATTGCGGATCGGGAGGTGGCTCAGCTCTTTTCGGCCGTCGATCTGGTGGTGCAGCCCTATCGGCATGCGACGCAGAGCGGTGTGACACAGGTGGCCTATTGGTTTGATGTACCGATGGTGGTGACTGATGTGGGTGGTCTGCGGGAGATTGTCTCCGACGGTGAGGTGGGTTATGTGACTGAACCCGATCCGAAGGCGATTGCCGCCGCAATCGATCGTTTTTATCGTGAAGAGAAAGGTGCGGAATTCCGCGCCAATATCTTACGTTTCCGGGAGCGATTTACCTGGCAACGGATGGCTGATAATTTTATTGAGCTTTTCCGTAAGGTTTCTGCCGGCGATCGGTAGGTTTGGAGACGACGGCCAGTTTTGGTTCGGCTTGCATATTTGGGTGCAGAACCGATGCATCGGAGGGGGTGGGTACGGTTCGGTTCAGGCGAGCCAGACATCCCAGCATGCAGAGAGCGCAACCGAGAATAAGCAGAGCGGTTGGGATGAAGATATTGCCCAAACCTGCTATTGGGGAGAGGAGGCCACCGAGCAGGAATTGCAGGGCCCCGAGCAGTGCGGAGGCTTTTCCGGCACGTTCCCGTTCACAATCCATGGCCAGAGAGGTTGAGGTGGGCAGGATGATGCCCATCAACAACAAGGTGAGGAACAGAGCTGTTTCGACCCAAACGATGGGTAGTTCGGCAATCAGGAAGCCGGCCAGAATTACACCCATGGTGCAGAATCCCCGTATACCCCGTTTTACGGCCACTTCAGGGCGTCCAAAGTGAGGGGCCAACAATCCGCCGCACATGATTCCGATTGCGTTGAGGCCGAAGATGAGGCTATATCCCAGAGGGCTGATGCCGTATGCAATCTGGAAGATGAAGGGTGAAGCGGCGATGTAGGAGAACATCACACCCATTGCGAAGGTTTGGATGAGCAGATAGAGTACATAGGTCCGATTCCGGAAGAGGGGGATGAACGATTTAAAGATGGGTTGTCTTGGGCCGGTCAGACGTTGTGCTGAGGGTAGAGATTCGCGAAAACGAAATCCGGCGACTACCAGCAGCAGTCCCAGAACAAAGAGCAGAATAAAAATTCCGTGCCAGTCGGTCTCTTTCATGATCAGTCCGCCGACTACCGGGGCAGCGACAGGGGCGATACCTTGGATGGGTACCAGAATGGAGAAGAAGCGGGCCAGTTCATCGCCTTCGTAGAGGTCTGTTGCGATAGATTTGGAGAGTACGAGGCTTCCGGCTCCGGCAATTCCTTGGATCAGACGTGCGGCGATGAACCAACCGATTGTCGGGGCGAAGATGCAGCCTGCCGTAGCGATCAGAAACAGCAGCAGGGAGGCGATCAGCGGCTTTTTACGGCCGTGGCGGTCGCTGAGGGGGCCGACAACGAGTTGTCCCAGGGCCAGTCCCACCATGCAGACGGTGAGGCTCAGTTGGACCATTGAAGGGGTGGTCTGGAAGTCGGTATTGAGTTCGGGTAGAGCTGGCAGATAGAAGTCGGTTACAAAGGGACCGAAGGCCGAGAGCATGCCCAGAACAATGTAGAGGTATAAGGTTGAATTTCTGGATTTCATCTTTTTGAACTTTGGCGTGCAAATGTCCGAATTAATTTCGAAGAGACATGTCCTGATCGGGAACGATCGTGTCCATATCCGCAGATTATCGTTTTCTTTCGCCAATTTTTTGTTGTATTTTTGGTCGTAACAAAGAGGATTATGGTGACAGAAGTAGATCGCACCTTACCGGCCTGCCATTTTCGCATTTTACCGATTGGCCCTTATCTTGCAGGGTCGATGCCGTTTGATACCGGTTGCCAGTGGGAGGGTGTTGTATTGTTGTTGTGTTTGGATGGGGAGGCTTCCATTCGCATCAGTGGGCAAACTTATGAGTTGTATAAAAATCGGCTCTGTTGTGTGATGCCGTTGCATGTGGCCGAATTGCATCCTTCTGATTTGTTTCGGGTTGCTGCCGTAGCTTTTACATTTGAGTTGTTGGTCGATTTTCCGCTGGCGATCAAACCGGATCTGGCGGATCGGATGACGAATACTCCATGTATCGATTTGACGGACGAGCAGGTGGATATCTTTACTCGGTATCATGAATTATTGTATCTACAATATTGTCGGCGAGAGCATCCGTCGCGTTTGGCGGTTGTACAGTCTTTGGTGTTTTCGTTGCTTGCAGAAGTGGGATATGTCTATTCGTTTCAGGGGGTTGTTCCATCGCGGAATCGTCAGGAGAAGATTGTCAACGAGCTCTTTTCGTTGTTGCATGCACACCATTGTCAGCACAAGGATGCGACCTTCTATGCGGAGAAGATCTGTCTGACTCCGAAGTATCTCTCGCATGTGGTGAAGCAGGTCACGGGACGAACGTTATATGATTGGATCACATTTTTCGTGATGAAGGATGCCAAGCGGTTGTTGCAGGCGACTGATTTGAACGTCAGTGAGATTGCGGATCGGTTGGGCTTTTCGAACTCCTCATTTTTCGGGCGCTATTTTAAGAAAAATGCGGGCATGACCCCGTTGGCTTTTCGGCAGGCTTCGCTCAGCGAGCGATAGGCACAGGGTCCGAGAGAATGCACCGGACGTGTCATCCGTAAGCGCCGAATTACTCTGTTGTGCTGTTTGGGGTTGTGGGCGAAGATTTCAGCTCAAGGAATAGGCAAGGTGTGTAATTGTTCCGGGGGGAGGGTGCTATTCGGTGAAAGTTCCCGGACGCTGTCTTGGGAATGAAATTTGTTATCTTCTTGATGCCGATCTCAGAGTTCGAGAATTGGTAAATTCAATTCGGGAAAGCCTTTAGGAAGGCACACGCGCGGGACGAAGCGGGTGTGTATGCGGCATGGAAATTCGCGAAAAAATGTTATTTTTGTGATAATCAAATCCTCCGTCTGGATGGACCGGGCATTGGGAGGGATTTGGCAACTGCCTAAATTATAGATCATGTATATTGCCATTGCCGGAAATATCGGTTCGGGGAAGACCTCTCTGACTGAAATCCTTGCCAACCGCACCGGTGCGCGGGCCTATTACGAGGATAGCGATAATCCCTATATCGGTGACTTCTACGATGATATGAACCGTTGGTCGTTCAATCTGCAGATCTATTTTTTGGGACAGCGGATTCGGGAGGCGAAGACGATTCTCTCCGAGGGGACCGATTTGGTGCAGGATCGAACGATATATGAGGATGCCTACATTTTTGCCACGAATCTGCATGAGTTGGGGTTAATGTCTTCGCGGGATTTCAATACCTACATGAAGATTTTCGATCTTTCGAACGGATTGATCCGTACGCCCGATCTGTTGGTCTATCTCAAGGCGAGTGTGCCGACGCTGATACGTCAGATTAAAAAGCGTGGGCGGGTCTATGAGGCGAGTATCCAGGAGGAGTATCTCGAACAGCTTAATCGTAAGTATGAGGAGTGGATCAACACGATTTACGAGGGAGAGGTCTTTACCATTGATGTGGATACCTGCAATTTTATTGAGGATCCGACGGTATTGGATGGTCTGATGAACCGTATTGCGGAATTTAAAGCGCAGGGACGCTGATGGCCAAACGATCTGCTTCGCGCCGTTCACGAACGGCTTTTTCCAAAAGTGCATTTACGGCTGGCCGTGTCAAATCGTCGGTTGGCCCTTCAGGAGTTTCAGCTGAACAGAGTGGTGTCCGGCCCCAATTGCCGGACGATTTTTGTCAGGCTATGGCGGCCCAATTGGGTGTGACCGAAACGCAGGCTCTGTGTGCAGCGCTCGAAACCGTTTCTCCGGTCTCCGTACGGTTTAATCCCTATAAAGTTGCTTTGTCGGTAGCGGACGCTCAGGGTGTCTCGACAACGGTCTCCGAGAAGTGTGGCCCTACGGACCTCTCGGTTGGGGACCTGTCGGCATGCGCCGTTGTACCGGCTGCGGTCGAGCCGTGTTTCGAGAGCGAGAAAGCAAATGCAGCAGAGGGGACGGAGGCTGTCGGCTGCACGGTATGGCCGGATCAGCTGCGGGGTCATGAGGTGCCGTGGTGTCCGGAAGGCTACTATTTGCCGGAACGACCTTCGTTTACATTGGATCCGGTCTTTCATGCCGGGGGATACTATGTCCAGGAGGCTGGATCGATGTTCATTGGGCAGATTTTCCGTCAGTTGTATGGCTCGGATCGGGATCATGCTTTGCGGGTGCTCGATCTTTGTGCCGCTCCTGGAGGCAAGACGACGCTGCTTTCGACGTTGGTGGGCGAATCGGGGTTGGTGGTTGCCAACGAGGTGATTCGTCAGCGAGCGGCTACATTGGTCGATAATGTACGGAAATGGGGATTGGGCAATACGGTGGTAACCAACAACGATCCGTCACATTTTGCCGCTTTCCGGCACTATTTTGATCTGGTGTTGGTTGATGCGCCCTGTTCGGGCGAAGGAATGTTCCGCAAGACACCTGAGGCGCGGACGGAGTGGAGTGTCGCGAATGTCAATCTGTGCGCCGCCCGCAGCAGGCGTATTCTCAGTGACGTTTGGGAAACACTCAAACCGGGTGGTATCTTGATATACAGTACTTGTACCTTCAACTGTCAAGAGGACGAAGAGACGGTGAAATGGCTGGTTGAGGAGTATGGTTGCGAATCGGTCACCGTAACAGCCGATCCGGCCTGGGGTATTGTGCAGGGAGAGGTCGCAGGTTGTCCTACGTTTCACTTCTTTCCGCATCGGGTGCAGGCCGAGGGCTTTTTTGCAGCGGTTTTGCGCAAGCCGGATGAACGGTCGAGAAGTCAGGCTCCCAAAGCCCGAAAGGCGATCTTCAGCGCTTTGTCTCGTCGGGAGGAGGTGGCGGTATCCTCCTGGTTTGCCCACCCCGAACGGATGACTTTCCAACGGGTCGGGGATAATATTCATGCCTATTTTGCTCAGCAGTGGTCTGCGATCAAGGAGCTCTCGGAGAGCCTCTCGGTACTCTATTCGGGGGTGCTGTGCGGACAGCTGTTTGGGGAGAAGTTGCGTCCGGAGCATCCGTTGGCCCTGTTTTATGGGTTATCGAGGGAGCAATTGGCTGCGACAGAGCTTCCGCTGGAAGAGGCGGTGAGCTATCTGCGCAAGACGGATCTGCTGGCCGATTGGTTTCAGGAGGGGATCAATCTGGTCACCTACCGTGGATTGGCGTTGGGTTGGATCAAACGGATCGGCAACCGCTGCAACAATATGTATCCGAAGGAGCTTCGGATTGTCAATCTTTAATCTTTGAAAAATCTTAGTACCTTTGTCAGGTATGGCCAATATTCGTAACATAGAGACCGATCTCGAATTTGAGAATAAGATCCGTCCGCAGGAGCTCTCCTCGTTCAGCGGGCAGGATAAGATTGTCGATAACCTGAAGGTCTTTATTCAGGCGGCCAAGATGCGGGATGAGGCTCTCGATCATGTTTTGCTGCATGGGCCTCCGGGTCTGGGCAAGACGACATTGGCCAATATTATCAGCCACGAGATGGGGGCTTCGCTGAAGATGACCTCCGGGCCGGTCCTCGATAAGCCGGGAGATTTGGCCGGGTTGCTGACCAATCTCGAAGCGGGGGATATTCTTTTTATCGATGAGATCCATCGGCTCAGCCCGATTGTTGAGGAGTATCTCTACTCGGCGATGGAGGATTACAAGATCGACATTATGCTCGACAAGGGACCCAGTGCCCGGTCAATCCAGATCGAGTTGAACCCCTTTACGTTGGTGGGGGCAACGACCCGCAGCGGTTTATTGACCAGTCCTTTGCGTGCACGTTTCGGAATCCAGTGCCATTTGGAATATTACGATAGCGATGTCTTGGCGGGTATTATTCGTCGTTCGGCCTCGATTCTCGATGTGCCGATTGATGACCAGGCGGCCCAGGAGATTGCACTGCGTAGCCGTGGCACGCCACGTATTGCCAATGCGCTGTTGCGTCGCGTGCGCGATTTTGCGATGGTCAAGGGAAAGGGTCGTATCACACTGGATATTACCCGTTTTGCACTTGAGGCGTTGAATATCGACTCCCGCGGGCTCGACCAGATGGATAATAAGATTCTCAGTACAATTATCCACAAGTTCAATGGGGGCCCGGTCGGATTGGGTACTATTGCGACGGCGGTGGGAGAGGATGCCGGTACAATTGAGGAGGTTTACGAGCCGTTCCTGATCAAGGAGGGCTTCCTGAAACGTACCCCGCGCGGACGCGAAGCTACTGCGTTGGCCTATTCGCATTTGGGGGTGCTGTTGCCGGAGCGTCAAGAGACACTTTTTTAGCGTAATTCAAGCGATAAGGAGTTAAATAAAAGCACCGCGAGCCAATTCTGGCTCGCGGTGCTTTGTTGTTATCTTAACCCTAATGAGAGCGGGTAGGGCTATCGATGTTGGAAACTATTTGAAAAATTTACGCTGGAAGATCAGCATGTAGATGATACCTATCGAGATATAGCTGTCGGCCAGGTTGAAGATCGGGCTGAAGAAGGTGAATGGACGTCCACCGATTCCGGGCAGCCAATCGGGGTAGATTCCGCTGAAGATCGGGAAGTAGAGCATATCGACCACTTTGCCGTGCAGGAAGCCGGCGTATCCGCCCCCTTCGGGCAGAAAAGTAGCCACATTGTAAAATGTCGATTCTGAGAAAAGAAGTCCATAGAATGCGCTGTCGAATACATTTCCGGCGGCACCCACCAGAATCAGGGTAAAGCCGACTAAGACGCCAGTTGGGGCTTTTTTACGCAAAAGAACGTGGAGGTAATAGCCCAGTGCACCAATCGCGCAGATTCTGAAGATGCTCAGGATCAGCTTTCCGTAATTTCCGCCGAGTTGGAATCCGAATGCGGCGCCGGGGTTTTCGATAAATCGGATAAAGAACCAGTTTGGGAATACGGTAAAGCTTTGGTCTAAGGTCATGTGAGTTTTGACCCATATTTTGACGGCCTGATCGATGATAAGGAGCAGGACGATCAGCAGCAGGACGATTTTCTTTTTGGACATCGATAGCGGTTTGTTTTTCGACATACAAAGATTGCCTCAATTTTCGGAAACGGCAAATAAAGGCAAAATAAAAAGAGGCACGCTTGGGTATGCGGCCTCTTTTTAGGGTGTTACGGGTACATTATTTTACCAGTGCGCTCAATTCAGCACCAGCTTTAAATTTAACGACCTTCTTCGGAGCGATTTTGATAGCGGCACCGGTACGAGGGTTACGTCCAGTACGGCCCGGTTTTTTAGCGACTGAGAAGGACCCGAAGCCTACCAGCGCGATCTTATCACCCGCTTTGAGGGTGTTGCCGGTAACGGCGATGAACGCATCAAGAGCTTTTTTTGCGTCCACTTTGGTGATTGCTGCCTCTTTTGCGATGGCATCAACGAGTTGAGCTTTGTTCATATTGGTGAAATTTAAGTTATTTAGTTAGGATACAATTCGTTCCTTCGCAAATATAGACTATTAATTTTAAAAAAAGCAAAAAAATAGGGGTAAAAATCAAAAAAAAATCAACCTGAAAAGAGCCTGAGTAGGGGTTTAAATTGAGAGAATTATGCAGGAATGGCGGATAGGATTTGGAAAAAAGGAAAATCCGTATTACTTTTGCGCCCGGAGAGATGGCAGAGTGGTCGATTGCGGCGGTCTTGAAAACCGTTGAACCGAGAGGTTCCTGGGGTTCGAATCCCTATCTCTCCGCCAATCGATGACTAAAATGAGGTAAGTACTCGGCAACAGTTTGCCGGGTACTTTTTTTGTATCCGTATGGCATGGGCTGGATTTGGTCCTTGATTGAGAAGTGAGTGATAAGTGTCAATTGATTAGTACGGCCGATATTTTGTGTGGAGGTGGCAGCAACAGCGGTAGAGAAAGTTTGTGTTCAAATTCGCAGAATGCATAGTAAAGAGGCTTAAACTCTGCTGTAACGATAGTCAGTTAGCATGATCGATTTCGGAGCTGTGAATTGTCTTTATTTATGTCCAAGTGTCAGTCGGGTATCTTTACACGAAAAGTGTTTGTTTGGGTAAAAATGTCGTTTGAGCAGACAGGTGAATAATTTTTTTTAATTATTTGGGTTATCCGGATCAACGTTTCGAAGTGAAGTCGGTTTGTGTTTGAATTTAGGACGTTCAGCGGTATGGATGACAGTAGCTTTGAAATTTGTGGGGTTGCGGGTTGTATTGAGCAGTTGCAAGACCGAACTTGAAGACGGTTTAAAGAATTGTTGTCTGTTATACATTTACAAGGGTAATTGTGTTTGTGTGAGAGATATCTGGAGCAGGGACTGATGCGTAGAGCAACGATTTGATTGCTGCAATAATAATACAGGCCGGACAACATAACTGTCCGGCCTGTAACTATTTAATGAGTTGGAGATCGGTTACCGTTCCACCAGGAAGATGGATTCACGACCCTGTAAGGAGAGAGTGAGTTGTGTGGTGGTGTAGTCTCCTTGACGCTTGTAGGTTGTTTTGACAGGAGTGCGTTCCCCAGTGTGAGGATTCCAGGCTTCGAGACGCAATTTGCCGCGCAGGGTGATTGGAGCGTTGTAGGGTGCTGGGCTGAAATTGGCCAGATAGTAAAGAGCCTTACCGTCACGTTTTTTGTGAATGTAACGCAACGGTTTTCCCGGTTCAAAAGTGACGTCTGCCGGAGCCTCGGATTGCAAAGCTTCGGTGAGCGATGCGGCATCGGGATGGCTTACAAAGAGCACTTCGCCTCCTGCATTGTTGGTATGGCGATTGGTTCCCTGAGGCAATAGAGCTGCCATTAACTTTGCAATACGGGCGTCTTGTCCGATTTCGGTTGATTGGGTCGGCAGTAGAGAGGTAAAGATTACTTTCCCGCCATTTTGAAACAGAGCCACAGCCTGTTCCAAAGTTTTGGTACTGATGGTCTTCGAAGCGGGAATAATAAGTGTCCGGAAGGTGTTATACTGGACTTTGTTGTTGAGTTTCAGACCGGTTTTGTCAACCGTACAATTTGAAGCCAATACTTCGGGGTGCAGCCATTGGTAATCCCGACAGATTTCGTTGGAGAGGATTTCGCCTACTTGAACGTAATCCAGGTAGGGGATTTTCACTCCACCTTCGTAGGGACGGATCGGTCCGTCGAAGTAGTGATCCCCCTGCATGGTGTGAATGGGGTAGAGAACGGCCACGTCGGTTACAAAACGGGCATCGTTCTGCAGCATGTATTGCAAGCGAGCCAGGAAGGTGGTGAAATCATACAGGCTGTCTGCATAATGGGGATTTCGAGCCGACAATTCAGGTTTAAAGGTGACCTTTTTGTCGTTATACCAGGCGGCATGGGGAATGAACCAGTTGACCCCTTTGATAAACTGATCGATGGCGACACTGCGCAGACTGTCCATCGAAAGATCTCCCATCAGACCGTAAGTTTCGGCCATGACCAACGAGTGATCCCAGTTGTATGCGGCAGAGGCGACGATTTTGTAGAACTTTTCTGCCGGGCGGGTGATCGTTGGGCGGGTGGTTCCGATTTTGTCGATTCCGGGCATCTCCAGATAGCGGAAACATTTCATCAAATCGCCCGACGTTCCGACCGGATTGACGATCTCCTCGTTATCCTGGTGGCCGGTGGCAATGGTATTGTGCTCCCGGCTCCAGCGGGTGATGGCCTGAGGATAAGCCTCGGCATAGAGATCGCTGCGTAGGGTAAAGAGTGCATTTCGGGCAGCTTGGGTTTCGGGACCGATGTCGTACCAGAGGGCCGGATAGAACAAAATGGGGTTGCTCCCATATCTTTCTTTGTAGATTTCATTAAAACGAGGTGTCCAGACACGTCCCTGTGCCCGGTAGATGGTTACCTCGTCGTAAAAGGTGTGGGTGATGACGGGGCCGAAAGCATCGGGCATCCGTTTGTAGTAGGCTTCATGGATCATATCAATGAAAGCCTGAGCTGCAGCCGGATCGAGATAGTCCATATTGGGATCACCATCGGTAACGCAGACGAACTGCATTACTTTCCAGGTGCCTTGAGGTGCGGCCCAGCGAAGGGTATCTCCGGAAATTTTTGCGCTCAGATCGATTCGTTCTTTGGTGTTGATATTCATAGCGACGACTCCCATCAATTTTCCCTCTTTTGGGAGAGATTCGCAGTATGTTTCGCCATTGGATACCTCTTGTTCGATCTTGTCCAGCCGTTTAATGGTCAGATCTGGATAACGCTCCATGAAGCGGGGCGTGTTGTCACCGTTGATAGCACCTGCGCTACCACTGGGGAAGCCGTATTCGTCGTAAAGCGTTACCTTCAGTCCTTGTTCCGCTGCTTTGCGTACGGCATACACGTAGAGGTCAAAATATTCATCCGAGAGGTATTTTGGGGTGAATTCGGTTCCGAAGGGGAGGATTCCGATACCGCCGTATCCGCTATTGTCGTGCAGACCGATGATTTGCTCATCGATACCTTCACGGGTGACGGGGGTGTTATTCCAGAACCAAAGGGTATGGGGTCGATACGTTGCCGGAGGATTTTTGAAGTTTTCAGGCGATGGGGTTGCGGCCTGGGTGGTCAGGGTAAATAATAGTCCCAATCCGCAGAGATGTAGGTTGAAATGTTGAAACATAAAAAATTAGGTTGTAGTTATGAGTTGTTAACTGTATGCGAGTTCACGCAATTAACAAAAATGGCGTTTTATATCATGATATAAAACGCTATTGTATAAATGGACATCGGTTGTCAAATTTTAACGGATTTACGTTTGTTTTGTATGTATATGTATTGATTTTTAACGTGTTGGAATGTAATTAGGTGGGTGCGATACGTGTTTGTACTTTGAGGTTACGGCATCCAGGTGACAATACCGGTGATGGGATGCTGCCTCCTCCAGGTTTCGAATTCGGCATAATTTTTCACACCATCGCGGAGAACGGCCTGATAATATTCGATACCCATGATCTTTTCCGATTCGGGTGTTTCATATTTCAGCTGCAGGATTGTATGTCGTGTTTCATCGATGAGGGCCGCAACAATACGATCGGCCATCTGTTCGAAATAGCCGTCGTATCGAGAACCCTTCAAAATGTGGATCATATCGATCTGCCACATTTGGTTTAATGGGTCTTCATAATGGAGGTGCCATTCAAGGCAGGCCTCTTCGGTGTCGAGCAGGTTGACGTATTCGATCCTCTTGATGTGTGGGTTTTGGGCCAGGCGGGCAATGATCCGAAAATCATCGGCGAGACAGACCGGATCGGAGTAGAGGTGCAGATCGATATCCAAATGTTTCATCAGCAGCCCCATGCGGAGTGATCCGACCAGATGGGCCTCCACATCGATGGAGGCCCATAGTGGAATGAGATTGAGTTCCTGGATGATTTCGTGAGCACGTTGCTGGTTGATTTGTGCTATTTCGATCAGACGCTCTTGCATGGATTTTTCAGTTTTGATCTATAAAGGTAGGGATTGTGTATTCGCTGAGGAAGTAAGAGGGAAGCAAATATAGTTTATACAAATAGGATCGATCGCCTGTATAAAGAATCTCTCCGGTAATGGCATCGAGTTGGATAAGGGAATAGGTGACTTTTGACGTTTTAGAAGCTGTTTTTTGTTTGATGACGATATCTCCGTCAAGTATCCATTCGAATCTATGAGTCAATGTGTTGTAGATACATTGTTTTCGCAAGACAGTGTATTTTGCGTTTGGCAGTTGTTCGTGTAGTTTGGCGATAGCCTCTTTTTTAGAGAGCAGAGAGTCTTTTGAAAGTACGTTGTACATGTAGCGCAGTTGGGTAAAATCGAGCGAATCGTACAAGATCGGTGAGATGTTTTCGTGCTCGGTTGAGTCGAAGCTCATTGTTAGGGTGTACATTTTGATGGGTTTTCCGTCAGCGCGCTTAAGGCGGTATTGGACGAAAATGTGTTCTTTATTCAAGATATTAGTTGAATCACTAAAAGTTTCGCCGAGCAATGTATTAAAATCATAATAGGAGACGATTCTGGAAAGCGCGCCTTGATATTGGAACACTTGGTGGAAATCTGGGCCGATATTGACACTTAGCAGACTGTCTGCCAAATGACGGAATTTTGGATTGTTCGATGGGAGCAACTCTCCGATCTTAGTGATGTGTTGGCCTTTGTAATAAAAGTCTTTATCTTGGTTGATTTGCAGACGTGTATTGGTGTTGGCAAATAGTTGAATCAGCCGTTTTTTTTCTTGGCTGGATATTTGGCCATAGAGCGACAGGTCGCTAATCTTGATTTGAGCCAGTTCGTCGGGAATCTCGATTTTATCGATAAAGGTAAGGGATAGAGACGAGATAGCCGGTACGGACAATAATTCGTTGGGGAAATGCTTGACTCGAATCGAGATCTCGCCCTGATTTGGATCACTGAGCATTTGCTGAACCATTTTTTGATCCTGCTCTTTTTTGCGGATCATCCAACCGATCGTAGGGGTTAGCGCAAAGGTTGCGGGGTCCTGTTCCAAGCCGATAAAACCTGCCCACAGTTCCAAAGGAATAGTCAGGATCGCTCCGTTGGGTAGTATGATCTGATATTTCAAGTCTGTCTTTACTATTTCGTCAGGTAATTCGATACGGTCTTCTATTTGGTGCAGGTCGTTCCGGTTGCCTTCATTGTCGTAAGGGAAGAATTTGACAATCCAGCCGTCGAAATAGCGTTTGCCGTTCGCTGAACTTGGACTGCATCCTATTGGACCGGTGTCGTGAATTTTGAACATTGACCTCCAAAAGTCGCGATCTATCTTGCCCTTGGATGTTTCGACTATCTTTTCCAGTACAGGTACCATCTCATCGACCCACCAGCTAAGATTGTAGCGAGCCAGTTGTCGGGTTTTGTCGAGTATCTTTTGCCAGTCTTCGGGAGTGCCGAGCAGGGTAACTTCTGGAATGCCGCATATGGCATATATGTATATATACTCAAAATAATTTTCCATTGCCTTCATAACCGTGATTTGGGAGGCAATGCGGCTGGTAGGAGTAGTGGTGGAGAAATCGGCCGTAAGCAGATCGATAATTCCGTTTTTTGTATATGCGCGCATCGAATCGGCAAATTGCGGGAATAGCTCTTCCCATGGAGCGTTGGGATCATCGATTCTGATGCGGTTGTCCATAATGATTAAGGAGATTTTTTCGCTGTGATCTACGATTTGTGATCGGAGTTCTTCGGCATGGATATCGACATGGGTGGCAAATCCCTGTGAGATCAGCAGCCAGATCATGTCAGGCGAAAGGACAAAGGGGCGATGTTCGGCATAGGCCCGATACATGCCTTGCAGAAAAGAGTGGGGCCCGAAATTGACCAGCTGTTTGGGTGCATCTCCCATGGCTACGATACCGAGGTCGCTCGTGTCGCCCTGTTTTTCGATGTCGGAGCGGGAAAGATGCAGATGGTCGAGGATCATCTCCTCGTAAATTTGGCGAGGCGTTTGTGTGGACAGTGTCTGGGTAGGTTTAGAGAGCTCCTCAATAAAAATGCGTTGCCCCTTTTGTTGTCCGAATGCGGAGAGGGCAAGCGATGTGGCGATGACCAATAAGACAAACCGTTTCATAATGTGGAGGCGTTATGGTGGAGTGAGTATTGATCAATTGTTAGCGTGTTACCAGGTGAGTACTGGGAGGGCACATTGGGATCGAGTGTTTTACTTTGACTCTGCTTGCCTCAGAACTGACCGACAGTTATATTGGATCGAGTGTTTTATTGAGTCCTCATGTCGCATGATGATGGGCTTCGTTCAGCAAAAGAGGTTTATTTCATTTCTTCCTGAGCTGGCGAACTGGAGAGGAGTTTATCTCTCTGCTACAATATCTTTCATGCTTTTCCCGATGCAATTGTGTCGAATATATATTCTAGTAAAACAAGATAGAGAAATTTTATTACAGATACAAGAGAATCAACCTGTTTGCAAAAGAATAAACGCCGACAAAATGTCGGCGTTTATTTGGATTAAGATGGCTATGTAAATAGGCCAAGGAGTGGATGCTATTTGTCCTATGGTATATTCACATGACCGATGTATGGTCCATAAAAACCACTGCCGATACTACATGCTTGTAGCGGCAATGAATTGGTGTTGCAGCTTAGAATAAAAATAGAGGCGTATTATGCCTCTCCTTTGTTACAGAAGCCCATTGGCATGGCGTTCTCTTCGGCGGCCGTAGGTCTGAGGGCGATCAATCCGTTGGTTGATTCGTATTTGGCGATATTGTCCTGCAAAGAGAGCAAGAGCCGTTTGGCGTGTTCGGGGGTCAGTATGATTCGGCTGCGAATTTTGGGTTTAGCCAGTCCGGGCAGTATGGTTGCGAAGTCCACAATAAATTCGGAGGCGGAGTGCGAAATGATAGCCAAGTTTGAGTAGATGCCATCAGCAATTTCACTGTCCAATTCAAGGTCCAGTTCGGGAGCCTTTCCTGTTGGTTGTGTCATAGTTCGCTTGTTTTAAGAATGTTCTTCATTTATCGCAAAAATATGGTTTTAGCATCACGTTGTTCACCAACTGTCAAGAAAATATTGTGATTTTATTAACAATATTTTTATTGATGGTGGTAATAAATTGATATATAGATATATGTTGATGTGTAAAATAGATTGAAATTGTAGCATGGTTTAGGGCTATTTAGGGGGATTTTGTTTGTGGAAAAGTTTGATTGAACAGAACTCGATCCCCATGGAACATGTAGACTTATGTCTCTTGAGGGCCAAACTATGGTTGAATAGGGTAGTTCTGAACTGTCAGGACTGTATTGTCCAGAAATAGAATAGACGTCTCTCTTTTGGCGGCAGGAGAATGAAATGCCCAAACCCGTGTTGACAACGCAATCAGGGTAAGATCCTGAATCGAGTCCCCACTGTGGAACCCTTTTACAACAGTTACCCCACCAGATAGATCTCCGAGTATGGAGAATGATAGTGTGGATTGGTGATGACAGGCGCGTTTGGATGGCAAGAAGCGCCGTGGGTTCAATGAGGGTCCAACCCGATAGGATCCCTCAGTCATTTGTCTATAGGCCTCTACATACGCCAGAGGGGGGATTGTACGGGTAGTTACCAACGTGGGGCGATTGCGTCGGGCAGGTAACGTAGCGTATGGGTCCCATCCGGATTGAATTCGACGGTGATCAGGTCGAACTGTACCTCCATGTCGAGTCGGTAGGCGGCAATATAGGCCCGTGCGGCTGCGCAGAGCGAACGGAATTTGGCCGGAGTCAACGCCTCTTCGGGTGTGGTTAGTCCTCCGGTAGAGCGGCTTTTGACCTCGACGAAGTGCAGGATGCCTGCTTTGCGGGCAACCAGGTCGAGCTCGTGATGATTGCTGCGCCAATTGCGGTGCAGCAGGTCGAAACCGGAATCTAACAGGTAGTTGGCCGCTAACCGCTCGCCTTCGGCTCCGAGGCTTAAAGCCTCGAGCCGCTCCTCTTTTCCGCGAGCCCTCATGGCGATTATTTTGACTGTGGCTTGGCCAATAGGAATTGCAGATCATCGCCGGCGGTGACCTCACGTGCCTCCTCGCCGTAGTGGAAGATGCGCATGGGGCAAGGTCCGATTAACGAGAGTTTGCCTGCCTCGTATCGGAGAATACACCCCTCCCGCAGGCCAGCCACATACACATTGGGATTGAGAACGATATATTCAGCAATGCGTTGTTCGCGTGTTTCGCCGGCGTGTCCTTCGGGGTGGGCATCCAGGTAGTGGGGGTTGATCTGGAAGGGGATCAGGCCGATGGCCCGGAACGATTCGGGCTGAATAATCGGCATGTCGTTGGTGGTGCCGATGGTAGGGCAGGCCATGTTGCTGCCGGCGCTCCACCCGGCGTATGGGATATGATCCTCGATGACCCGTTGGCGGATTGCCTCAATGAGCCCCTGTTGTTGCATCATCTGTGCCAGTCGGAAGGTGTTGCCACCGCCTACGACGATCCCTTGAGCGGAACGGATTGCGGCGACAGGATCTTTTTCGCGGTGTACCGAACGCACGCGAATGCCCAATTCGGAGAAGGGGGCCTGCACCTTTTCCTGATAGGCATCGAACGAGAAGGTTACAGCAGCGTAGGGAACGAATACCACTTCATCGATTCCACGAAAGAAGTCACCCAGCTGAGCTTTGGGGTATTCCAAATAGGCTTCGCCGGCATTGGTTGAATTGCTGATCAACAGGAGTTTCATTGTCTAAATGTATTGAAAATGAACGTATCTATTCTATGAGCTATTATGTGTCCTTGCTCTCTAAATCCTTAACCAAGACGACAATATACGCGACCGGTTAATTAATAAAACAGCGAATCGTGAATTGTGTTTTTTTGTTGTTCTCGTTGCTGTTTTTGTTGAGGGTCTTTTGTTGGTGTGGGGCCTCAGGTCGTCTCCAAGGATTTTTATTGACTGCCACAGTTGCAGTATTTGGATCGGATCTGTTAAGGGTGCCGCACGGCGAAGGCAGGGCATCAGGGCATCAGGGCATTGTATTAAGGTAAGTGGTCAATTAAAATTTGGTCAATTCGTTTTCGATCACTTTGGGGTAGTATTCGTATTCGAGGGCGTGTACTTTGGCTGCGACGTCGGCCGGGGTGTCGGTCGGAAGGACCGGGACCTTGTATTGGGCGATGATATCGCCGCTGTCGTACTGTCCGTTGAGGTGGTGGATGGTGATTCCCGATTCGTGCTCTCCGGCGGCTACGACCGCTTCATGGACCCGTTCGCCATACATGCCTTTGCCGCCATACTTGGGAAGCAGGGAGGGGTGTATGTTGACGATACGTCCGGGGTAGGCTTGGATCAGGTAGTCGGGGACGAGCATCAGGAATCCTGCCAGCACAATATAGTCGATCTTTTCGGCTTGGAGCAGGTAGAGGATCTTTTCGGTGTTGAGAAATGTATCGCGGTCAAAAACAACACGTTTGACACCGAGTCGGTCGGCACGATCCAATACGCCGGCACTGATACGGTTTGACAAAATGAGTTTAACGGTGCCGTTCGAATTGTTTGAAAAGTAATGAATTAGGTTTTCGGCGTTTGTTCCGGACCCAGAAGCAAAAACAGCTATATTCTTCATAATTAGGTTGTTGCGTTTTGTATAAAGCCGAGAGACAGTAAAAAAATCGTTTCGGGTATCAAATGTAAGGGAAAAAGTGTTACTTTTGCAAAAAATTGGCTTTGAGTTACGAAGTTATTTTGGAATAATGTTAAACCTAAATCATTAGTATCATGTCAGACATTTCTTCAAAAGTAGTGGACATTATCGTGGATAAGCTGGGTGTTGACGCAGCTGAGGTTGTTCCTACTGCAAGCTTCACCAACGATCTGGGTGCAGATTCACTGGACACTGTAGAGTTGATCATGGAATTCGAGAAAGAATTTGAGATTTCAATTCCTGACGAAGACGCAGAGAAGATCACCACTGTAGGTGACGCTATCACTTACATTTCTTCTAAGAAGAACTAATAAAAGGCCTTGAGAGAGTCGGGCGAATTTTTGTTTAACAAACGAGATTTCATTTATGAAACAACGGAGAGTAGTAGTAACCGGAATAGGTACCCTGAACCCACTGGGAAACAACATCGAGGAGTATTTCACCAATCTTGCCAACGGTGTTAGCGGAGCGGGCCCCATCACACATTTCGATGCTTCTAACTTCAAGACAAAATTTGCCTGCGAGCTCAAAGGCTATGATCCCAGTAACTTTTTTGATCGCAAGGAGGTCCGCAAGTATGACCTCTACACGCAGTATGCCCTTGTTGCGGCCGAGCAGGCTGTGAAAGATTCGGGACTTGATCTCGAGAAGATTGACAAGGATATGGTCGGAGTTATCTGGGCTTCGGGTATAGGTGGATTGGAGACATTCTACCAAGAGGTAAAGAGCTATGTCGAGGGCGGTTTCGTACCTCGATATAGCCCTTTCTTCATTCCGAAGATGATTGCGGACATGGGTGCCGGTCAGATTTCGATGAAATACGGTTTCCGTGGGCCGAACTATTGTACGGTATCGGCTTGTGCATCGTCGAATCACGCGATGATTGATGCATTGACCTATATTCGTTTGGGTCGTGCCGATATGATTTTGACAGGTGGTTCAGAGGCTGCCATCAACCCTCCCGGAGTGGGTGGTTTCAACTCGATGCAGGCGCTTTCGACCCGCAACGACGACTATCAGCACGCTTCTCGTCCGTTCGATGTAGATCGTGACGGTTTTGTGATCGGTGAGGGTGCAGGTGCGTTGATGCTTGAGGAGTACGAGCACGCCAAGGCTCGTGGAGCCAAGATTTATGCTGAGGTGGCCGGAGGCGGTATGAGTGCCGATGCTTACCACTTGACTGCGCCGCATCCAGAAGGAATTGGTGCACGCAAAGCGATGATCGATGCCATCAATGATGCCGGTTTGAAGCCGGAGGATATCGACCTGGTCAACTCTCACGGAACATCGACTCCTGTGGGTGATTTGGCTGAGTTGAACGGTATCGTGGCTACGTTCGGCGAGCATGCTTACAAGATGAACATCAACTCGACCAAGTCCATGACGGGACACCTGCTGGGTGCAGCGGGCGCGATCGAGGCGTTGGCATGCATCATGTCGTTGACTAAAGGTATCGTAGCGCCGACCATCAACAATGAGAACCTGGATCCGAAGATCGATCCGAAGCTCAACCTGACGCTGAATGTAGCTCAGAAACGTGATGTGAAATGTGCGTTGAGCAACACGTTCGGTTTCGGTGGCCACAACTCGACGGTGATCTTTAAAAAAGTTGAGTAACCGGTGGCGGGTTCAATACTGCTTGCTCTGAAGCTCCGTTGGAGTCGGGACAGGGAGTATTATAAAATTGTGAATGATCTTTTCGGCATTCTGCCGAACAACATAGAACTATACAAGCTGGCCTTAATTCACAGGTCAGCTTCGTTGTTTTTGGAGGATGGCACGCCGATCAATAACGAACGTCTTGAATTTCTGGGCGATGCGGTGATTGAGGCGATTGTTTCCGACTATCTGTTCATCGAATTTCCTGAACACGACGAAGGTTTTTTGACGCAGTTGCGTTCGCGTATTGTCAGCCGTAGTACCTTGAATGCTTTGGGGTTGCGCATTGGGTTGGATAAACATATTATTGTGCAGGGTGGAGGCAATTTTGCACAGAAGCACCTTTATGGCGATGCGTTGGAGGCGATGATGGGGGCCATCTATCTGGATAAGGGGTATGATTTTGCCAATCGCCTTTTTATCAATGAGATCCTGCGCAAGTATATCAACCTGGGCAATATGACCCATACGGAGACCGATTTCAAGAGTCGCTTGATTGAGTGGGGGCAGAAGTGCAAACGTCAGGTGGCTTTTCACACGGTGAATGGGTCCGATTTTACGACGCAGCATCCGACGTTTCGTTCTGTGGTGACGTTGGATGGGCAGGAGATCGGAGCCGGTGAGGGTGGATCGAAAAAAGAGGCTGAACAGATGGCTGCCATGCATGCCACCGAAACCCTACGCCAAGTTGCACCCGACGGTCCATTGGGAGCGATTGACGTAAACTCCTTGTAAAATACAGACAGTGCAGGACCTTAACAGCTAATTTGTTAAGGGTATAGTTTTGTCAAGAGTAGGGAGATTTGTTAGGGCAGAGGAGATCTAATGTTGATTCATTGATCTTTTGGCGTTGATGATGCATGTTTCTGATACAGCTTGCTTGCCTGCATTTGTTGACCTCATTTTTCTTAATTCTTCTCTTTCACTCTTTCTCTTCCGCCTTCTTCTCATTCCTTCTGTTGTATCTGCTTCTCCTCCTCCTTCTTATCTTTGTTCTTCTTTCCCTTCTTCCTTTCGCCAGTCATCCTTCCCTTTCGGCCCCTCTTCACTCTGCTCTCTCCCTTTTTCCTCTTACTCTTCTCCTTAATTCCAACTTTTCTACTCTTTTCCCCACGCTGCTTGGATGAGCGGAAACAAAAGTGCTGTGTCCTATAGTCCTATGCGGAGGATGAACTTGGTCGTACTCAAGGGGCTACGGAGCGTTGGCTCAGGTAAGGGCAGAACGGTTTCTCCTAAAATAGTTGTGCATTGGCAAGAAAATGGTTATCTTGTAGAGACTGAATGTGCGATTGTTACGACTCAATGGGCTATTGAATGATGTTGTTGACCGATAAACAGGTGCGTGAAAAGTTGGTGACCCGTGGAGCACAGGAGCTAACGGATGCCGAATTGCTCTCCGTATTGTTGCAGAAGGGCGAGGCTGGCGGCTCGGCTTTGGAGCTTTCGGAAGCCCTTTTGGCGGCCTATGGCGGTGATTTGACGGCCATCGCCCAGGAGTCGGTGATTCGGTTGCGTTCTGTGGTTCGGTTGGGGGTGACGCGTGCCGCCTTTGTGAGTGCCGCTCTGGAGTTGGGGCGGCGCTGTCGTGCTGCGGAGAGTCAGGTAAAAGATACCATAATGACTGACCGTGATGTGATCGAGATCTTTCAACCCCAGTTGGGAATGTTGCCGCACGAAGAGTTCTGGGTTATCTATCTCAATGCATCGAACCGGATTTTGGACCGGGTTCGGGTGAGTCAAGGCGGTGTGACGGGGACGGTTGTTGACTATAAATTGATTGTCAAGCGGGCGATTGAACGGTTGGCTCAAGGGATATTGCTGGTGCATAACCACCCTTCGGGCAATCCGTTACCCAGTGGGGCGGACAATGAGATCACTGAACGTGTGGTACGTGCAGCGGCGCTGTTCGATATGACTGTTGCCGACCATGTGATCATCACGGCTGGAGTGTGTTACAGCTTCCGAAACCACGGTTTTTTCGACCGCATTGATGCCGAACGAACCCCGATTTTACACGATCGTTAAGTTTTTATTCTTTTATTCTTTTTTGGTTTTACATGCCCGCATCAGCTTAATCAGTTTAAAGGCTTTCAATTAGATCTAAAAATTGAGTGTTTTTTAGTCATGTAGGAAAACCAATAGCAGCCATGGTTGAGTAGTTGCCTCAAACCCCAAAGCTTCTAACAAGGTGTAAGTATTTGTGTGTTATACCGCGTGTGCGAGTATGGGCATAATATTCACGAAGATATTGTGACCCTTCGGAGCAAGGATGATATGGAGTGATAAGCAAGCGGTGAAGTCACAGATACAAATAATTAGGGCCGGATGATAAATCCGGCCCTAATGGTTTAGGGCCTCAAGGATGAGGATTATTTTTTAGTTTGAGTTGTCGGTTGGGTAAGATCCTTCAAGAGTCCTTCGCAGGCATCTTCCAACAGGTCGAGTACAAGTTCAAATCCTTCGTGGCCTTCGTAATAGGGGTCAGGGACATAGGTGGCATGATGGTGTTGGCAGAACTCGACCATTCGGTAGATTTTGTTAGCTGCTTCGGTGGATGGAGCCATGCGGTGTACCCGTTCGTAGTTGGTGTCATCCATGACAATAATACGGTCGAAGCGATCGAAATCGTCGGTTGTGATCTTTCGGGAGCGGCTGGTGAGGTCATATCCACGTCGCGAGGCGGCTTTTCGCATGCGGGGATCGGCGGGTTCGCCGGCGTGACCGCCGTAGGTGCCGGCCGAATCGATCACAAAACGCTCGTGTAGTCCTGCGCGATCGACCAGTTGTTGCATGACTCCTTCGGCTGCCGGTGAGCGGCAGATGTTGCCGAGGCAGACGAAGAGGATCTTGTGTGGTTTTTCGTTCGGTTGCGTTTGGTTCATAGCGATTGGATATTGAGTTTCAAAGATACGCTTTTCGCAGAAAAACGGCAGGTTTGGTCCGAAATTTCCCGTTTTTGCGTATCTTGCAGGCCTAATCGTAAAACAAGCTATGTCGCTATTGTTGTGTATCGAGGCTGGAACCGATATTGGTTCGGTCGCATTGGCTAAAAATGATCGTTTGCTTTCGCTCCGGGAGAGTTGTGAGAGTCGTCAGCATGCTCAGAATCTGGCTGTATATGTGGAGGAGGTGCTGCGAGAGAATGATTTGGATGCCGGAGATTTGGATGCGGTAGCGGTTGGTATGGGGCCTGGATCCTATACGGGGTTGCGTATCTGCGTCTCGTTGGCCAAAGGAATCTGCTACGGGGCGGGTATTCCGTTGTTGGCGGTTGGAAGTCTGGAGGCCTTGACCCGTGTGGCGTTGGAGGATTACGATGCAGGCATTCTGGGCATTGATGAGATGGAGGATGCGATTTTGGTTCCGATGATCGATGCACGTCGGATGGAGGTCTATTGTCAGAAGTTCGATGCTCAAGCACATCCTCTTTCGGAGGTTGAGGCCAAAGTGATCGACGGGAATAGTTTTTTGGAGGAGCGCACTTCTGGGAAAAAGTTGGTACTTTTTGGGAACGGTGCGGCCAAATGCAAAGCGCTGTTTCCGGAGGAGAATGTACACTTGGTTGAGGTGACACCATCAGCCCGAGGGTTGGTCAAACCGGCTTATGCAGCGTTCAAAGCGAAGAAATTTGAGGATATTGCCTACTTTGAGCCATTTTATTTGAAAGATTTTGTGGTTACCCCTTCTTTGAAAAAAATATTTTGACTATATTTGCATCCACAAACCGGAAGGTAGGATATTGACCTATGGTGTAATGGCAACACTACAGATTCTGGATCTGTCGTTCTTGGTTCGAATCCAGGTAGGTCAACTAAAGGGAGCTGCGAGAGTAGCTCTTTTTTTGTTGGCTGGGTCAGGGTCATGTTAAGCAGGAGAGCAGAAGAAGAGCAGCTTTATAGAGCGGAAGTGCATAGGCCGTGAGGTCGCATTGCAACATATCTGATCTTTCGATTGCTAGCACCTATCATTGATAAAATTATAACGGCGAGATGAAAACAATTCATCTCGCCGTTATTATTAAGGATTAACTTGTATGCGAGTTTAATAGAGCGTTACAGGCCCTCCGAGACCTAAAGGCAGATAGGGTTGGTTTTTGGTCCAACCGTAGGTGATGGGATTGCTGGTTCCCAATGATTTGCAGTAATTGCCCAACGTGGTGGTAACACGAATGGTAATTTCGTTTTGGCCCGGTTTCAACAGACCCTTGATGTCGAAAATACGATCTCCGTACCATTTGACGCCTGCCGGAGTGCCGTTTACAAACAGCTCGGTGATACCGTTATAGGTGGTACCGGCGTTCAGTTTGGTTATTTGTGCTGGATCTTCGACGTTGATGGTGGTTGTGTAGTCGATTCTTCCTGCAAAATGGCGCAGGGCAGGGATCGGAAGTGTGTTGAAATCTACCAGTGAGTCGAGCTGAAGCGTATCCTGCTTTCCGGTGACGGCATGGGTCAGCATGACATTCCACACTCCGGAGATGGTTTGCAACGGAGCTTGATGACAGGTTTCTGGCAGGGCGATATTGACCGTAGCAGCCTGTGCATCGCGCGCTGAAGCGTTTTCAAAGACGATCAGGCGGGATTGGTTCAGGCCGAAATGGACCCGCATCGTGTCGTTGGCCCAGCCGGTAATGCGTTGACGGTTTCCGCTCTCCGGATCCCACAACCAGGCGGTTTTGTTGCGAAGTTGGGGCAGATTGAAGTGGAGGAGCAGAGTCCGTTCGCGATCCGAATCGTAGTTGACCAAGAAGAAGATATCTTGATTGCCGTGTCGATAATAATTTTGACTGAACTTAGAGGCCGGTTGGTCAATGAACAGGTACGGTGTCAACTGTTGTTGCTGTTGCAGAGTCTGATACCATTGCCACATCGGCTGCGAGTTATCCGGGGCAGAGACACATACAAAGCGTTCCGGATAGCGTTTTTGGATTTGGGCGATCGTCTTTTGTACGCGTAGATCGTTAGCCTCGGCGTTTTGTAATCCGACGCTGAGGTAGGGCAGTTTGCCGATACAGATCACCTTGCCTCCTGCGGCGACAAATTTTTGCAAAGCCTCTGCCGCTTCGGGACGGATGCGTTCAACATCCGGCAGCAAAATCGTTTTATAACTGCGGGTTCCGTAGTGCAGGGCTCCCTGTTTGGCCCGGCCTTCGGTCAGAATCTTTTCGCTGATGTAGTCGCACCCATCCCCGTTTTGATGAATAGCCTCCCATAGTGTATTGACATATGAGGGATAGGTAATTGACGGGAAAGGTTCACGTTGTGAGCCATAAACCGACCATAGATCCTCAAATGGTGAAAGAATGGCTATATCGGCCTGTTGTTCGCTGTTTTGGAACAGGGCGGACAAGCGAGCTTTGTAGTCCATCCAGAGATGCAGATAGGGCCACCACGGGTTGCGTTCGTTGAAGAAGGTGCCGTAGCGGATCCAGCCGGGAAATGCAGCCTCTTTGGGTGAGAAGTTGAATCCGTGGAAGATGGAGTGGGTTACCCCGGTCAGATTGCTCAAGTCTCCGGTCAGTTTCAGTTTGTCGAGTGTAGCATTAAATACCCAGCCGGTATTGGTGATCTCTTCGCAGCTGATGATCGGTTTGCCGCTCAGATGCGCTGCCGATGAGACATATTTGTTGACGGAGGTGTATCCGCGTCCAGCCATTGAATTGTCGGGGAAGCCGTGGCCGTGACGATGTCCATACCAGGTTTCGCATTCCGGAATATCGATCTCCATGCTGGCTTCGAGTGGGTGCAATCCGCGACCATAGGCCTGAACACGCGAGAGGAGTCCGTTGCGTCGGCACCAGTTGTTATAGGGGATGGTAAAGTTCTCTTCGAAGAGTTCACGTTGGGTCAGATCGAAATCATTCCGTACGCGGGCGATCTGTTGTTGAACTTCGGGGGAGATGTCCGATCCATATTTTTCGGGGATCGGATTTCCCATGTAGCCGGCCTTGAAGATGATGTATGGCAGATAGGGGGAGAGTGAGTAGCCTCGACGACGTTCGAATTCACGGAGCATATCGTTGTCCCAGTTGGCCCCCTCCAGTTCGAAGCTGTCGGTAAAAGCTGCACGCAAGTTTCCGTTTCCCATTTTCCCCATTCGGCTGTTCATCCGATCGGACATGCGGTTCAGAAACTTTTCGACGGCCGTGCGGTCAAAATGGTTGACAACAGGCCCGGCTGCTCCTGGGGCCCCGTTGATCACACTCATATATCCGGTCACTTTGACCAGGCAGTAGAGCACGTAATCCTCTCCTTGCGGAGCGTTGATGACGATCTGCTCATGCGAGGCGAGTGAGTCGTAATTGATTCCTTCGGTAAATCGGTCGATCTTTTTGGGCATCAGCCGCAAGTAGAGCAGCTCTTTGAGCGGACGATCGTATGCCGAGCTGATGTGCAGCTTCAGGTTGCGGAGAAATTCATCTCGATTGAGCATGAAGGTGCTTCCGCCTTTAATGTTGAAGGTCTCTACGGTAAGCATCTGCAGCTGTTGGTCTCGGGTAAGAAATTCCGCTCCGTAGGGCCAGCCCGATCCGACAATAATGTCGGCCACCATGCCTCGCTTGTGGCACTCATCGACGGTGGTTTGTACCATACCGATCCACTCGTCGCTCAGCCACTCGTGGACGGGGTAACCGGCCGTATCACCTCCCGGAAAACGGATGGTATTGATCTCTACGCCGCCGATGCCGGCCTGATCGAGTAGGGCGATCTCTCGGAGCAGCTCCGCTTTGGTTTGGCGTCCGCCATTCCACCACCAACGGACGTAGGGGTGGTATCGTTTGTCGGGATTCCGGAAAATCTCGTAGAGGTCGGTACTGTTCGCGGACGATTTGTCGTGTATGGTTTTGGTGGGTGCGGCGTCTGCTGCCAGGCCGTATGTTCCGGATACAGCCATTGCGAGGCAAAGCAGGGGGATGTGCCACAGTTTGTGTTTTATCATGGGTTCTAAAGTAGCGTTAGTAAGGGGAAAATATCGGTTACTTCTTGAGGATTACGATGTGGCCGCTGCAGGCCGGGATCTCGATCTCGTTGTTCAGGTCGATCGTTCCGGCAGGTTGCAACTCATCGATTTCCGGCAGGTAAATTTGGGTTGGACGGAATCCGAGTTTGCGGGTATCGATGCGGATTTGGCAGCGTTGTGTACTGTCGTTATCCCAGTTGGCAATGGCCAGCATGGCGGCATCATCACGCAGATAAGTGGTGACGGGAATCAGCGTGTTATCGCTGCTGACGGGGTTACGGCTATCCCAGTAGCCATACATTTTGGCTTGATCGATACCGAACGCATCGAGGGTCCGCCACATCGGAACGGGGTTTCCGCTCCAGGGTAAACGCGGCAGCATGCCGAAGACCATACCCCGGTAAATGTTGTGAGCATCGAGCATTTCGCTCATCAGCCCGAAGGGAATACCGGACATCTCTACGAGCCAGAAGTCGAGCGGGTTATCATCGCGGAAGATTTCACCGACCCACAGTCCGTCCACATAGGGAAGGCGATCGAGCGAGAGGTTCAGTGAGTTGGCGAAACCGGCATACTGGTTCATATGGTTCCAGGTATGCATATCCACCGTGCGGAATTGTCCGTCTGCATCGAGGATACGGCGTGCACGACGCATGGTTTTGCCGTCGAACGAACAGTCATCGATATAGATGCCGTCGATTCCCAAGTTGTGGATCATCCAGTTGAGCCCTTCGAGGTAGTAGTTGTTCCAGCGGGATACGGGATTGGTAATAACTGCAATATCGAGTTGTCCTTTGTATTTTCCGTCGAGGAATCCGGCATACCAGGCCGGGATGTAGTTTTTGCGCAGGTTGTGGATCAACCAGGGGCGTGGCCCTTTGGGGTAGATTAAAGTCCGGGAGTCATTGCCGGGGCCATCCTGGATAATTTCGTCCCCGAGACTGCGCAGCATCCAGAATTCGGGAGTCTTGACGGTCAGCTCACGGCAGGTGTAATAGAGTCGTACCTTCAGGTGTTCTTTATGCGCGCTATCAATAAAATGTTTCAGGTCCGGCACCACCTCATCCACTATCGGGTAGTTGATATAGGGGTAGATGTCGGCTTTGTGGTGGATGTTGATCCAGTGTGCGCCGGCCTGCAAAGCACGCGGAATAAAGGCGTTACTGGTATCGGCATTCAGGTGATAGGTGCGTGAGTCGAAATGTTTTTTCAGATCGATCGGCTTGAGCGGGGTGATCAGCAGATCGAAATTAAAATTGAGTCGCTCTCCCGCTTCAAGACGCCGGGCACCGCTGTATGCATTGACACAGGTCGATTTCTTGTCGTGGGTTAGCAGGATGCCGCCTTTGGTGTCGTTGCTCCAGGAGATGGGGTAGTTGAGGCGTCCGAAATGGTAGTAGATGTTGACCAACGGCCGTTTGTAGTTGGTATCTTTGAGAACGATCTGCAGGCCCGCATTGACATTTCCCAACCAGATACGATCCTGTTGCAGCATTGTATTCCATTTCCAATCTACTGTCGAATCGGGGCATTGACCGCCCTTCATTCCCAGCCCCATGACATATTTCGACGCATAATCCGTGTAGTCGAATACGGCACGGATATCTTTGATCTCGACGCTTTTGTCGGCGATAACTTTCATCTGGTATTCGATCGAACCGTCGAATTGCATTTCAGCCAGGCAGTTAACGGTCACATCTTCTCCCTGCAGTTCGACCTGCCATTGCAGGCATGCCGGCGTTTCCTTGATAAAATCGATGGGCGAAGGTTTTAGTTTTTCGATGCCTTGCGAGGTTTCGACTACAAAGGTGATCGGTTCGGCCAATACGCGATTCGTTATTTGTGGATCGAGTTGATTGGCTTGGTCGTAGTGGGTAACGATTTCGGCGGGGAGTCCCTCTGGCGAGAGCGTAACGCTCCCTCCCAGGTAATTGATCGTCAGTCCATCACGAGTTAGCGGGGTGTATGGAGCAGTCGGCGTTTCGGCAAAGCCAATGGTTGAGTTGAGCCAGCTCATGCGGCTTTTCCGCCAGCTATCGTTCCGGCCTCCATTTTCGAGGACGGGACCCGAAACCTTTAGCGTAATATCGATGATGGTGGGTTCTGCGCCGTCAGCCTCCAGTGAGGCTTTGCCCCGATAGGTGCCCGAGGCGGTTTTGGGAATATCGATTCCACTCCACAACACCTGTAATGTGCCTTGTGGAATGTCGATACGACGTGTGAATCGTTTGCCATCTTGTCCAATTCCGCCCCTGTTGAAACATTGAATTGCGTTGGCGCCAATTTTTTCACCCTTTTCGTTGGTCAGATCACCGAACTTGAGCCGAACATTGTAGAGGGCTTTGTACGGAGCATAAATCCCTAATTGCCAGGGATAATACTCACCGGGTTGAGCCGATGCGACCAATATGTTGCGTTCCGAAATCGGACGATCGGCCCAAATCAGAGGGATGGAGTCACTGCGGCGAATCTCCTTGTCGCGCAGTTCTGTAAAGCAGAAATAGCCTGCTGCCGGGCGATCTTTGAGCAGCCAATAGAGCTTCTGTGGGGTGACGATCTCCAGTTCGGTTGAGTCGATAAATTTCGAGCTGCTGCGACGCAGGTCGTTCATGGGATCGACGATCCCTTCCGGAGGCAGAGGAGGATCTGCAGGTTTGGCTGTTGCTGCCGATTGAGCCCAAATGTTGAGCATGCCGAGACTCAATCCCAGTATGAGAAAATATTTGATGGTCATATGGTTAAAGGTTTAGAATATAGTCCGGTTTATTGTGTGGATGAAGGCCCTTTGGAGGCCTTCATCCCTACTGATTCATGGATCAATCTGGTTTGCGGCAACAGCCTGGTATGGCAGTGAGGGGTGTTTAATTAGTGCTGTTTGCAGTTGCCGGTTCCGTTTTTTCTGGGCAGATCTGTATCTCTGTCGGAGTGCCTGCTGAGCACTTACAGCTGTTCGTACAATATTCGGGTCGGGGTCCCACCTGGGACATATCGATCTGTTGGAATCCCATCTTCAGCGCAGGAGAATCGGCTTTCAAGCGGAAGTCATGATTGGCCACATCGACGAACATGGGATCGACATAGAGGGAATGGAGATCATGTCCCAATGCCTGCCACTCAGCCCAGGAGCGTCCACCGAATTTGAGTTGGTCGCGGGTCAGGTTGGGGTTGTAGAAGATGTTCCAATCGCTGACATAGGTGACATTGGTCTCAATTGGCGGCACGTAAGGGTTTGTACTCATTTTATAGCTGATGTCGTTCCATTTGTACTCTTCGACCATCAGTTTCCCTTGTGTCCAGTAGATAATGTTGCCTTCGAAATAGGCGGTGGTGTGTTCCTCCTGTTTGGAGCGGGAGTATTGTTGCAGACGTCCCAGGGCGAAGATGTTGTTGCGTACGGTAAGATCCTTGGCATAGTGGATATTGAAGGTACCGTATTTGGTGTTGTAGACAATGTTGTTTTCGATGAGCACCGAGGTGGAACCTTCATCGGCATAGATGCCCCAACCCCCATAGCGGTTGGCATTTACATCATGAACCAGGTTGTTTCGTACGGCGGTTCCAGGGGATAGCCCGAGCGTGTAGATGCCGCCCATATCCGATAACAGGTTGTTGTATCCAATATCGTGAATGTGGTTCTGTTCTACGAGGTTGTTACGCGCTGCGCTGCGTTGGTAGCCCCATGACCAGCCAACCGAGATGCCGGTATAGTCACCGTGATGAATCAGGTTGTGGGCGATGGTGTTTCCGTCGCTGTGCATGATCAGAATGCCGACTGCCGAAGGGTAGGTGAGTCCGTAGTAGGCGATGGTGTTGTCACTGATGGTGTTGTTCCCGGTTCTCAGTGCGGGCATACTGCCCGGTTCTGTACCCCGAAGCCGGAACCCTCCGGCTGCAAGTTGGGAGAGTTGATTGCCGCAGAAGCGGTTATACGTACAGCCGTCAAAGAGCTCCACGGCGAATGTGCCGAGGTCGCGCATCGTGCATCGCTCGATGGCGCAGTGGCGGGCGCCGGTCATGTCAATGCAGGCACTCACACTGGCACTACCCTGAGCATCATTGCAATTACCCCAAGGCAGGTTGAAGTTTGTGTAGGCCATGTTGAGGTTGCGGAAGGTGATGTATTCGACAAATTTCCCTTCTTTGGGATTGCCGTCGAACACAATGAGCTTTTCAGCCTTCGGCGCGATCACTTTGGCTGTGGTGAGATCCTCGTTTGGCATTGGCATGTAATAGAGCTTTCCGGTGGAGCGCTCCAGTACCCATTCCCCTGGTTGATCGAGTGTTTCGAGGATGTTTTCCACAACATAGCGTGCCAGATCGCCGTGGTACCCGTCGCGGAACACCTTCCCGGACGAATAGCCAAACGATACGCGGTTAGTTTTGCCATCTATGGCTTGGATGGGCAGGTGCGAGTCGGTCCAATAGTGGTAGATGATTGCCTCACCGTTTTCGGGATGTTTCCATTTGGGATTGAGATCACCCTCGCTAAATATGAAGGAGTCGCTGGGTACTTGATAGCTTCGCAGTGAGGTGGTGGTATCGGTGGTGGCTTTCACCTCGAATACCCCTTTGTTCGGGGTACGTGCACGGCCTCGCAGCTCTCCGTTCACATATAGTTGGCGGAACCACCACTCGCCGGCTTGCACCTCCGGCAGGGTCGTGACCCAAATGTTGTTTTTGTAGTGTTTCCAGCCGCTGATCTCTTCTCCTCCGCTGAGCAGCACCTTTTCTCCCGGCAGGGCGGTGTAGGTGATCGGGCAGCTTTCGTCACCTGAATCTTCTGCAGTGAGTCGAATGGGTTCGGTGAGGGTGTAGGTCCCCCCCTTTATATATATAGTAACCGGTTCCGAGAGCTCTCCCGAATGTTTCAGGTTGCGGACGGCCTGTTGCGCTCTCTCCAAGGTTTGGAAAGGAGCCTCCAGTGAGGTCCCGGCATTTTGGTCATTGCCGTTTGGGGCAACATAATATTTTTGTTCAGCATTAACCTCCGTACTCAACATTCCTAAGAGTAGCACGGTGGCAATGGAGGTAATGTTCCGTAACAGACTCTTTTTTGGGGTATGAAACCCGAGTTTTGCATTTTTGGCGCAGAATTGGCCGTTGATTTGGGTCTTCATGAATAGACGATAAATGGTCAAATAATTATGTTAAATTTCGTGAGAGTTTTTCAAACAAGATATCCAGCCAACCGGAGGGTTGGGGTACTCTTAAAAATAACCGTGTGTTTTCACGTCTCCAAATTTGAGAGCCATCTCGACCCGCTCTACGACGAAATAGTTGTCGAGCGTCTCATCCACCATGCGGATTGTATTCTCTCCTTGGTGCAGAGAACCGGCCGGTAGAATATAGGCGTACATGCGATTTTCGGGACGCATCCCACGATCACGGTCGTAAAGGTGTACGTACTCCGGTTTTTGTTCGGTGATTTTTGTGCCGTTCACCTCGAGATTAATGTTTGCTGGGCGATCGGTACGCAGGAAGAGAATCATCTCTTCTGGCGTATAACTCTTCAGGCTGTCGGCAATCTGGATGGTCAGGTCGGTGGCACGTCCGCTGCTCACTGCCACAGGCAGTTGTGCAGCTCCCAGCGCACGGTAGGCGTCGGTTACGCCATCTGACATGCAGTAGATTTTGTTGCGTCCCTGGAGGGTAGCGAGTGAGCCGATTTCGTTGAGCAACTCAGGAGTTCGGGTCCGTCGTACCAGTCCACCCTCTTCGAGGAGCGGTAAGTTGTTTTGTTGGCGATTGTAGAGATCTCCGAAGTAGTAGTTAAAGAGGTAAACTCCATCGGCCCCCTCTCCCAAAATGTGTGACGCCATACCGCGGTACATGCCATCGGAGTAGAATTCGCGGGGCAGGTAGCCACCATCATCGATTGAGGCGTAGAGTGGAATTTCGTTGTGACCGAACTCTTTACGGAACTTTGCAACTGGGATGCCGGTATCGCCTCGCCAATGAACGCCGATCGTGACAAAGTCAATTAAGCCTTCATCGGCCCACTGTTTAACATCCAATCCTTTGTCGAGAGCCCCCTCTACGGTGACCGGAACACGAACCGCCAATAGGATTTTGTGGCCACGTACCGCTGAAAGCGAGTCGATCGTATGTTTGATTTCGCGGACCATTTCGGTGATCAGGGGGGCTTTCTCTCTGCCTTCACCGGTTTTGAACAGCACAATGAAACGCATGAAATCCAACTCGTAACCATCGATCATATCGTATCTTTCGAGCTGTTCCTTGATGATATTCAGTTTGTGTTGGCGAACTTCGGGGTAGGAGAAGTCGAATGCCTGGCCGCTGTGCCACCCTTGAGTGGTGTCGTGTGTCCAGTATTCGGGGTGTTCGAACCAGAAGTCCGGGAAGGTCGCACGATTTCCTGAGGCTGTATCTGCGAAATGCAAATCGTTCATACGAAACGATATAAAGGCCTCCATGCCATGCATCTTGGCCCGTTCGAGCGAAGCTTTGATCACATCGGTTCCTTCAGCCTGGAGGTTACGAACCCCTTGACCGGCCAGTTGCCATAACTGTTTAGTAGTGCTGTCAGCGTACGGGAGGGTTCCGTTGAGGTCATCGCCGAAATATCTGCCGTATTTTGATCCTGGGTAGTAGATAAAATCGCTGCCGGTGCACATCATAAAGGTGGTTACTTGTGTTTTGCCTTTGGGCGTTTCAGCAACCATATCCACATAGCGGTCAATATCGGCTTTATGTACGGGAGTCCCACCGAACCAGCGGTTTAGCAGGGCATCTGAGCCATCGTTGTTGTGAATGAGTCGGTGACGATCAGCGGTTTGTTGTTTGTTGGAGCTGCAACTAAGCGTGCTGATAAGCGTTGCGGCGCAGCAGAGCGATAGGCCCAGCAGTCGGGCAATAGTTCGGTTCATGTTTATCTGTTTCGGGTTGTAAATCGTGTAGTTATGCGCTTAACAAAAATAATATTTAATTTTAATAGTTGCGTAGTTCTTCGGGTGATATCTGTTGGTGTATGATTGATTAGTTTGTGTGGATTGTTATTTGCTTTCAAATTGTAAGTATATATAGGCGTTGTTGCTATATCTTGTTAGTTGTATATATGTAGATGGTATATACTTGTTATGTTTACGTTGTTTTTTGTCGCTAAAAGAATGGTTTATGACATTTCAACGTCCATGGATGTTTTATTCCAAACAATATGTATTGTTGTTAACATGTGTAAATTTTGTTGCACAGAATTAAACACGACGACAATTCTTGCAGTTATAAAAATTAATGATTGATTAATATTTCTGATGCGAATTCCTATAAAATATGATATAGCTATATAATTCATTGTTATTCAATAATATGCAGACATAATTAGGGCGTAAAATGTGTCAAAAAATGTAATTTTGCGCGCAAAAATGAAAGGAATATTTTGGGGCTATGAGCAATTATTACAAAAAAACTTTTATATTTGTAATTAGAAAACGAACGAATTAAGCGCCTGAACAGCCCAAAATGGGTTGGTTTTGGTGTTTTTTCGAGGCGTCTTTATTTTATTAACCTTAAACAATTAATTATGAAAGGAACTCTACGTTTGTTTTTAACGCTGTGTATGGCAGTGTTAAGCATGACGCTGGTTCAGGCACAGGAGCGGACTTACTCCGGTGTTGTGAAGGGTAGTGATGGTGAACCCATCATTGGTGCCAGCGTAGAGGTAGTGGGTACCACCACAGGTACTTCGACTGGCCTTGACGGTGATTTTACCATTCAGGCCAAACAGGGAAGCAAGCTGAAATTCTCTTTCCTGGGTACGAAGTCAGTTACTGTGACAGTTGGTAGCTCTACAACAATCAACGTTGTCCTCGAGGACGATGTTACTGGTTTGGACGAGGTCGTTGTACAGGCCTTCGGTACCACCAAGAAAAAGGACTTGACCGGTTCTATCAGTACGATTGATTCGAAACTGATTAGTTCTCAGTCAAACTCAACCTTGACTAAAGCGTTGGAAGGTGCCGTTCCTGGTCTTCAGGTTGCATCAATCGAGGGTCAGCCTGGTGTGGATGCCGGTATCCGTATTCGTGGTATCGGTTCAGCTTCTCAGTCTAACTCAAATGCTCTGGTCGTAATCGACGGTGTACCTTACGAGAACACCTACGGTTATGGTAAGAACATCCTGTCGTCTTTGAACCCGAAGGATATTGAGTCAATTTCTATTTTGAAGGATGCGGCTTCAACTGCACTGTACGGTTCACGTGGTGCAAACGGTGTCGTATTGGTAACCACCAAGAAAGGTAAACAGGGCAAAGCCAAGATTACCTTCGAAGGTAAATGGGGTATCAACATGATCGCCAATAACGAGCCTAACCTGGTTCGCGATGTAGATACCAACTACGAGTTGATGTGGGAAGGTATCTATAACACTGTTCGTTATGGTTCTAGTCGGGCCTACACTTCTAACTACAAGAACCCGAACATGTCTCACGAAGAGGCTGCTCTGTTTGCTAGCCAGCACCTGTTCAACTTTACAGGTAGCACTACTTCATTCACTGATCGTAGTGGTCTGGGTAACTGGATGTATTATCGTGTTCCGGGAGCTACTTATCAGAAGACCGGTTCAGGTACTAAGGAGTCAGCTACCATGTTGGATGCTTATCTGATTGATCCGGCTACTGGTAAAATCAGTGCTAATGCTGAGAAATTGTATGATGTGGATGATTGGCGTAACTTTGTGTTCAAACGCCGTTTCCGTCAGGAGTACACTGTATCTGTAAGTGGTGCAACTGATAAAACTGATTACTACATTTCAGCAGGTTATTTGTCAGATCCTTCTTATATCGCTAACTCTAACTTCGAGCGTTACAACATTCGTTCTAACATCAACACTCAAGTAACTAAATGGTTGAAAGCCGGTTTGAATATGGCCTATAACCGTCGTTCGACTCAGTTGCAGAATGGTAGATGGTCTTCACGTAACATGGGTGCCGTGGTTCAGAATGCCTTCACTTGGGTAGGTTACTATATGCCTATGGCATCGGCTTGGCAGCGTGATATGGATGGTAATCTGATGTATGAGAATGGTAATAAGATCATGGTTGCATACAACAACCAGCAGCAATCTCCAGTTGGAGGCGCTCTTCCTAAATATCCGACTGAGTCAACGACTGTAGGTTATGATCTGCTTTATCAGATGGATTACTCAAAGACTCGTTTCATCCAGGATCAATACACGACTACTGGTTACGTTGAAGCAAAATTCTTGAAAGACTTCACCTTCAATGCACGTATGTCATTGGATCAGTCATTCAACCAGCGTCAAGTATATCTGCCTAAGGGTTATGGTGAGTCTGCAGGTAGTGAGCAAGGTATGATGGGTCGTTTTCACTCTACTTATTATACTGTCAATGCACAGCAGACTTTGAATTGGGCTCACGATTTCGGTAAGCACCATGTTGATGCGTTGATCGGTCACGAGTATGACTGGAACTTTACCAATGATATGAACTATAAGTCATCTTACTCTTTGTTCGACAAATGGGATGCTCCTGCCAACTTCATTTGGTTGAACAATGGTGGTACCTTCTCAAGTATCGGTTATGGTGACAACCGTTTGGCATTGGAAGGTTACTTCGCTCGTGTTAACTACATCTTTGATAACAAATATTATGTAACTGGATCAGTTCGTACTGATGGTTCTTCTAAATTCAAAGATGTTAACAAACGTTGGGGTGTATTCTGGTCAGTAGGTGCTGCATGGCGTATCTCAGCTGAGGAATGGATGCAGAGTGCATCTTCTTGGTTGACAGATTTGAAGATCCGTGCTGACTACGGTGTTACCGGTAACCAGAGTGGTATTGGTTATTACTCAGGATACCAGACTTGGAGCTATGGAGCTCTAGGTTATACGACTCCTGGTTCATGGCAGCCAACCGGTTGGAAACTGACTCAGGGTGCAACTCCTAATGACGCTTTGTCATGGGAGAAGAGAAAGACCATTGACGCCGGTTTGGACTTCCGTTTGTGGGATCGTTTCTACGGTACGTTGGATTGGTATCAGACCAATACTACTGATATCTTGATGAACGCACCTATCTCTTTCGCGATGACTGGTCAGACTTCACTGACTCAGAACTGTGGCGAGCTTCGTACTCGTGGTTTCGAGTTCGACTTGGGAGTTGACATTATTAAAACTCCGAATACGACTTGGTCATTTGGTGTAAACGGTGCACACTATAAAGTAAAGACCATTTCTGTTCCAGAATCGATGATTAACATGGAAGATGCTCTGCACGACAAGAAATGGTGGCAGGCAGGTCCTGACAACTGGAATGCACTGGGTGCAGCCGGTGGTGGATCTAACATGTTCGCATATCGTCGTTGGATTGGTGGTGATTACTACAACTTGGTTGCAGCCAAATATATGGGTGTAGACAAGAATACTGGTCTGCCTATGTTCGGAGCCTTGGTAACCGAGAAGAACCACAGCAAATTCCCTGATGCTAATGTTGGTGACGTAGTTGCAACTACAGATCATACTCAAGCTTACATGTTCGATATGGGTGATGCTACTCCTGACCTGATCGGTGGTTTCAGTACTTCATTCCGTTGGAAGAATCTGGATTTCTCTGCAACATTTGCATTCCAGATCGGTGGTTTGTTCTTCAGCCACATGTATGCTGACTATATCTATGCATCAAGCAATGTAGGTGCACGTTATCTGTCACAGGAATTGGTAGGTAACATGTTTAATGCAAATAACGAGAATGCAAAATTCCCGATGATGTTTGCATCTCCATTTAACGGTCAGGACACTTACGTAGGTGGTAACCGTGTTAACGCTGGTAACACTTATACCGACCTGGCTATCTTCGACGCATCTTACTTGAATGTGAAGAATATCACTATTGGTTACAGCTTGCCACAGAAATGGATGGATAAAGCAGGTATTGGTGGTGTTCGTATTTACGCTTCGTTTGATAACATGTGGCTGATCGCACGTCAGGGTATTGATCCTCGCAACTCGTTGACCGGTGGTTACGATGTTGGTCCGATGCCTTATCCTCAGATCCGTTCATGCTCACTGGGTGTTAACATCACTTTCTAAAATTTACGAATTATGAAAAAATACTTAATAGCACTATCTGCGCTGGCGTTTGCGACGACTTCGTGTTATGAAAAATTGAACATTGCGCCGCCTAACGCTATTACGAACGAGATGGTTCAGGAGTTGCTGAAGACAGCTGACGAAGCTACTACAGTAACCATCATGGGTGCAATTGCAGATGCGCTGCCACCTTTGATGTATGGCGGCGGATATAACTATCGTTATTCTGGTACGATCGATGGTTCATGGAGTGGTCAGTTAGTAATGCGTACTCTTAGCGGTAACGACGTAGCTTACGGTTACTTGGCTCAGCCGTCAGATACGTATTACAACTGTGAGGATTTCATCGACGCTGATAATATGTCAGCTCTGAGTATTTGGCATAGAGCCTTTACATTGACCAACCAGGCAAACAAAGTCTTCAATGTGTTGACTGAGGATGTGCTTGCTGCGAATCCGAACAATAAATCATTGAAAGATTATTTTGCTCGTGCATTGATTATACGTGCGTATGGCTATCTCTATGCAATGGAGAACTTTGGTACCAACAGTTTGGGTATGCCTATCTACACTGTATATAGCGTATCTGAGCCTGATAAAGAACGTGCATCTGCAAAAGAGACGTACGATTCTATTATCCGTTGGGCTACTCGTGCCGATGATCTGTTCGCTGAAGCAGGTGTTGGTTTCAAGGCAACAGCTAACAGTAGTCTGACTCGTGGTCTTTCTTGCTATGTCATTGCTCGCGCAGCACTCTTGGCTGCTGACGCTGAAGGTGCTAATGCCTCTACTTATCTGAGCACTGCTTCGCAGGCTTGCGATCGTATGATTCAGGGTGGTGCATCGCTGATGACTGAGGATCAGTATGTTCAGAAAGTGTCTTCATATGAGACAATTGGTGGTGTTCAGTATCCTGTATATAAGGCTGGAACCAGCGGTTTCATGAACTTTGCACAGAATCCTGAGGCGTTGTATGGTTTCGGTTGGCAGTACGGTGGTGCTGGTAGCGTTGTTTCCTACAATAACTTCTTGACTGGTAGTTTCCGTATCGATGATCGTCTGTACAATAAGATTTCTGATAACGATTATCGTAAAGACAACTTCCGTACTGACAATGGTGGTACCTTTGCAACTGCTGGTAACAATTCATTTATCGATGGTACTCCGGTACAGATTTCTACTTATTGGTCAACCAAATTTGCTAACAATGTAGGTCTCGGTGGTACACCAGGTCCTTCTAATAGATGTCTCCAGAACCGTGCTGATTTTGCTTTCGTTCGTTTGTCAGAGGCTTATTTGATGAAAGCAGAGTGCCAGGCACGTTTGGGTGATGAGTCTGGTGCAAAGACTACTTTGAACACTCTGTTGGCTGCACGTGCAAAAGCTGGTACAACTTTGACCTGCGATGATCCTACAATGGCAGGTATGAGTGCATTGGAGATGGTTCAGTTGCAGACTCGTATCGAGTTATGGGGTGAAAGTGGTAAAGAGTGGTATAACAACCGTCGTTGGAATATCGCTGTTAACCGTGCTGGCTCAAACGTTCACTGGAATCAAGGTATTACTTATCCAGTTTCACGTATGACCTGCCAGATTCCGTCGGAGGAACTTGGTGCTTCGCCTAACTTCGGTCCTCAGAACCCACTGTAGTAGTTGATCTGTATTAGTACAGTCTAACTATAAAGCTTCAAGCCAGGATGTTTACATCCTGGCTTGTTGTTTTATGTACGTATGGCATTATTAGCTTCCTATATAACGTAGATTCACCACATCTTTAGATGGCTATTATGCTGGTTTAATTGATATTTTATAGGTTAGGTTGTCTATCCCATACAGTTCGTCTTGTTTGATGTCGTCTCGGTGTAGACCAATTTTAGGTGTGTAAATCAGTTTTGGATCTCTCAAAATAGATTTTATCTTTGTATAAATATGCATAAGTATTTAGTCTGTACTTATTTATAATACAAGCTGTGATGCGTTGTTGGGTATTTTTGTGTTGTTGTCTGCTGTCTGTCTCTACACTATTTTCAGCTGAGCGTGTTGTGTGTGTAGCGCAGCATTCGACTGATGTTGGGCTCCCCAAGGGAGTACGTGTTGTCTCTACATTGCAGAAAGGCATCGATCTGGCAGGACGCTTCAAGCAAAAGGGAGACAGTGTGACCTTATTGATTGCGGGCGGTACTTATTATTTGGATAAAACGCTTGAGATGACTGCTGCGCAGCTCGGCGATGGGAATGGCCGTTTGGTTGTCCGCCCGATGGAAGGTCAAAGGGTGATTTTGTATGGTGGAGTTGAGATTCCGCAGCGTTTTATTGAACGTGCACCGGTTTCAGTGACTCGTATTCAACCTGGTCTGCACGACAAAATTGTGAAAGTCGATCTCCGTAAGGCTGGGGTTGATTCAATCGGTGCATTGCGTAATGCAGGTTTTTTACGGCCTGCTGTGCCGGCTTGGACTGAGGTCTTTGTGAACGACCATGTTCAAAAGCTCTCCCGTTGGCCGAATGACTCCTCGGCTTTGATGGGTAAAGTTCTCGAAACTGGCTCCATTCCACGTATTAAGGATTATGCCAATAAGGGCGGTACTTTTGAGTATTATGGTGATCGCCCTTCGCGTTGGAAGAGCGGTGATCCGAAGTGGATTGCCGGCTATTTTGCGCACGGTTATGCCGACGACATGGTGCGTATCGCTAAAATTGATACGGTTGCTAAAACCATTCAGTTGGCCGAAGCGGTAATGTATGGGTTGATCTCTGGTTCCGATTTTAATCGTTGGTACGTGGTTAATTTGTTGGAGGAGGTTGATCTGCCTGGAGAGTATTATATTGATTACGACAATATGGTGCTGTGGCTCTATCCTTCCGAGCCAATTGAGAAACTTTCATTGTCTACTTTGGAACAGCCGATGTTGGCCATTGAAGGGGTACAAAACGTCGAAATTCAAGGGCTCAATTTTGAATGTTCGCGCGGCATGGGTGTTTATATGGAGCGTACAGAAAGCGTAGTGATTCGCGGCTGTCGGTTCCACAATTTAGGCGCTATTGCAATCTCTGTCGGGCGAGGTGTTCAACCCTATAAACGTTATGTGCATACGGGGGAGGAGAATATTCCTGCTTCTCGTATTATCGGCAATGTGTCGCAATGCATCTATGTAAATACTGTTTTCGACCGCTTGAGTGGTCATAACAACGGTATCGTCGATTGCGTCATCGATCAGGTAGGTGCCGGTGGCATCAGCATGGGAGGAGGAGATCGAATCACCCTGGATCGTGCGAACAATTATATTGAGAATTGTCGAATTTCACGTTTTAACCGTATTGAACGTTCGTACAGACCCGGTATTCAGCTGACCGGAGTGGGGACACGGGTCTCTCATTGTGAAATTTTCGATGCTCCCTCATCTGCGATTATGCTGCAAGGGAACGATCACTTGATTGAGTATTGCGAAATTTATAATGTTTGCAATGAAATTGACGATTTGGGTGCCATTTATTACGGTCGTGACCAGAGTGATCAGGGGAATGCACTGATGTATAATTACGTGCACGATTTGAGCGATAAACGTCGGGTTTCGGCCTTCTACCATGATGACGGAGCTTGCGGCATGTACGTTTATGGCAATATCTTATACAAGGCGGGCCTGCAACCGGTATTGATCGGAGGCGGATCGGACAACCATTACAAAAACAACATCTTTATTGACATGCCTCATGGTTTGTATGTGGACAATCGTCTGCAAAACTGGGCACAATCTGTGGTGGAATTTTTGGAGGATCGTTTGGAGGCGGTACATTACGATCGCTCCCCGTTCAAGGATCGTTATCCGCGTGCAGCAGGTTATGTTGCCGAGGGCATAGCAACTCCCAAGCGGAATGTGGCGGAGTGTAATCTTTTTTACGATATTTCGAAACTGTTGGTATGTCCTGGGGAGCGTACTTATGAACGTGCCTATATGGAGATGTACAACAATTGGATTACATGGAGCGGCAAAGGATTTGAGGAGCCAGGCTTTGTTGATGCGGAGCATCAGAACTGGAACCTGCGTCCTGATGCGGCCATTTTCCGATATATTCCGGGCTTCAAAGCGATTCCGTTTGATCAGATTGGTTGTACCCTGCCCAAAGACTAATTAAGGAAATTTACGGTGATTAACTGGACTGAGAAACTATGTTCAGTAGATCGTAGAAGGTCGTGATTAGGACCCTAAGCCGTTACCAGTCCAAAATGAAAACGCCTCTCCAGCTGGAGAGGCGTTTTGTTTGGTAGTAAAAGGATGAAAAAAATTATTTCGAAGCCTCTACAGATGCTTTACGGAACTCTTTCATCAATTTGCTCAGTTCAAGAGCAGCTTTACGTGCGCGGGTGCCGGCAGCTTTGTTGTTTTTCTCTACCTGTGCCTTCGCATTTTCAGTAAACAATGCGATCTGTTCGTTGATCTGATCAATTAATTGTTGCATGATATTAGTAAATATTAAAGGTTAATGGTTTATCACATAAAAGTACACTTCTTAATGCGAATCTCCAATATAATTAGCAACTTTTTGCACAAAAGTCGAATAAAATCTGAGAAATCGCTACCGATTCTAAAGAATGAAGGGCAATCCTTGTGCCAAGATTGTGTGGAGATCGGGGTGGAATCTGGATATTTTGTTCCGCGTAAACTATTCTTTACGGGTATGTGTACAGGATATTGGCTCGTGGTGTGGTGGAATACTCTTATGGATTGGCAATGGGTAAAGGCTGGGACGAATTCATTTATTAGTTGTTGCATCGGAGAGTGTTTACCGATATTTTATAGTCCTCCTCCCTTGTGTCGTCCGAAGAGTTCGTGAGCTGAGACAGCCAGCGTAGCGATGCTGATCCGGCAGTTGGGAACGTATTGCAGCAGGGTCTCGGCGCAGGAGACTAACGTTGCACCCGTAGTGAGCACATCGTCTACCAACAAAAGGTGTTTATCGGCAAAACGGTCCGGATGACGTACGGCAAAGATGTTTTGAACATTATCCCAGCGTTGATCCCGCTGGGAGGTGTGTGCTTGCGACCGATTATACCGTTTGCGGATCAGGTTGTTCCGGCTAACCGGGCATTTGAGGGCTTGAGCAATCCCTTCGGCGAGATATTCTGCCTGGTTATAGCCGCGGTGCCACCGGCGAAACGGATGTAAAGGCACTGGAATAATCAGATCAATATCTTTGTACAGACCGCCGTCGGCAAGAGCATACCCCATTAAACGGCCCATGTTACGACTTAGGTTCCATGCCCCGTGATATTTGAAAGAGTGGATCAGATCTCTGTATCTGCTGTGAGTGGTAAAGAAGAGCCACGAAGAGGCCTCCGTGACAGGAAGTAGTCCGCCGAACTTTTCATATACGGGATTGTCATGGATAGCGTAGTAGCCGGTTAGTGGCATATCCCATTGACAATGCGGACAGAGCATGGACATCCCTTCCGGCAGGATTTTGCCGCAAGCTGCACACCGCTCGGGGTAGAAGAGACGGAAAAGTTCATGCAGATATCCGGCCACGGGAAGAGGTGTTTGCAAATTTTATTAACAAGCCGAGAGAGCACGCAATAGCAGTCTGCTGTTTGGCTCCGGAGGCGCATGAAGGTTTATGGAGAGTTTTTTGGGCCCTATTTTTTCAAGGCTTCAAATCCAAGTCCGTAAACGCCCATTACATTGCCGAAGGTCATGAAGGCATTGGGATCGACCTCTTTAACCACCTGGAACATGATGTTGGATTCGTTTTTACGGCAGACCACCATAACCAGTTTGATATTTTTCTTGCTGTACCATCCCTGGCCGTCGATCAGGGTTACCCCACGGTGCATGGCGTCGTAAATGCGGGAGGCGATCTCTTCCCATTTTTGAGAGACGATCAGAATCTGGGTTGATTGGCGGTTTCCGGCCATGACAGCGTCGATGGTGTAACCGTAGGTAGCGACCATAATGAAACCGTATATGGCAGCAGAAATATCTTTGAAGACAAAAATCGAGCAGGCCATTGTGATTCCATCCATGGTCATCAGGATTTTCCCGTAACTAATGCTTTTGTATTTATTGATGATCATGGCGACGATATCCATACCGCCGGAATTACCGCCCTGCATGAAGCAGATGCTGACACCGATACCGGCGATGGCACCACCGAGGATTGACGAGAGCATTTTATCGTTTTGCAGCCCAAGCAGATCTGGCGGAACTATTCCCTGCATAAATCCGAGGGCTGCGGTCAGGAACAGGATAGCGTAGATGGTTTTGGCACCCACACGCAGGCTGATAAGAATAGATCCCAGCAGCACGAACAGCGCGTTAATGACAATAAAAGAGATACTCAACGGAATACCGCCATTGGGACCTCCGGTGGCGTAATAGATCAGCAGGCCGACACCATTGACACCGTTACCCATAACTTCGGCGGGCATCAAGATGGTGGTCCAGGCGAATGCATACATCATCAGACCGATTGAAATGAGGAAGTACTCTTTGAATGTTTTGAGTGCGGAATGTTTGGTAAACTGTCCCATAAATACGATAGAAATTTTATGATGTAAATATCTGCACGATTTTTCAAATCAGCAACGATCTGTAACAAAATTTAACGGTAAGAGTGGTAAAAATGGGCTATCTTTGTTTCAGACCTGAAAGAATGTAAGCAAAGAGGGCTATTTTTGCCCGTCGAGGTCTGTTTTGGAGTTTGAAGTATAGTATGATACGGTATGCCGATGTGATCCTTCCGCTGGCCACACCACCGATGACGTTTGCGGTGGAGGAGTCGCTGTGCCCGCAATTGCGGGTGGGGATGCGGGTGATGGTACCGTTTGGTGCCCGCAAGTTCTATGCGGGCATTGTCTATCGGCTGCATGATCAAAAGCCACCGTATGAGCATATTAAATCCGTTGTCCGGATTATCGATGCGCAGGAGGCGGTCTTGCCGGAGCAGTTGCGGCTGTGGGAGTGGATTGCAAACTATTACATGTGTCCGTTGGGCATGGTGATGCGTACGGCCCTGCCGGCCAAGTTAAAGTTGGACGGCTACTCCGAACAGGAGACGTTGCGCGGAGGCTACCATCCGCCAAAGGTTCCCCACGTGGGGTTGGTCGATGAGATCGATAGCGAGGAGAAGTTGCATGCCGTATTGGATCGATTGGGGCGGGCCAAGATGCAGTATCGGGCCTTAACCGAGTATCTGGCCCGTGTGGGATTTGCCCTTGAGGAGGCAGGCGAGTCATTATCTGCTGCAACAAGGAACAAAGTGCAGCAGAATGTATGTTCAGATACGACGCCCTCTTGTGAGTCAGAGAACTCCTCTGCTGTTTCGGAACACCAGCAGCATGAAGCCCCGAAAAACTCTTTGGAGGCGGGGCAAAACGTGTTTAGGGCGTGGCCCCTGGTGCCGCGGGAGAGTTTGGGGGTGTCGTCTGCAATTATTCGAGCTTTGGTGGATCGGGGGCTGTTCCGGCAGGTCGAATTGGAGGTCACACCACAGGAGGGAAGCGAGTTCGCAGCCGGAGGTGAGGGGATTGCCCCGCTGCCGCAATTGACGGCTGCCCAACAGCAGGCCTACGAGAGGCTGAAGGCCGGTTTTGCAGACCGAGAGGTGATGCTGTTGCATGGGGTGACGGGCAGTGGTAAGACCGAAATTTATATTCACCTGATGGCCGAAAGGCTGGCGGCCGGCGGCAATGTGCTGTACATGCTGCCCGAAATTGCCCTGACGACGCAACTGATCGAACGGATGCGCAGCTATTTCGGGGATCGGGTGATTGTCTACCACTCCCGGTTGACGGATAACCGTCGGGCCGAGGTCTATCGTGAATTGTTGGTTTCGCAGGGGGGACGCCTGGTGATCGGTGTCCGTTCGTCGGTGCTGTTGCCGTTGCCGATGCTTTCGCTGGTGGTGATCGATGAGGAGCATGAAAACAGCTTCAAACAGAGCGACAGCGCCCCTCGGTATCAGGCCCGCGATACGGCGATTGTGCTGGCCTCGTTTTATGGGGCGAAATGTGTGCTGGGCAGTGCCACCCCTTCGATGGAGTCCTACTTCAACGCCATAAGCGGG
>ULWB01038108.1_pt1 | contig 57929 bp, 81 predicted proteins | sample 1959891 | NCBI WGS metagenome assembly ULWB01 (sample SAMEA4835799, study PRJEB28245) | human gut metagenome | biome: gut microbiome; material: fecal sample | place: Denmark | collected 2008 | reverse complement strand
CCATAGGGGGTGTGTTTTTCACGACCCCCTCCCCCGGTATCTCAAAAGAGATCCTAGGGTTGGGCATCTCAATAATTTTGAATTCAAACTTGTATGAATTCAAAATTATTCATTAATGTGAATTATAAATTACATTTACAAACCATACATAGATGGTTGCGGTTGAATGAAAATTAATTTATTCGCATTTAATCATTTTCATTTACAATGACAATGAACAACGATGATTGACAATGATTGACAATGATTGATGAATGATAAGATTCGTATGAGCGAATGTGATTCATTGCTTATATGAATCTTATCATTCATCAATCAACATGCATCATGTGTCACGCATGTTATCATGTTTGCCATCACATATGTTGTTGACAAGTAACACGATGTAATTATGTCATGCAATCATGTCATGCAATCATACCATGCAATCAAGTCATGCTATTCATTCGAGGCAGCAGATAGAACTTCACGCCATGATGGACGTTTGGCTAATGTGTACACACCCAAAGGATCATGAGCAAAGAGATCTCGAATCATTCGAGCATACTCGATGGCTTGATCCTCATCAGACATATTGTCATAACCCATGAACATTTGGCTAACTAGACCACATGTATCATAGCCCATAGCAATGTCTAGATGCATCCATCCTTCAAAATCAACGAATGGATTGATAGGATTGTCCACTGTGGTTACCAATACATCATGCCTAAGACATGCTTGCTCTAGTGGTGATAATGTCATACTTCATCACTTCCCAAGATTCTCAGACAATGTCGAAGTTGAAATACCCAAAGCATCTGCAACTTCTGCGTTGGTGTAGCCAGCATTCATGAGCGATTTCGCTCTAGCAATAGCCCAAGAAGGAAGCTTTTCTTTCTTTCTCGGAGTAGCCAGTTCTCGAACTCGATCAGGATCGGCGTATTGCAGTATCTCACGAAGACGATTTGCTGAGATGGCCCTTGCTTGAATTGCCTCCCAGTCTCGATCCGTAAGCTCCACCCTCTTGGATTGAATACCAACAATAGCTCTAGCTCGTTTGAGTTCTTTTTGTCCAGCTTTCTTCAGATCTTCCTTGTCGTAATCAGGATGATCTTCCTTGATAGCACGGAGCCTCTCATTGGCTATGACCTGGGCCTTTCGTTCCAGGGGCTGGTTCTTCTTGGCTTCGTTGAGCTGGGCTACCATCTTCTTAACTTCAGGGGCGTATTGTTTTCTAGCCTGGGGGTCCACTTTGAAAGGCTCCGCCTGGAGGTAGGCCTTTCGAGATTGGTTACCCAAATCTTTCATGCCGTTAGAGTAACGAGCATAAATAGATTCCATCAAAGTACCAGAAGAAAGTTCCCTAGCATCCTTGGCCTCGGCGAGTTTCGTAGACTTCGTAATGTTGGGGACTGTTTCATAACGAACAACCTCACCCTTCGAATTACGAACCGCTCGATGATGAGATTCACCGGTAAGTTCATAACGTTTCTCACCGGTCTCAGGATCGATCGGGCCACCATTCTTCATGGATCGGGGCTTGCGCTCCGGAAGACGAACCACACCCTTAGCCCTTGAAACAAGAGTAGAAGCTCCACCACTTTGGAACTTTTCCTTGAGGGCCTTAATGTTATTATCCGTCTCGGATTGTTTCCAATCAAGCTTATGCTTTTCGGAATCAATCACCACCATGGAGTGACGAACTGCACGAACCAATTCATCGGGACGAGCGCCTTGGATTGTCATATCAGTAATCAGATTGGATACGATACCCATCTGACGCTGCTTCATCTCAGGAGAAATCAAACGCTTGTCATTGGGCTTGATGTCTTTTGGCAAAGCGTACGATTCCTTAGGATCGAATCCTTGAAGCCCCTTCAATGGGGCAGCGTTCTTGATCTGACCACTTTTATTCGGAATTACCTGTACGGTATCTCCATCAAAGTCAGCACCTGATAGACGTTCGGCTACTTTGGAATTAATGCCGACTGCATCTTTTGCATTGCCGATGTATTTGAGACCTTCCTTGTTTCGATTGTTCACCACAAGTTCAGGCATCTCAAATCGACCAGCGTGTGGATATCGAACCAGCATCACCTTCTCGCCGTTTCGGTAGTTCGGCGCATAGATCTCACGATCACTCAACGAATTAATCGGAAGGATAACATGAGACTTCTGACGTGGGACAGCGGCGGCTTTCAAAGAAACGGCAGCAGAATCGCACTCATCGGCAAACTCTTGAAGAAGCTTTTGCTTGACTACTGGATTGGTCAACGATTTGATTTCTTTCAGATTCAATCGAGAACGATCCAGAGCAATGCCAAGTTGTTGAGAAGCAAACGAAGGTTCCTGCTTGGAAAGCATCTGAGATGGTAGATTCTTAGACCAACCATCCCAATCGCCTTCGGTATTCAAAATATTCAAAGACGATTGTTTCCTCTTGCCGGTCTTTGGATCCACATAAGTAGGTTGCAAACGAACGGCTGCCTTGAACGGGTTCTCCGTATCGATGACTTCTGTTCCGTTGGCAGACTTGATAGTCTGCATCTTCTTCAGAACATCCATCTTCGGAGTGCCCTTGTGCTTGTTGGTGCAGAAGGCCACATCGACGCCAGGAGGGAACGACCGAGGATCGCCAACGAGCGCCATGCCTTTGAGGTAGTGAGTGCCATCGACAGCGATTCGAACCTGAGCGTAACGTTTACCATCCGGCAACTGAAGATCAGGAGCCTTGGGATTGATCAGCATCACGCCATCTCGTTCGACTCCCTTGAATCCGGCAAACTTGTCTTCAGCATACACTATCTTGACTCGCTTGCTATCAATTGAGACTGGAGGCTTCAGTGCGCCGGAAGATCCTTCTGGAATATCATCAAGGTTCTTCGCCAAAGAAGCAATACGCTCACGATGAGCATACAGACCTTCGGGACCTGAAACCTTGACGCCGGGAGCGGTCAACAGCTTAAGGGTCGTCTTCTGGCCAGGACCAGTGCCGAGCTGATTCTCATACATGTAGTGGACTTCGTAACCCTTATCGACCGCCATCTGCACTGCGACCTTGAGCTTATCGGCAGAAGTTCCCAGATATAATTCTGAGGATTTACCGATATCAAGACCACCGTTCTTCGGAACTGAAGCCATGAGCTTTTCTGAGATATCGGTGGCGATGTCCTTACGAACTTCACGACCATCTTTGAGCCAGCCACGGACTGTCGATTCGGAACGTCCAAGCTCTTTGCCGATGGCTGTGGCACCCCAACCTTGCTTCTGAAGATTCAGCGCTCGGTTGCGAGTATAGTTCTCGGCTTCATTCCATGCCATGGAATATCGTGCTCGGTACTCGGTTGTAGTCATGCCTAAAGATCTAGCGATCTCAGTGGAATTAGTGATTCCTTGCTCCTTGAGCCGAGCCACTTGACCCAGCAAGCCATTTGCTCTGGTCAAGGAATCTTCATCACCGGAACCCCATTTATACCGTCCGGAATGCGGAGTGGCGCCCTGATGTGGGGTACCGTAATGCTCGAAGTCATACAACGACTCGTCATCACCAGAATATGACTCTTCAGCCATAATCCGCTCCTTTCTAGAAGATCAATTTATTAGCTTTCGCTTCGGCGCGAAGTTCACGAATCATCTTATCATCATGAACGATAAGATTCATAATGTCCTTGATGGTTTCCGGATCGGTAAACTCTTCAATGCGAACTTCATCATTCTGATAGAGTCGGCATTCGAAATTGATGTCATCCGGTTTGATGCTGTACTCGAGACAGAACAGAGCACAATACACATGCAGCTGTCCGAACTCGAGCACATCCTTCTGACCGGTTTTGAGATCAAACACGCGAAGCAGTTTCTTCTTGGGATCAAAACCGATGAGGTCGGCAGTCCCGAAACAATACTCGCTGTAATAGAGCACCACTTCTGGACTCATGTTATATCCGAGACCGTCATTGATGAACTCGTTGATGGTCTCATGATTACGCGGCATCTTTCGGCCCATCCTATTCGCAAACTCGGCGAAGGCGTGAAGCTGTGTGCCACGTTCCTTCATGAGATTGGAATAGAAGATATCCTTGAAATGATCATCGTCGTAGTTAAGCCAGACATGATGGCTGGCGCTCAGATATGCGTGCTTGCCTTCAAGGTCAGTATGCTGATTGAACGTGAATGCCATGTGAACTCCTAAAATGAAAAGCCGTGATTCCCTAGGCTTTGGATAGATATCGCTTGACTTGGTCCACTACATCGTCTTCATTCGAAGGATCGACGAATGAAGCGAAGCCGCCATCATCGTTGATCTTCTGAACGAAGTGATCCTGATTCGGTCGATGAGATGCGGTGGCTGAGCGTTTGACTTCCAATGAAGCGAATCGGCCATGCGAAAGGATCAAGAGATCCGGAATGCCTTGTACTTGGTTCGCATCGGCTTTCATGACAATGGATCCTGGAATCTCTGTCCTCAAGCGTTTGACCAGTTTGCGCTGGAAGTCTCGCTCTAAAACCATGGAAAACCTCCGACCGTAAAATACGGGAGATACCTGTAGTTATATGTATATTCTATCCATTATGGGAAATGTACGAGACGATGTTTGTGCACATTTGTGCACAACGATCTAGATGTATTCAGCAACGAAGTTATCAGACCATATGCCCCTTCCACACAACAGATCTCGCAACGAAGAAAGACTAAACCCTTTCTTGATGCTTGCTTCATAGATGTTCGGAAATACTTCCGAAGTGCCGTATCGAAGCGTGGCGATCTTAATCGGATGATCCTGGTACTTCCGAACTGGATGCAACGGTACCACATGCATCCATCCGATCTTGATGATCTCATCGCCGTTATGCTCGACGAGTTCGCGCTTGGCGTCCTCCAGCTGCATTCCGGCATAGTAACTATAGTCGTCGATGTCCTGGCAGATATGATCATCTTCCATGACACGCATGGGCTGTTCGAATATTGGTTCGCGAAAACGCATAGTTCCTCCTAATACACTCGATGGGCATCGGTAATGTACACGTGTACAAGACGTCGACACTTCACGCAGTAGACGATATGCAACAGCAAGCGAACGCCGTTCAAATCGATGTGACTCGGGGCATCATCCCGAATGACCGGTGCGGTCACTTCCCAGCTCTCTCGGTCATGGTTGCAATTGATCCCCTCTGTCGACATTTGCTGTGCGATCTGTCGGATGGCATCGGCATCGACGTGAGGAATCTTATCGAGCGGTACCATGAGTTTGGTTCGCTTTCGACATCCGGAACAATAACACGCCAGAACGAAATCGTTCATGGAAAAATTACGACGTTCCTGAGGTGTGAGTTCATCCGGATCGATCTTCGGGATACTGATGCATACCGGAGTCCCGGGTTGACATCTGCACCCTATCATGTCGTGAGCGATTTCGTAAATAGTTTCTCGATCGCCATCGAGGATGAAATAAGTCATGACGGTTCCTTTCTGCAAAAAAGTGGTTTTCAAATGTGTACAATTTGTGTGACATAGGTTATACTTTATCTATTTTTATATTATAATGATTATATTTTTTTTTTCACCGGAATAGGAAGTAAGTCACAGAAATTGTACACACAGAAAAACACCCTCAAAACCCCAAAAACGTTGAAATTCCAACGTTTTCAGGCCCTAAAAGACGTTTTCAAATGTGTACAATTTGTGTGACAAAACTGATTTTTGTGTACAATTTGTGTGACAAAACCGATTTTGGCGTTTTTACCGCATCAAGGGCATTTTCGCTCATGTCACACAAATTGTACACATGTCACACAAATTGTACACATTTAGAAGTGCTTTTGTCACACAAATTGTACACATTCAGAAGTGCTTTTTAGTACCATTCACTCCCTCGAAAACTGGCGTTTGAGGGGTCGTACTGCGTAAAAGACATCTTTCCGACGTCCACGCAAGTCATCGCAAAACAGTCCGGACACCATACCAAATGGTACTGTTCGTCACCGCTGCTTAACGGGAACCACTGCTTCGCCAAAGCCTTACGCTTCTTGAACCAGATATAATTCCTGGTGTTCTCCTCCCTGACATGGAATGCGATGTCCTTCGATCGAACCGCAGAAGACATCATCAAACGACGATGTCCGCAAACACGACCATGTCTATCCATACGAGCAGGAAGCTCATCCATCGCACGACGAATCACTACCCCGCGTGATGGCGACACTGCGGAAAACCATCCATTGGTCTCGATCCATCCGGATCCGTGTCTCCTACAGCGAGGACAATACGCATTGATCTTCGTCTCGGTCATATCATATGATATCTCAGGATGTGCAAGATCCGTCTGCAACAGCAGAATATCACTCATGATGATCTCATGTCTCGGCGACAGATTATCGCATGATCCACGATGATTGATTAATCTCGCAATGGTAGTCTGCACATCGCTCATCGGGTCCACCAATTCGAATTCATTGATACGCATGATTACTCCTTACCATAATCAAACCGTGTTTCCTGGTACCACGCCGAAGAGGTATCATAAGCATTGAATGCATACTCGCGATGCTTGCGGCAATCAGGGCATATCACCTGATGGGTCTCGCTATATATATCCAAAGTGTATCCATCGGGTCTCAACATAACCTGATCCCGTTCAATATGGGTTATTTGTCCGATTCCGTATCCAGCAGGATCGTCTCCGCAGAAACTCCCCTTGCTTTCCACCCATTCATGTAGTTCTCGAATATCGAACGGATCGTGTTGTATGTTTCGGTATCCCGTATGGATATACACGACAGCCATTCTCCCTTTCGGCACGATCACTCCTTTTGTCGCGCACTGCTCCTCAGGAACCCGGAAGCGTTGAAATCCTCCTTGTTCCGAAGTGCCCGGATGATTCCCAAATCCAAAGGCGCGAACGATCGCATGATATAGTAGTTCAGGGTCTTGTATGATGTATCTAACCTGTCGATTCTGCCGGCCGCCTGCTCCGCCTGTTTATAACTGTACGGCAGCGACCAATACAGGACTGTGTTGCAGCTCGTGCAATTCCAACCCTCGGATCCCGCCTGAAACTGCACCGCATACACCCAGGAATTCCCCTGAGGCAGATCATCGTGCCGGCCGCCGTTGTACTGGTATACCGGCACGCCCGTGACCTCTTCAAGCTTCAGAATCTGTTCAAGCTCGGCACGCAGCGTGTAGAATATAATCACCTTGCGATGATCACGTACCACATGTGCGGCGTACGACAGACGTGTGGGATCCGTATCGATCACCCTCCGCAGATAAAAGCACAGTTCCGTGGCGTTGAGGAACGGCTCCTCCGTCTCAGGATTCCACCGTGTCTTCATCGCCTTGCGAACCGTCTCCTTATCATATGCGCAGGTCAGCTGATGCACCACGCGTTCGGTCTCTCTCGGCACCTCGCAGGTCACCAGCACGTGATCGCGACACTTGTTCAGATAGTCCTCGTCGATCCAGCGGTCTATCCTCGGATACTTCGTGTACCGGGAATATACTGCATGACGACGAAAAAACTCGGTGCGATTGCGGTAGAACCCATCCGCGACGAATATCGGGCACCAATCACTCCAGGTATCGGCGGGAGTCGCACTCAGCATCACCCAGGGATTACGTCTGGCGATCCGCACGAACGCCTTGCTCCAGGCTCCGGACCCAATGGCGCGCTGCTCGTCGAATATGAATACGGCCGACGTATCGACGTATTTCGTGATGTTATTCCACGAATCCACCGTGACATGAACCCTACCCATCTTCTTCGAATTCTCACCCTGATGCAGGGCGTAGCGATAGAGCTCGTCATCCCATTCGTGGTTGTCGCGTTTCTTGGCAGTCGTGATGATCACCAAATCCGGACTCCCCGGCATGATCTGGAACAGCTCGCCATTGGCGTTATGCGAGGTCCGCACCGTACAGCACTTGGTGACGTACCAATATAACGCCATGATGGACTTGCCGGCGCCAACTCCGGCCGCCAACACCTTGCCCGACCTCAGGGCCTGCACGCACTCGTGCTGAAACTGTCGTAAGTTGACACCAGGCATGTTTACTCCTTATTATATGCGAGAACGTCGTCGAGCTGTTCGTCGATGGCGAGTTGAATTTCTGGTTCGGTCATGCGTAGGGCTTCATACGGTTGCAGTCCGACAGCAGTTCTCATATGCTCGAGCATATTACATACCCAAGCAGTGAATTGCCTCGCCTCAGGTCGTCTATCTTTGAACAGCAGCACCTGATAGAGACCGCGTTCGTTGACAATCAGCATGGGTTGAGCGATAGCTTCTCTTTTAAATGATGGGACGGGTATTCTTCGTAGATCATGCGCATTGATAACATATGATATGTTATGAGTATGAAGATTCAGCGCGTCACAAATATCCTTGAGCACTGCATACCACGTTCCGCAGTACTTCACGAAACGAACATTGTGTCCACACCAGTTCTGTACTTTGAGGCCTATCATTTCGATACTCATGATTTTGCTCCTTATTATATCAAACCTAGTACTTTAACCGGACAAAATACTAGATTTTTACGCTAAATGCAACATGTGGCCACAGAAACCTCGCGAAATGTGCACAATACGTGCACGAAACGCGATATATGTTTCCTGGCCACATGTTGAGATAGCATTTTCGGTCATTTTGTAACAATCGGCCTGTGTTTTCGCACCATATCGCCGATATAATACGCAATGGTCGAGCGTTTCAGCTTGAGAAACTCCTCTTCAGATTGGTTCCAGCTGACAATGGCATGCCGATCATCCACATAGGATGCCGGCGCCTTGGCCGTCACCACCGAAGCGCTCCAGAGGAACATGCCGATGGATCGATCAAGGTCGAGACGGACTTTCTTCTTCCATCCCCAGAACCAGGTGTCCTCAACGGGATCGTATTCGAATCCGAGGTTCTTGAGCTTCCATCGCAAATATGGTCCGATGCTGATTGAGGTCATGACTCCTCCACACTTTCCGTCACCACATCATAGATCTGCTGAAGCTTCTCCGTCGTCTCCGCGCCCAAATGGATATCGGGACGCATGACATGGCTCAGGCCGATGCAGATCATGGCCACGAAATGACCATTACGTTCGTTCTCGGTATCGGTCACCAAGGCCAGACGAGCGGTGAAATGACCGATGTTCTTATGACGCCATACCGAGAGATTCGGCTGATCGTCGATGTTGCCATCCCAGACGAATCCGAGTTTGCGAAGCTTGTCGATCCATTCGGCTTTCTCGAGAGCTTGTTCGTGGGTAAGATTATCCGGTGTCATAGTGTTCTCCTATTCCTGCCAGATCTCACGATTATCCATCTGGCGATACTCGTCTCTGGTTATTGCAATATATACTTCTCGTTTACAGCGAGAGCACATAGCCAGACATTCGTAATGAGTGGCATCAATTCGCCATGCGTCCTCGATAAGTATTGAACTGCCACGATGACATGATAACTGTTTATGCGCCTTTTCAAACACACTTGCTGGTGCCATGACTACTCCTTTCATACATTCTCGAAATGGAATCCGTATAGCGTCTTCCGTTTCGTGTAACCATTGAGTATTTGCGAGATTTTCGTCTGTATGGTCCTTGGAGCCCCATTGGCATAATTGTTCGCAATAAGAAATTGAACGGTAGCCATGATGTTCGGAAAAGTCTCGTTGAGCTCTACGATGCGGTTCGGATGTGCACGGCCGTGATGAGCTTCCTCGGGTTCTTCCAACTCACCAAGCCACAATACGACTGTGGTATTCCCATTAAGAATCGCATCGACTGCAAAGAGATTCTGCGGTTGTCTCAAGCGAGCGTATTCACGCAGCCAGGCGTCATAATAGCACAAATATGCAGCCCAGGTTCGCGTGGTGGTAGGATTGATCGATTCCATTTGGCAAATGGTTTCCCGACGGATCTTCATCAGTTTACCGACTTGATGCTGGGTAAGACCGAGCAGACAACGGGCGCTACGATATGCGTCAGGCGTTGGCATGAGTTGGCTCCTTCGGATAGATCAGTCCAAGAGATCCGAGCTGGTCGAATTCTTGGATCACTTGCTTATCGAATTGCGACATATATGCGTCTTTGAGGATGTATCCTTTCGGAGCTCGTACGGTGAGGCCTCGTCCGATCGCCATATTGAATATGTTGATGGCGAAGGTTCCATCGCCATAGGATTGAGGATATGTCCATGCAAGATCGGCATCCGATGCCTCTACAGGTAAATATCCTCGTCTGTTGACCTCATTGACGAACATATAGATCTTATCAGCATCGAGTTCCCACAAATCATTTGGTGCGGTTTTAGGAAAATGATACATGCTGCATTCGACTCGGCGCTTTGTGCCGCAGAACGGGCACCAGCTCGTGCATACATACATGCGGCCTTTCTTGGTAACGGCCATCGGCTTGGTCATAGCCAAAGGTGTGTCGCATTGACATTCTCGCATCTTTTCGACAGCGAGAGACATGCCATTATATATCACGATCGGTGAGAATGATGTGCTGGACATGGTTACGAACGGCGAAAAAGTCGTGTCGGACATGATTACTCCTTTGTGCAAATATATCAATCGTATTTGGTTTCCAATGCCATCGGACGATCCGTATTCTCAACCGGACGTTCCTTCTGGCAAACATGCTCCAGGATCCATCGAATCTGTGATGGATCATTGGAATATGGCACCAGCTCGTACCAGAGAAATACATCGCCGCTGCCGGTGATGAAGCTCACTCCATGCGGTCCAGCGGATTTGTATTCGAAGACGCTGTTGGCGAGTTCAGGCAAGACATATTCGAATATGTCTTTGGCGTGTTTGTCGTAGACGTCCGAATCAGGCGTTTCAGGTTCATAGTTCGCCATTGAGGCTCGCTCCTTTGGTCCAGAGATACCATTGTCCGAATTCCACGGTGAATATCGCATATTCGGTCGAGTCGTCGACTTCGTATTGATCGTCATCGTAGAATCTCCTGGTCGCTCTGTTGATGACCAGCTTCAATGAATGATCATCGAAATCCTCAGCCGATTCGACGTTCGATGCATCGTCCGGGAATATCAGCATGAAGATCTCCCAGAGACGATCGAAGTTGCTCGGCAGATAGGACACATGACGAGCCCTAGCAATATTTTTCCGAGACGTCTCTGCCACCCATGCTGTTGCCACTGGCTCGCTGCGACTTGGCAGGTTGCGGGTGTTGCTTGTTATCATGGATTTCCTCCTGATCCTTGATGTCGATGAAACCGCTGGCAGTGCAATCCATGCACTCCATCCAGATATGAATCACCGGATTGCCGTGAGCATCTTCGATCTCTTCCATACGATCCGGGTCCAAATACACCGTCGGATACTTGTATCGTTCGAGATGCTCCGCGCTCATATCGACATGCTTGCCTTTGACCAGATCCGAGATATCCGCGTATCGAGATGCGATCTGTTCCGAGGCTTTGCAGACATCTGCATGTTGCTTGGATGCCTGATCGATGAGTTTCTCGCCATCGAGAGTGTCAAAATCAATCATGAGTATACCTTTCAAAAAATAAAGGACAGGCACAGGCCGACGAAGGCCCATACCTGTCGCGATGTTGTGTCAGCGATATCCGCCGGACAATGTCTTGACGAACCACCAGAAGAAATATAATCCTCCGGTGAGGATGGAATAGATGCAGACCTTCAGGACGCTAGGCCTTGGGGTTCGATTATCGTATGACATCAGTCCTTCTCCACCTTGTGGAACGTCATGGTGTTCATGGCGGAATCCGGTTCGTCGAAGAACCGAGCCTCGTAATCGGATTCCTGAACCGTCACTAGCAGCTTCTGCAAATATGCGGTGGTGAACTGTTCGTAATGGTTCAGATTGAAGCTCAGCCACGACTCGGTCACGGCGTCGGCGGACACCAGCGGATCGAGCATCTTGACGGAATCCTCATCCAACTGGGCATTGCCGTGCGAATTCTTCATCCAGATTTCCGGAGGATTGTAGGACTTGAAGTTGATCTTCACCTGAAGCGTGTAGATACCCGGTTCCGTTTCGTCGCGGCCCTCATGGAACTTGACATTCAGGCCAAGATCCTGAAGCGTTTTGGCATCCGATTCTTCGAGAACGATGTTGAAGTTGCGATTGCCGGCCGGATTGTACTTGCCTTCACGGCCTGCGAAATTCGTCCAGATCAGACGAACGTTCTCGCATTCGACCTTGTTGACGTCACCGTTCGGGCGCTTGACGATGTTGATAGGCATAATGATCTCCTTTTTATTAAAATGTAAAGCCAAAGCCGCATGTGCGACTCAGGCTTATGATTACTTCTCAGCGAAAGTGGTTTCGTTGATGTCTTGTTTCTTTGTTAGTTTGTTGGCTGCTTTCTTCTCCTTATGATTATTCCAGTGGCGACCGATCCAGGCAAACCAGGTCATATCCTTATGTTTGATACGATCTTGAATGCCCGCTTCGATCCCCAGCACGACAATCGTGATGAGAATGAAATCAGCGATAGCTTGGCAAATATCAACAGACATGTTGACTCCTTTTCTTGATGGTTCTCATTAAAGGACATGTCTGGTTCGCGAAATATAGCCAAAAGATAAAGACCAAGCCGCATGTGCGACTCGGTCTTTTTATCGATTATTAATTTGGATTAACGATTCTCGTTTCGATGATATGGCCTTTGCCATCATTCATCTTGACACAGAGATCCTCGATAAATAATTTGGCATCCTTAACGATCGTTGATGCTATTTTATTAAAATCGTCTATGATCTTCTGCCAACGTTCAACGATGAAATTGTCGTAGAACTCCTGTTTGACGGGATCATGCAGATCATTATAAATGTCTGGATAAAGACGTTCAAATTCTTCGTTCCACGAATCAATGTGTTCGTTGACTTGGTTGGTTTGATAAATATAGCCGAGTTTATATAAGGTCAACAACATTTTGGTGTCAAATGAATCATTATCGATGATATCTCCAGTTTCAACGTCGATGATGACGGGCTTGACATAAATATCGGTCATGATTAACTCCTTTAATGCGAATTAATATTCTCATTAAAGGCCATGTTTCTTTCGCGTTAAAAATGATCATCCCACCACAATGGGAACCACGCTGCGAAAATCATAACCAGTACGGCGCCTATGAGTAAGTATAACATCAGTTGCTCATCGCGAACTTCAGCAACGAGTTCACGCCCTGGTTGCGTCCAAGCTGATACCCGATGGCGAAGATGCCGAGGCCGGCCAAGGCCAGATATGCCGGATGATCGAGCACGACATCCTTGAGCGTGGATTTGGATTGGTCGATGACTTCGTTCGCATCGAGGATCTGAGTGGTGTCATTATCAGACATGATTTTCTCCTTATTCTTTACAATAGTTGGTTGCATTTCAAAATGGACTTTGAATGGAAGCTTCATTCGCAGTCCTCCCATTCGTCTTTGACCAATCGGACCGTTTCGGCATACCGTACATCCGAAACCCTGTCGATATCACCGGACACCGACACCATTTTGCCGCATCCAGTGCAGATGAGGATGGCTTTGATTCGGTTGGCCGTGATATCGAAATCAAGAGCTTTGACCTCGGCATCGCAGTTGCAATGCATGAGATCGTCTACTTCTTCGGTGGTGAGTGCCATGGTTTTACTCCTGTTCTTTGTATACTTCATCGAATGGCCGTACGTCGACATCTCCGCCCTGGACCGTGACCGAGCACATGAGCTGATCACTGTCCGGGTCGTAGAAGATATCGTCGAGCATATAATTGATCTGATCCTGAATATCGGGATCGGTCATACGCATGATCTCGTATTGCTTGAGACCGATGTTCTGACGAAGACGTTGCAACACACTTCCGGCCCATATGCGGAACTTTCGTGCTTCGAGCCTACGAGATGCGAACAATGCTTCGTAGATTCCGATTTCGTTGACGACGAGCATTTTCTGAGTACGTCGAATAAGATTTTCAGACCTCATTTGAACTGAGGTCTGATTTTATTCATCGTTTCCTTCCGCATTCAATCGGTACCATCGCCGGACGATCAAATGTCTCCATCATGGCGATATACAAATCGGAATGTCGAGGTATCGGTCGTTGCTTGGGAATATAGATCCATAGATTGACGCTGATCATCAGGACCAGCGCCCAAATCGCAATGATCATAGTAATTGACATGATTGCTCCTTAGAATTTATGATTGTCTACAAACCAGCTCATGAGTATAAGCAAGCCGAGTGAAATAATCAAACTTAAAAAATCGCTCACACTCATGAGCTGACCTTTCTGATCTGTGTATCATCGAGTCAAGGAAGCAACCAGATCATTGCTTCCAGGATTCGGCGAAACATAGGGTTCGCCGTTTACCAGCCAGTCGAAATCGCCATACTGCGAAATATCATCTCGTGCCTCATCGGCGAGATGTTCGTAGTAGGTATAATCGACTTCATCTTGTTTGTGACCGTCTCGGAGAACGCTCGATTCCTTCCAGCGATAACCTTTGGTGCCGGACAGCGCGGCGTAACCACCGTTGCCGTTGTCACGGACCAGCAGACCTCCGCCACAACCAGGTTGGACCGGACTGAAGGCACTTACCTTGCCGACGAAATCATAGTGATGCTCGTCCTCGGGTAGGCCCTCATTGAAGTCTAGGTAGATCGATGTCGTGGCGGATTTGGTTTCGCAAAGATCCTTGAAATCAATCGTTTCATGAGAGAACAGTGTCTTGAAGACATATGGTACGGCGAACTGTGCACCCGTTGCCGCCCAATCACCATGCGATGCGGCGTCGTGCCCGTCGTCGCCGTAACAATGATGGGCGATGTACGTCGCTTTGTTGACGATACACATCTTGTCGTAGATCGCTTCGAGTTCGAATCCGTAGCCATATTTCGCTCCCATGTCATTGACAAATGTCACAACATATTCATCGATATCGGCTATCTTGATCGAATCGGTTTTGATATGCACGACTGTGTAGCCAAGCTCCATGACCTTCTGCTTGAGCAGAAGCATAAACAAGGCACCACGTTTCGCGACCTTGTTGTCGACATTGCGATCGTTGGCTCCATTCCCGACATCGTTGAACTTTGTCGGGAACTTCGCGCTGGTCAAACCGTATACCGAATTGATCACGATCTTCAGCGCCTGCGCAAGCGACTTGGTGTTTTCACCCTCCTTAAGCAGTGGAGCCAAAGCACCATCCATACGTCGACGAGCGGATTCGAGATCACCATGCTTGATATCAACACGAGCGGCCTTGATATCGCTGAATCGTTTGGTGTATGGACCGAAGAAATTCATGTCTTCAAGACTTGAAGGATGCAAACTGGTCACATCAAGCAAACCGACGTTGCCGAACATGCCACCGAGCGTCTTGTCAGGAAGTTCAGGCATGAATTGATCGGTGCCGTCATATGAATATCCTTCGAGACGCTTCGCCAGATCGGGATGCATGGTGTCGAAATCCATATCCTGGGATCGATAGACCTCACGATATCGTTCGAGTCGGTCCTTCCCGGTCATGGACCATTGGATCCGACGTCCATAATATGGACCATTGTCACCGTTAGCCATGCCATATACCCACACATATCCGCCTTCGGAAGGATACTCGCCCAAATACTTGGATTTGTGATCTTTATCGGCGAATTTGTCGAAGGTATATCCAGGAAAGGTTTCGCTCAGATCCGGGAACGGGAATTCCTTCTGTGGATTCTTCGCGTCTCCGAATATGATCTGTGCCGTATGCTGGTTCGTCGAATCATTCGGCGTGAGGCCGGACAGATTCGCCAGACCTTGACGGGCCACGAAATCCTCATGAAGATGGTTGAACACCGCTTCCGTCGCTCGGACATCATCCTCGCAATATGATTGCACCAGATCCCAGAGTTTCGGATCGACCGGTTTGTCCCACGGCATGCCGAGTTCGTGATGATCGATCCCAAGCTCGATTTCCCACTTCTTCAACGACTGCTTCTTTGCGGAGAAGTCGTAGATATCCGTATAGGAGATGTTGTAGGCATTCTGGAACATGGCGTTTCGACTACGAGGTCCACCAGCCACGATATCCTGAGACAGGTTGTAGAGCTGTTGGTTGTCATAGCCGAGCCAACCCCATGCATACAGCATATGATTGTCGTATCGTCGGTTGTTGAATCCGACCAGCGCCTTGCCACAGAGCTTACGAACACCTTTCGGATCGGGATTGATCAAGGTCTTCACCGGATGATTCTTCTCATCACCTGCGTCTTTGAAGCAGATCATGAACAGGTTCGGAAATACCTCGACATCGTAGAATGTCAGAATATCAGGTGTCCCAGTATGCTTTGGCGGTTCCAAGCTGTCGGGTTCGTCGGAACGAAGCTTCATATTCGCCACAACCTTCATGCAATAATCTCGATTATGCGTGGAGTTCATGGCGAAATTGAGAATATCAAGACGCATGTCTTCGACGTTATACTGGATGCCAGACTCGTATGCTTCGTCCAGCAACTTACAGATGAAGTCGATCGATGGCTTGGTTCCGGGACAATATTCCTTTCTTAGGTTTCCTTTGATGAGATTACGAAGATGCTGCTCATCTTTGATCGCTTTCTCGTTGATCATGGTTTTATCTCCTTTGAGAGGAAGACCGCTGGAAATATGCGCGACTTCGAGATTGTTGCATGTGCTGAGTTTCCTTCGCAATGCTGACTTCCCTCGATACACCTTGCATTCCACGTTGATATCGATCAGAGGTTTGAGTCTCGTCACGTCACCATCGTAAATATAATGCAGGTGTACGCCATTACCGGATTTGCTCAATTCCGCATACGTCGGCGGATACTTCGCGGCTTCGGCAAGATTGCGTTCCAGGCTCTTCTCGCCGTCATCGCCCTTGAGATCAAAGTCGATGACGATATGATTCTCAGGTACTCGTACCCAATGCAGTTTGGTGGTGTCCACATCTTTCAATGTGGTGGTCACCTGATCCCAAGGCAACCGAGGTCCTCCGATGGGATTATCGGCGGCGTATTGCGCCGGCCAATCCTGAGCCATGCGATCGAAAGCGGATATAGTCGAATCGAGTTCGAGTTTTCTCGCTTCGATCGGCTTCGGTTTCTCCACTTTCTCGAATTTATCCCAACGGATTCCCTCGAAACCGGTGTTACGAGTGGATTTGCGACCATTGACGATGTTGTCAGTCGTCTTGTTGAAATATGATGACAATTCGAACAGGAAGTCATCACGTTTCATGCGCATGGTCACGTTGCCTTCATCACACCAAACCTTATATTGACGCCAAAGTTCGAGGCCATCGATATGATCGTTATCTTCGAACTGGTCGAGAACACTTGACAAGAACGAATACATATCATTCGTTCTGGCCACCATTTCAGTTGGCACGTAATTGCCATATGCGTTCGGACCCAATTCCTGATAGACCTCTCGACAATGGTGGGCGATGGCACCGAGTTCGAACTTGATGCCGTCCATGGCTTCGAAATAATCAGCATTGCTGAGTTTTCGTCCTGATGGATAGACGTCGATCAACCTTCGGATCAGACCCGATTTCGAGTCTGTGATCTTCACTGGTTTATTCGAAGCCATGAACAGCATCGTCTTGATCGGAATATCATACTGCTTGACGCCTTTCTCATTGACTTTGATATATTCATGCGAAACAATGGTGTTCAGCAATGAATTATCATCGATCTTTGAGAGGTCGCCGTCGCTTTGAATGGCCACAAGTGGCGCATTCTTGAACGCGGCAGTGGCGAACTGATATCCCTGACCAAGTTCCTTGGCATTGAAGAACGAAACGTAGTTCCCGAACAGTTCCTGAATGATATTCAGAATCGTCGATTTACCGGTACCGGGAGCACCGGTAATAGCGAAGAATTTCTGAATACGTTTCTGGTCCTTACCATCAACGATCAGACCTATGCCCCATTCGAGCTTTCGACGCTCGTCCGGATCATAGATCGTTTCCATCAGGCGATCGTAGTTCGGTGTCGGACCATCGATGAGATCGTAAGGTAGTTTGAACGATGCGTAATCCTCTCGAGTAACATCGTCATTATCAAATATAACCTTCTGATCCAGCATGATGCTGCTGTCATCGAGGTTCTTCAGTTGGGATAGATATCGGTTCCATTGCCCATTGGACATATTGTCCATGTATTCCGGAGTCAAGGTCTTGTCCGAATGCGTTGCGATATACTCGCTGATATCCCTATCAATGAGTTCGGAGAGGCGACCGACACTTTTGGACCACAGGTGCGTATCTGGATCATATACGGCGTAGAACTGTCCACCTTTGACAATGAGATCCTTGAATCCACGGGCCCTAGGATTCGCAATGACCTTGGTTGCGGTTTTGGTGCTTTTGACTTCAGTCACTCGTATTTGGTCCATACCCACTCCTTTCTAGTCCCACTTATATGGAATATCGTGGTCGGAATTGCCGAACAATGTCCACTGATCGAACAATTGCATCCGTCGAAGATCCTTGTCGCATCCCTTGATGACGAACAATCCACCATTGCTCCCATCGGCGTTATACTTCCGGTTCATGGTGCGTTCGACAAGCAGTCGTACCGGTTCGGATGCGTCTCCAACGGCATCAAAACATGAATCCGTGTAAGCTTGCAGATCCATATTTTTGATGAATAGATGCATCCAATCGGCACGAGACAGCTTGAGTGCGAGATCATTATCGACCCGTAGAATCACTGCGATAATGAATTCCAGGAAGCTCACCACTCCTCCCTGGAATTGCGCTTCGCATGGTGCATGATTGTAATATTCGTAATCGCCACGGAGCTCGAGAGCATCGCCTTCTCGATTGGCATCCATGGCGATACGATAGGTGTAACGGATCGTATCCATCGCATGATAGAGTTTGGAATATCCATCATTATCAATACCGACCACATCTTCCAGAAGCCAATCGAAATATGGTTTCACATGTGGTTCGCTCTTAGGCATGTTGCTCCTCCTCATAGGCTTTCCTGGCCATATCTTCGAGCACTCGATGTGACGGCAAGGTGATCTTATCCGGATCAATACCAAATACCGACTCCTGATATGATTCCTCATGACGTTCGATCACGTAGTCCGTCTCGAACGTATCATTACGGCAGATCACGACATTCGGATCTTCCTGCCATCCGTATTTTCCGAATTGCACAAGTACGGCCATATCGATGAGATCATCCGGACGTTCGACGAGCACTCGTCCTTCGGCGAGTTTGTCGTCTTTGACATAGTAGTCAAGATACACCGTATCGATGAAGTCCGGAGCGGTCTTGTGCTCATAATCGTCGATCATATATGCGGTTCGGTTCGGATCGATGGAGTTCTTGAATCGATGCTCCTTCACTTCGGTGAGCAGTCCGAGAATGAGATTTTCGTCCCCATCGCAGGCGTCATATGACGCCTGTTCCTCATCGGTCAACGGTCCATCCCATCGAGGATTGCCGTCATGGATTTCGAATCGCGCGAAGATCTTGGTTTCGTCTTTGGTCAAGGTTTCAGGCTCCTGTTCTGGTGTTGGTTTGATTGCTTCGAGTTCTTTTTTGGCGTCGGCGATGTCGCTATCGTACATGTCGAGACGATCCGACATATCCTGGAGATCCTTCTCGTATGCCACTTTGCGTTCCTCGTAAGCGGCATCCATGGCATCGAGCTGACGTCCTTTGGACTGACGTTGTTCTTCGAGCTGATTGACTTCGTCCTCCAGCTGTCGAAGCGGTATATACTTTCGATATACACCGAAATATCCGATGACGGTCGTGACGGCGACCCCGGCCAGAAATCCGATGCCAGCGAATATCAGATTCTCACGATTCATATTCGCTCCTTTCAAGAAGTATACTAGCGATGATCAGGAAGGTTCCAATCGTGATATATGGAATGTTACGTTTAACTACATACCATATATTCTTTATATTACGTTCTTTCAGGCCTTTACAATCATGAATGATATTAGAGAACGTGATCGATGTTATTGATACTCCTCCGATCATCATGCATGTTTTGGTATGAGAATTATGAGGTTCGTCGATGACTTTATACTTATCGATAGACTTTTTGAGAATAGCATCATCGATCCTTGTAGCATAAGTTACAAACGCCGCCAATGATGCCTGAGCGCGAGAAGCATCTCCAGCATGAACGTCACCAAGCATTTTGCGAGTATTAGCGATCGTATCGTGATACTCGTTGATCTCTTCGATATTCATGTCAGGCCTCCTTAGCATCAAGCTGATGAACGAAACCGTCCATTATCGCACAGCCATAGCGGGTAACAGTGTCCATATTTTCGGCCCATTTTCTGTCATTATATGCAGAAACACACAGATATCCGACGATGGCGGTGGCAGCAGTGGCTACCAGAAATGCTCCGGCATCGAACACAATATCGCCGACGCGATTGAACAGATTATCATTGATCTCCTGCATCTGTTCGTCAGACTCGATCTCGTTGTTCTCAGCCTTCTGAATAGCATCCACTGCGGTTTCGTGCAGCTTCTTGGCGTTCTTGGCAGTACGAATCGCACCAACAGCGGCGACTCCAAGAGCCACAGCGGCAACAGCGGCCTTGGCGATTTTAACAATGGTTATAACTTTCATGATTATCTCCTTAATAAAAATAGAAGGGAGCGCCATGATTCCAATGACGCTCCCATATTGAATATAACGATCAGATCTGATCGTAGACGATACCGTCACAGTTGAACTGAAGCAGGATCTCTTCCTTGCCATCCCATGGGCAATCCTTGACGTTATCCCACGGATCATCGCTGCAACCGAATACACCGAAGTCGACGATCGAATCGTGATCAGGCGTATTGATCCAACCGAGCACGGCGCCTTCCTTGGTATCCGGAAGACCGAGCAGACGATAGACATCGTTCAGGAACAGATGCCCAGTATAATCGAGCTTGTTCTGAGCACGATCCAATGCGGACTTCAGCATCACGGTATTCATATCCGGGGATTCGTGATCCCAGATCTGAGAATCCGGTCCGAACCATTTATCGGTCGGACTCAGCGTCTGGACGTTCTGCTCCTTCTTGGTCTCGATGACCTTGCCTTTGTCGTCGGCGACTTCGACGGTGTCGATGTTCTGATAGAACTTCTGATCGACCTCTTCGCCATACTGGGCTACGACACGTTCGCGGTAATCGCTGAACTTGGCGGTCACAGCAGCGAATGCTGAAGCCACAGCCGTGTATCGAGTCTGGAGGATGTTGTGTGCCGACAGAATGCAGGCGATGCTCAAGCCGGTCAGAATAATGGTCGGAGCATAGAGCTTCGCGTAAGCCACGGTGGTGCGCATGTAGATAATCTGCTTCGACGAAGCAGCTTCATTGACCGTGAAATCGCCATCATCGAGCTCGCCATTGTCCACCATTTTTTCGAGGGTTTCGACGCGGCTCATCTCGGTTTGATGGTTCTTCTTCACGTCATCGATATGCATGGTCGACCGACATGCGGTGACTGTTGCGGCGACGCCCAGCACCAGACCGGAATACGTCAGGATTTCAGGACTGTGTTTCTTCAGAAAGAGACCACTCTTAGCTGCGGTTTTGACCAATGTGCTTTTAATGGACATGTTTGCTCCTTATTTATTTCTATACGCGAACTCGGTTTGCAGAGTCCACTTTTTGGTTGACTCCCAGCGAAACACATAACGCGCTCCGCTGAAGAATATGATCAATGCCGTATGATTGTCTATTCGGCGATACTTTTGAACTCGTTCGGAGAGTTCGGGGAAGAGCTGTTGGAAATGAGCCATGGCAAGGAAACGATCCATCATAGCTCCTCGATCGTGCCGAAATCATAACTCGGATCGGACGTGTATAGATATTTCCGTCCATCCCTGGTTGTGATCACGGCCGTATTCGGCAATCGTCCCGGCCAATCGATAACGATATCAATCGTCAAGTTAGCTATCTCCGGAAAATGTCGAAACAGGCGATGCATCCATGATCGATTGATCATGGATATCGTTCTGGCTCGATCGGACTCCCGAATATTGTCGACAGTCAGCAGCAGCATCTGATGATCGGTTTTATCCATGCCGTCTGTGATTGGATCCACCATCGTGATCGTTCCTCGCTTGCTCTTTGATTGCTCTCACTCGTTTGAGAACCACCGATACTTGTTCATCCGTCATTTTGTCGACTTTACGCGCCCATGACGGATTGGAATACCAGTTTCTCAGCTCTTCTCGCTCGCTCATTGCAAATGCTCCGTGGGTGGAAGTTCCACGATATATCCGCCATAGATCGATCGAACACGGCTGCCACGAATATCATGCCAGCCCCAGTTCTGATCAGTATATTCAGCGGTGATTCCGGCGAATTCGTAGAAGTCCTTCACTCGAACGACGCCATATTGCTGAATATAGTCGTTCATGGCCGTCAAGACATTTTCAGCCGACGGTTTGTCTGGAAATACGACTTTGCTGAAATCGTGGCGTTCACGAACCGTGCTGTCGATCACACGTCGATTGCTCGACATGGCGTTATAATTCGTGTTCTGTGAATAACTTGGGTTATCACGTCGAACCAATCGAGGACTGGTCGGGCGATAATCAGACGCGCCCATGCCATACACCATTCGTTTCGTTCCGCCGATGACCATATCGACGAACGTATCCTTAAGTGCTGGCACCAGCACATCGGTCAGCATATACATCAAGACGTCTTTCGGATCACCACCGAAGAAACGCTTCACGCCTTTCTCGACCATGGTATCCTCTTTGAGTTTACCATGAGCGACTACTGCTTTCTTCGACGCTTCTTTCTTCGGCGCTTCTTTGGATTCCGGAAGACCCAAGTTCTGTCGAGAGACATCGACGACTAATGGCTTGCGATCGTCTTCTATCATGCTCGTCATCCTTTTGAAATAGACACGGAAAGGGCCTAGACATCGTCTAAACCCTTTCCTCGTTACTTATTATATGAGAATGATCAGTTGTTCGACTGATTCTGCTGGTTCAGCTGAGCGAGATACTGCGCCGCTTCGGGAGGGAGTGCGTTCTGAGTCGCGCCATTGCTGATGGCATTCATGCGCTCAGTCAATGCCTTCGGCACCAGACCGGTGAAGAATCGTGTCGCGAACGTGTCATCGGACATCAGCTTGGTCAACAAGCTGTCGTACGCTTCAGACTCCATGAAGATCTTGGTAGCTTCGGGGTTCTTCACGAAATGCGCTTCGCCATTGTCTTCGATTCGCTTGCCATACGATGCCTTGATCAGATCGTCGATCAGATCGAACGTATCATCCGTAGATGCCTTTCCGGAAGTCACGGCTTCAAGCTTTTCCTGGATGCCGTCCTTCAGCAGTTGACGCATTTCACGCATGGTAAGATGGAAATATGCATCAATGGTCTTGCCGTTGCCGTCGATGTCCTCGTAGGAAATGGTTTCCTTGATCATGTTAGTTTTCCTCCTGTTTGTTGGACATAGCCGCTTTTTGTTGGGCTATGAGTTGTTTGAGTTCCATATCCTGCTGAACCGCTTCACGAATATCGCGATCACGTTGCGCCAGAATATGGTCCCCGGTTATACGGAATGCATACTTACCCGCAAGCTGAGTAAGCACGCCCGTACAGATGGATTTGCCCAATCGGATGCCAAGAGGCTTCAGATATGGAGCTGCCGCTTTACCGGCTTGGGCAAGTAGGGAAATATAAGACATGATTTACTCCTTGTTGATACTCAAATAAGATTACGATAGTCGGCCATCGGCGATTCGCGGAAATTCACCACAAGCGCCGGTTTTCCATCAGGGGTCAGTGTGGTGCTGAAACTCAGTTCCATCGGATGCTCCGACGTCCAACCGAGATCATCGCCACAACCGATATACTGTAGATCCAAGGCCTCATAGAAGTCATTCAACGATGCATACATTTCAGCATTCATCTTGTAATTGACGTCATTCTGGGCCTTGCGGATCTTCTCCAAGGTCGACGGGAAGAACCGTCCACTGAAACCGTCCATACACAGCACATTGCCATCGCCAATGACCACGGACGAAGCATCGTCTTTGGATTTGGTGATCTGGTCCTTGGCCACGGCCGCTTCGATTTCCTTGGCTTTCTTTTCGCCAACGATCTCGTGCACCTTATCACGATAGATGGTCGCGGCTTCCTGGGCCATGGTATATGCCGAGGAATACGCGATAATCTTATGCGTGGCGGTCTGGTGGGCTCCGATGATCGCGGTGATCGTCGCACCGACCGTCAACGCGGTCGGAATATAGCATGGAGCGATTCGTTTGACGAGCTCCTTTTTGTCATATGGCTTGCCATCGAGCTCCATACGATACTCCAGCAGACGATCATTCGCCTGAATGGTATCTCGTGACGCCATAACGGCGGTTCCGATCACACCAACCACTGCCGTGCCTGTGAGAATCGTATGGGAATTTCTTCCTAGAAATTTTCGTCCGTTTGTGATGATATTACTCACCATAACGACCTTTCTAATTTGTATATTGTCAGTTCGTTAATAAAATATCTGATAGAATACTAATAGTACCATAAATAATAGTATTATTAATAATATGAAATCCATATTTACGACCGATCCAAAAGACAAAGCCAAAGCCGCATGTGCGACTCTGGCTTGTAGAACAATTCACTCTTGCGAGGAATTTGTGGATTCAGCGTTGGAATTCGATTCATCGGATGAGGAATAGTTCCAATCGTCGTCCTCATCGTCAACATCGTCGGACTTTCCCAGGTGAATCAGCAATGCGAGTCCTGCGGCGGCAGCGGCTCCAATGGTGATGTCCCTGATACGGTCCTTATGATCCTTGACGAACTGGACGATCTTGTTGGGCTTCTTCTCCTCGGTCTCGACGACTTCGGTGGTTTCCTTGTTCTGATCTTCCATGATTTATCCTTTCATTAGGTTGTGTATGGTTCTCATTAAGGGGAATGTATGGTTCGCGTTTACAGTGTCTAAAGAAAACACGAATTGTTTACCAGTTGTTTGGCGATCCTTTTCCGCAAGCCAAATGGAGTCGTAAGCACGCTGGTTTCGACTCGTATTGTATATACTCCATCGAATTCGCGATTCATTATCGTCACGTCTGTAACGTGACCTGAATTATAGATCGCGCTTAACAGCTTGCATTCGGCGGCAATGGTTTTGGCATATGCCTTAACCACCGTAACGTAACCGAGCTAGAAGTGCTGTTTCAGCCAAGCCAACTTTCCTCCCATTCATTTGAAGGATAACGTCCTCGTTCGTCGTTATGACGAACGACCTTCATATAAGCGTCCTCGATCTCGGTCTGGGAAAATCCGAAAGCGAATGCGATGTTCACCAGCGTCTGGTATACGTCGCAGAATTCTTCGAGAGTATGCTGGCGGAGTGCCATATACGCATCGTAATCGACACTGTTATCATTCTGTCCTTTCAGTTGATCTTTGATCGCTTCCGTCAATTCGGCCGCTTCTTCGAGTGTCTTGAGCGGAGCATGTTTCCCTTCCGGAATCAGTTCGCTATCAAAAGCTAATCCGAGGGGGAAATGGACTTCCTGCTCTTTATCATTCAGATGCACACCATAGTTGTTCTGGTCATCCGAGCTCACAATAAGCCTCCAAGTTTCTTTTCGATTCTTGACTTCAGAAAACGAGTTTTGAAGTCGGCACGATTGTCAGGATTGCTGAAATATAATGTCGCCATTCCGGCCAATGGAATAATGACTTTGGTGATCCAGAGTCGTGCTTCACGATACAATTCGATTTTATTTTTCATGTTTGCTCCTTAAAAGTTAAAGCTAAAGCCGCATGTGTGAAATGCGGCCTTAGCCTTGATGTCATCAGTCATTATTTAGATTCATGTCATCAGCAGTGATCGGATTCTCCTCGTCATCCTTCTCTTCAGCTTTCTTTCCGAGGTGGTAGAGAACGCCGAAACCGGCGATTCCCAACAGCATCGAAAATACGCTGTAGATAAGGGCGCAGATGGTGTACTTTCCGAAGAAGGTGCTAAACTTCATGATAACTCCTTTATTGATGGTTAATGGTTCTCATTAAAGGGCATGTTTCATTCGCGATTATATTCGGCATTCCACAACGACCATCGCGTCGGACCCCACACACGAAATACCCATCGAGGTATATCGTTGTCTAAAAAAGACAGTGTTATACATTTTGATGATCGTATAATATATTGTCTAAAACCGCAGTCGAGTATTCCTGGCGCTATCTGCTCGAGAAAACGAGTAAGTTCATTGTTCGGTGTATGGATATCAAAATCCCCATCGACAATTGTCATATTCGTGGCGTTTCTCACCGCTTCGGTTTGGATACAGACAGCGCCGTCGTCATCCGCATACACCCAGAACGATACGCCATTCGGTCGAATATACTGACACCAGCCACTGTTGGGGTTGCAAGGCGCTTGAAACGGCCCACACGAATTATCCATGATCTTGGGGAAGAGCATCGATGCCATCTCCTCATTGGACCACCTCTCGTGGAAATTCTGTGCGATTAACATGTTTTCTCCTTAGTTATAATCAGAATTCCGGATCATGATCGAACACCGGTTGTGGCGCTCGTTCATAATTGATCTCTCCGCGATTGAATGCGTTCATATATCGTAGAATCCGATCAGTTTCTTCGGTCACGGTTCGACTGGTATCGTATCCACCTTTCGAGAATTCCTCGAAATTGACCCATCGTTTGCCATTGGACATCATGTCCACGACATCGGTAAGCCGTTCTTCGAGTACGGCGAACTGGGCGGCATCGTCGCGTTCCCTACGACTGATTTCCTCCGGATCGTCGCCTCGAAGAAGTAGTCGCTGATATCGAATATTGTCATCGATATGCAGATAGACTCCGAATCGATCGGTGATGCGGTCTTTGATGGTCAAATATCCAGTCGGATCGAGAATGGTCACGGTGTCGTCATCGGCATTGATATCCTGAAGATTCACGCCGTAACGCCACGTACCGAATACGGTCCGGTATTCTCGAACGGCTACCAAATCCGGCAAAGCAGCATCAAATTCGGCATCGTCCACGAACCAGTAATCAACCCCATCCTCTTCGTTATCGCGAGGAGGACGTGTGGTCACCGATACGACGCGCTGAAACCCTCGACGAGCAAGTTCTTCGGCAATGGACGTCTTACCGGAACCCTGCTTGCCAAGCAGGACAATATGATTGGTATAAGCACCGGTCATGTTACCACTTCCTTACCTGGAAATTGGCATGGAATATATCGTTGATCATGTCAAGTCCGTCCATGATCTGAACATCGTACTCATCCCAGGTTTCAATCGGAATATCAATGCGACGCTCATATAGTCTGCAAGGAATATCACGTCCAAGCATCCAAGCGTAGAACATATTCAGAGCGATTTTTGGTCCTGAAATATGAGGCGATATCTTATTATGAAATTTGCGAGTGAATTTAAGTCGTCCGACTGGTCTTCTTGCCATGTTTTACTCCTAAAAATAAAAAGCGAATGGCCAAGTGTCATTCGCCAGCAATGTGTCAGTCGTGGTAGGCTTGGTCCGACAATGCTTTCAGATAACGTCGTACGACGTCAAGCTGTAGACTTGCGGTTCCGAGCTTATCCATGACAATACACACAGCATGGTGTTTGCGTTCTTGGCCATTCGGCAGTTGATCGTAATATCCTTCGTTGAGACGACGGATCACGAGATCAACATTGTCTTCTTCCTGTTCTTTGTCCCAAAGTTCCTTGACGCGGTCCTTTGCGGTGCAGAACAGATTCTTGGATGTTGTCTTGATATCCATGTTTCTCCTTTTTTGTCGGTTATTCGGTCATTAAAGGCCATGGATGAATCGCGATCAAAAAATATAAAGCCAAAGCCGCATGTGCGACTCTGGCTTTTGACGTAATCCTATAGATCATATGTCAGATCTTCGGTTTGGGCAGAAACCCGAGACTTCTCGAACTGATGGTGTGATTTGCTTCGAATCCCAGCAGGATGACGATTCCAGCGAGCGAGACTCCGGCTTTCACGACGGTTTCGATAAGGCTCTTCTTCTGTTCATTATAGTCGTTCCTGACGGCGACCAGCGACTTCAGCGATTCCAGATTGTGGTTCGTCATTTCATCGCGACGTTCCACAACCGAACTCGTGACGTTGCCGTCGCCATCAAGAGTGTCTCTTGTGACTTCGGAAGTCCTTGTCAAATCGTCGTTCAAATCGGATTCGTTCTCCGGATTCATCTCCTCCTTGAGACGATCCAAATACGCATCGATCTGTTCATCGAACTTCTGATTAATGCTCTTCGATTGATTGGACATGTTTTGCTCCTTTTGGTTATGTTGTCATTAAAGGCGATGATTCATGCGCGAAAAAAAATATAAACGCCATGTCCGGTCTCAGTGGTGGTACGTGACGTTACAGCTATATTCAGCATATCGGATAAATGAGAAGCCGTGTGATTAACGGCTTGTCATTATTAGGATTGATCAAGCTAGAACAATCCGCAGACGATGAGGACAATCGCAATAACGAATATGGCGATGATGGCGATTGCGCCCCAGACGACGGTCTTGAAAATAGTCTTGATGAGGTCCATAATAACTCCTTTGGTTGATATATAGCTTCTCATTAAAGACCATGATTAATTCGCGAATACATCATCAAGCTCCTTGCCCAAAAAATATAAACCATACGCATCATCGGACAAGAAGCAAAGCAGATGGCTCTGCTTCTATTGATCATTCCTGATTAGAGGAAATGGTGTTCAGTGTTCTTGCGTCAAAGCGACCACATAGTACTCTCCAGCGAGAGCAGCGATTGCGATGGCAATGGCGGAAATTCCAGCGAACATGGTTTTCTCCTTTAATGATGGTATGGTTCTCATTAAAGGGTATGTATGAATCGCGATTAAAAATATAAAGCCAAAGCCGCATGTGCGACTCTGGCTTGATGATCATTCATCAATATACATCGTTTCAGCGATCTTTTTTGCGATTTGATCTCGACGTCCGTGTCCCCACGTAGTGATGGTTATGTACAAGGTTGGATGATCGTAAAATGGATACGTTACTATAGCATGGTCATAGCTCTTTACGTATGGTAAAGAGCCGACCACGTTAAGAATCGTATTCACTTGATCTTGGTCCTTGCAATACCCATCGGCAGTGAAAGACTCGGTTCGGTTCAAAATCTTGTCGATGATAAGCATGATTACTCCTTTGATATTGTTGAATTTCTTCAATAAAGGACATGTATCATGCGCGAAAAAAAAGAGCAAGCCGCATGCGCGGCTCACCCTTGTTCAGACCAGTGTAATAGTCTTCAGGTAAGTTTTGAACTTAGTAATGTCATTGATATCGCTGGTGATCATGACTACGGAAGGCTTCATCATAGGAATCTCCAATATATCACACTTCGTTGCGGAAGTGAGATTATTGTGAATCCAGTCGATGAGGACCTTGCAGGTCCTGACGCTACAGCGCTTAGTGACGAAAGTCCAGGTTTCCATGATATACTCCTTTGTTTGTCTTCATTAAGGAGTATGTATCACGCGCGAAAATATAAGAGCCCATGCGTAGTGCACAGGCTCTCATGATCAGATGTTCAGGTATTTCTTGATATGCCGTTAGTCCTGAGCTTGATCTTCATCAGCATTGGCGGCATCGTCGGTGTCGGTCGACGTGTTCCACTGATCTTTTGCGCGCTTCAACAACTCGTTGATACCCCAGCTCAGCGCCATGCAAACACCGGAAACCGTAGCCAGACCGGCGGTAGCGGCCTCCATGCCGGGGACGTGACCGAGCTGTGTACAGACACCGGCGATCACGATCAGCAGCACACTGAGCGCAGGCAGCCATCGACGTGCGGCCTTGACGAGACTGTCATAACCGGAATCGGTGAGAAATGACGTTTTCTGATCGGCGTGTTCAACCATAATATATGGTCCTTTCTTCTATGGTTTGCGTGAGGAAATCATAAGAGCCCATGCGTGGTGCATAGGCTCTTATGATTTATTCTGAAATGATTGCCTCTATGATGGCTTTTGATTTACAGACCCTTTTCGGGAACATGATGAATTTCAAACCCTTAACGATACTTCTACTAGCAAACCAAGGCATATATATCAGCTTGAAACTTACGCATTTTACCATTCCGTCTTTTTTCGATGACTTCGCATGGTATGCGAATATCACTGTCATATACGATAGTGGTAAGTGCTAAGCATCCAAGATGTGATATGCCCTTGATCCTTAAGTATCCGTTTTTGAGTTCTGTTTCATAGTTACTATAATAGATCTTGTCAATGTTCATAATGGCTCCTTTCATTAAGGGCCATGTATGTCATGCGACGTCTTAATGATCCGTAGCACTAGGAATCGACGAAACCGATTTGAACGGAAGGTCCGATATGGCATCGATTATTTTCTTCGCTAGACCGTTTGATCCGGACTCCAGATACGGATCGGCGAGATACTTCATGAAGTCGTCATATTCCTCATGGGTGATCCATCCGCGATCAATGAATTTCTGACCTTCCTCTATGATATGGTAATGCGCTATACCACGGGTCATAAGAAGTCCGGTATCTTTTTGTTTTGCTTTATACAGGATCAACGTCCACAATCCACTGGATGCGAATACCGATCCAATGATTGTAATCAACATTTCGATCCAATCCATCGAAATGATCCTTTCTATATAATATCTCGGAGGCTCCTGGCCAACACGATCTCTACCAGCCATTCTCCAGATCGCCGAAATCGAACGGTACCGAGGAACAGTCGTATTCCGAGTCGAGTCTTCAGCCATATGTAGCAGTGTATGTGTGGAGAAGGACTGCTTAAGCGGTTCTAGGCAGTTCGACGCCAAATATACACTGCAACGTACGGTTCCATTGATGACGTTCTCGTGGTCATTCCTTCATTGGTTCGAAGGTCCAGCTGTCTATTGTCGCCATATGAACCATAGGCCGGATCTGCGAAACTGTGATTGGTCGTTTTGACAGGTGGAAAGCCGTGTTTCCGAATACGATTACCAACGGTTAGAGAATAATCAATGAGACCGATTTGTGGCGAGTCTCGGCTGTCCGCCAATACGGTCATTCCATAATTGGTACCAAACACAATACCATACATATGATTATGCGTCTTCTCGCCGCCGGTTTTGCCGACGGTGAAATCTGTATCGGTGTCCGATGCAGAGACCATTACTCGTCCCTGCGCATAGCGTTCCCAGGTGCCACCGAATAAACTCGCCGGGGACGTATTACTAGTGCTGAAATAGAGAGATCCAACGGGCTGGATCCGGTCAAGAACCTTCCTGACTAGATACCGAGCCCCCCCCTCATCAAGATAAGCTACCATGATATCATACCTCCTAAAATATCAAATTCTGAAGAAACCGTCGATCGTGCCGGTGGGTATCGGTCCGATCGCATCGAGCTTCGCCTTGTCTGCTTTAGGCATCAGACCGTCTCTGGACGGCGTGGCGAGCGGGATGGAGCCGGCGACGTCACTCGAGAGACCGTCGAGCTTCCGCTTGTCGGCGGACGACATCAGACCGTTAACCGACTGACTGGCGAGCGGGTATGTCGTGTTGTTGCCCGGAGGGACAGCCCATGTACCGTCGCTTCTCAGATAGCGGTTGTTCGCACCTGTTGTCGGAGCAGGAACAAGGCCAGCCCTTCCAGCTGCCGATGTCGTTGCCCCACCCATGTTTCCGTATGTCGTATCCTGTGTCCGGAACGTGTAGGTCGTGTTGTTGCCGCGTTTCACCGTGATGGTCCTGCCGTCCACGGTGAGCTCCTTCACATACGTCGAGGCGATGTTCTGACCGACGGAATCGTTGGTAGCGGCGTTGGCGTTGGCGACGGCTGACGTGATATCGCTGCCCGGATGTTTATGGGCTTTAGGAGCGAATATACCAGTGAGAACGCTCTTCAACACCGACCACAACACGATTCGGGTGCCTGCGGTGCCCTGCGTCGAGTCGATGATGAAACAGTCAGAATCAGCCGGTGCTCCGGTGATCTTGGTATAACTGTTAATACGTGCCATAACAGACTCCTATCGCGATTCGACCCACTGGGTCACTCCGGAAGCACCGGGCTCCCAGACATTGCCGGACACCGTTGAAACCCATCGCTTGCCATTATGACGGACAACGGAGCCTTCGGCATAGGCGTTGTTCGCATCGGTCGGCTGAGTCCACTCGGCGACGGCGTCGCCCTTCGACGTCCAGCCGTCGACTCCGGGTTCGTGCATGTTATAGTCCTCATTGGAGGACCACTGCTGACCGTCATGCATGACGACGGCCGCTGAATCATACGCGTTTTCAGCGCTGTTCGGCTGAATCCATCGTGCGACTCCATCGACCGACTTCGTCAGATCCATCCACTTGTCGGTAGCCGTATCAGGAACCGTGTTGGCCGGGACCTCGCCGATCGCCTGATACAGGCTCTGCTGATAACGGACGATATCGTCTGCAATGTACGTCTTCGACGCGTCCCAGTTCGGGAGAATCGCTGCGACCTGCATCAGTTCGTCCGTGGATAGCGACGGAGCGATTTTCTGCATAATGAGACGAATCGCCGACTTTTCAGCGGCCGCAATAGCTGCATTGGCCTGGGCGTCGGCCTTCTCTTCGGCGATCTTATCGAGTTCTTCAGCGGTATACGGGATGTATCGCTGGATCTCTTCCTGTTCATCCCAGGCATCTTTAGCTTCGACTCCTGGAACATCAACGATGGTCTTTACATCCTTGCCGAAGACGACCTTATGACCGTCCTCATCGAGAACCGGAGTGCCATCCGGACCAGTCTCATAGTATTCTTTGAGCACCTCGACATGAGATACTTCCTCGACGCCTTCAACAGCGTCGTGATGGACGGTAATGGTCTCATCAACGAGCTTGCCGGCATTCAGATCAATGTCGTCGTACTGCAATTCGTTGCCGTGTGCATCAAGAATTCTTGTCATTTTGTCTCCTTAACTAGATGGCGAACATGCTATCGATCGTGGGATTTGAAATTGGACTCAACACTTTCGGATCCAGCGTTGAGTTGCGAATGAAGTCCTGGAATTGCGATTCCCATTGCTTGATCAGGTTCGCCGAATCGAACGTGTTATTCACCAGTTCAACGAATGGGGTGTCGCGTCCGATCTGATTCGTGATGTTCGATTGAGAGATTGCGGTTGCGCCGTTATTGACGCGAATGTCAGCGAGAACATACTCGCGAACCGTCGACGTGTTTGCCAGGACTGGCCTTGACGGCGAACTCGACGCTTGTCCTTGTTTGATGTAGATCTGATTCCGTCGGACCGGCGTCGACTTGTCGACACGGAGCACCACCGAATCGATGCGAGGCATGGATGGTGATGCGGCGGCCAAATTCATACGTTCGTCAGCGGTGACCACGGTCCACGTATGATTGAACCATGCTCGACCGGTTCCGACCGCCACCGTCATGCCGCCGACGGCAGTCACGACCATGCCCTTGCCCCATGTGCGGAAGACGCCGTCGTTGATGACGCCATCGAACATGGAACCGAAAGTATCGGCATCATACGTTCGGTCGTGATTGACCGAATTGAAGAATCCTGAAGTATACGTCATTGAGATCTCCTTTCGATCAGATGAATCCTTCATTGATGGTATTGCCGTAATTATCCAGCACATAATTGCCGTACGAATCTTCGAGCGCATCGATGCCTTCGGTGGAAAGCGGCGTGAACGTCGGGTATTCACGGTAACCGTTATCGTCCTCATTGCGAACGTATTCGGTAATACGTGCGGTCTTGTTGACACCGTAGGTGTTATCGAACTGGATGATGTCGCCGATATCATAGTCGCAATGATACCGAACCGATCCAAGCAAAGCGATTTCGGCATCGAACGAGTCATTCGACTTCTGCGCTTTCAATTCGTCTCGGCCGTACTTTTCCAGTTCAGGATATATGTCGTGATCAGGACGAGGATGGTTATCAGCATCGTTCAACTTGACGTCGGAATCCGTATAGAACGTTTCCCTAATGTCCCAACCAGAACGACCGGAGTTGTTCGGCACGTATTTGATCAGGCGACGGGTCACGTTGTCCTTGGTCTCCTCTGTCGAGACGACGTATGCCGAATTATAGAATTCGGTATCGTCTTCGACGGTATCCGAGGATATGAGATTATCGAATCGTGGCGAGAAGACCATATAGGGGTTCTTGATCTGTTCATACGAACGATCGGTACCTTCGAGAACCGAAAACGACAGATAGGACGATTGCCAATGATCATCGGACTTCAGATCGAGAGAGAACCCCAAGTCATAAGTATCACATATCGTCTTGATGGCGTCATAAACGTAATCGCCATCGAATTCGAAGGTTCGCCTGTACTTCGGATCCAGTGGTTGTGAAGAATCGATTGCCATTTTGAAGTTCGGAATCTTACGTGCAGGTTCCGAAGGTTTGATGATGTTTTCGTTCAGTATTGTCTTGATGATCTCTCGAGGATCAATCGATTCATACTTGACTTTCTTCGGAATCACCCTTCGAAGCAGCAGCGATTCAAGCGAACGTCCGGAAATGATTAATTGGTCGCCATCTTCGATGTCCGTACTCAGTTCGGTCTTCTCAATGATCATGACATCATTGCGAGTCTCGATCTTCTGACCGTTTTTATCGAGCACAGGAGGTTCAATCAGCCATAGGTAAAAACCTCGGGGGAACATATTGATGTTGGCCATGGAAGCTGGAAGGTAGAGTTCGAAGTCGCCATACCCGGAATATCGTTCGGTCCAGATAAGCGAACTGAACGTGTCACATAGGCTGACGACTTCGAAACTCTTATCGAGCACGAACAGCTGCATGGAACGTTTGGTCAACTGTTCAGTCATATAACGTCACACTCCTGTATACAACGTTTCGTTCTCGATCGACATCTGGATGTTATCCACACCGGAATCGGCGGAATACACGATGGTATTCGCGCCTTTATGCAACGTGATGAATCGCACGTCTCGATTGATGGCGTTGAGAATGTTAGTCGAGATGCCTTCTCGAATGATCTCAACGTGCTTCTGCTTCGGCACCGTGCAAATAACCAGTTCATCGCCTTTTCGGATGCCGTCGGGGATGATCTGTCTGACCTTATCCGTAAAGATATCGATCTCCTGACCGGCCTCTTCATTGTAGATGCGAATATTATTCACCGGGCCATCAAACGACATGCGGATGATCACGCCGACTTCGGATTCGCCATCATACATGATGTTTTTCGAATGCATGTTCTGAATGACACCAAACCACAACGGTTTAGGTTCACTCACTGGATTATTCGCCCAGTTAAATGGGAATTCGAATACCGGTTCGACATTCGAAAAAGAGGTGATCCTATTCAGCTCGTTGTCAATCCTGAACCATGGGTCAGGACATTTGATGACGATGGATGACGACTCTTTTTCGGAAAATATCGGAATATCATTCGATTCGACGATGCCAGTTGTACGAACCGAACGGGTGTCGGCATGAAACACCAAGGTGACTTCCTCTTTTTCGGGGAAGTACTTGTATGTTCCATGCCGAAGATCCTCAATGTTCTTACCCGATTCCGGATAATACGCGAGATTGATGACAATCTCACGCTCATCCTTACGGGCGCCATTAAAGATCACACCATCGGTAGTGACGGTATTGCTGGTTTGAAGCACCGCATCGACCGGTCCGAGACCGTCAATGGCGACGACGTTATAGCCAGTCGCCATTGGGTTTCGGATGGGGAGATCGAGCGTGTCACCACGAGCATTCGTAACAGTCATAGACTGAAACATCATCGACCTCCATTTCGATTCATTTGCTCGAATTGACGGAACTGCGTACGGGTCTGCTTGTAGATATCATAACGACTGAGCGCCTTCGGAGAAGTGTTGTTCTGCGTGAAGTCGTAGTTATTGATGATTTGCTGAGGGGTCTTCTCAACATTTTCGACAGCGTGACCGGCATCCCTCTGACGAGGCATCGCAGTGATCTTGTCGATCATCTTGGACGAATATCCGATTCCAACTGTGTCGGACAGCATGGAATTCAGATACGCGGCTTGACCCTCGACGACCGATAGATCCATCACAGGAGTAATGGTCGGGTTGATGTCGAATTCCGGAATATCGAGCTTGCCGATATTGCTCAGCGAGTAATCGACGACATCGATGCCGCTCGTCATCATGGTCTTCGCGGCTCGAACGACGCCACCGACATTATCGGCGATGCCGTTCTCCAGGCCCTTGTCGAACCACATGCCGACCTTGGCCATGACACGTGATGGCGATTTGATCTTGCCTGCTTCCTTGGCTGCCTCAACAGCATTCGACACGGCATCTGCTGCGGCCTGGCTGATGACACCGGAATTGCGTGATATACCCACGGCCAAACCGGCTGCCAGATAGGAACCGGCGCTCTCAAAGCTTCCTCGATACGCACGGGCGCCGTTGACAGCGGCACTCAGCGCGTTATTGAAGATGCCCGAAAGATTGCCGATACCAGAACGCATACCGTTACCCAGACTATTCGACAAGTCACGTCCCTCTTGCGAGAAACGACCGTTGTACGAGGAAATCGCCTGAGCGACCAGGTTGAGACCGGTACGAGTGGCTCCGATCATCGGTGTGAACGACGACTGCCAGGTTGAAGCGAATCCACTCAACCAAGAAGCGAGACTGCTGAATGCCGAACGAATCTGATTCGATCCAGAATTCGCAGCATTTGCAGCAGCACTCATCTGAGACGAGAGATTACCGCTCATATTTATGCTCTTGAAAGCAGAATTCAGAGCGTTCACGGATCCTGTCACACTCGCGGTGCCATTGGTCAAAGCCGTGTTCACATTGGACAAACCAGTGCTAATAGAAGTATTGGCATTTTGAATGGCCGCGGCAAGTGATACGAACGCCGTATTAGCAAGTGTAGTTACCGCTTGCTGGAACGCCGTAACTCCACCATACTCGCCAGACATTCCGCTCATGACGTTGGACAGCGAACGAACCGCACTGACGCTAGACGAAACATTCGAGAAATCTAATCCAGCTATATGCGACGTGTAGTTCGACAATCCAATACCGAGCTGAGTCGCAGCGGTAATGAATCCGACAGACGTTCCTTCCATCGACATGCCGCCAAGGCTATTGATGACATTGATCAACGAACGCAATGGCGCGAACGTTGGTGCAATAACATCCGGAGCCACCTGGGAAACGGCATTATAGTATCCGGCTAGACCGTTGCCAAGCTGCGTGGCGGCAACCTTTATAGGACCGAAATCGCCAACTTGACTGAAGTCACTCTTCAGAATCTCGGTCAACGACTTAACTGCTGGGACGGTGTTCTGAATGGCTCCGACATTAACACTATCACCAGATACGGCTCTACCATACCCAGCAAGCGCTTCGCCGAGGCCCTTCAAGCCTTCAGTAAGAGTCGACCAGCTCTTACCACCGGCGATCTTCTGCCACCAACCGTCATCGGCAGGAACGTTCTGAAGAACGTTGTTCAGCGTCTTAATGGCTGGAACAGTCTTCTGAATGGCTTCAATATTGACATCGTCACCCGATACGGCTTTACCATATCCAGCAAGTGCCTTGCCCATTCCGGTAAGTCCCGTTGACAGAGTGCCCCAATCCTTGCCACCGGCGATCTTCTGCCACCAACCGTCATCGGCAGGAACGTTCTGAAGAACATTGTTCAAGCCCTGGAGCGCGGCAACCGAAGTATTTATCGGTTCGGCTTGAAGTCCAGTCACAGTGAGACCGTAGTTCTTGAGCGAAAGACCCATCTGGACAAGGCCATTGGATAAGGTACCCCAGTCCTTGCTGCCAGCAAGTCTCTGCCAAAGCCCATCGTCAGCAGGAAGTGCATTAAGCACCCGTGTCAGCGCTTGAGCAGCCGTGGCAGACGACATGATGGATGCCGAATCCAAACCAGCAACTACTGCGGAGTAGTCTTTCAATGCTTGACCAAGTGGTATCAGCTTGGTTCCGAAATTCTCAATACCATTGCCGCCAGTTATGAAGCTGGTGATGGCATCAAGAAGATTCGAAGCCGTAAGTTTGAGTACCACATTAGCCAGAGTATCAACGGCCGTTGCGACAGAGCCATCGATCTCTTTGGCGCCGGCAATAAACGGCTTCAGATTGGTCATGAAATTAGACAAACCTGTAGCCAGTGCTGGCAGCGAACTTCCAACGGCTTGCATAACGGTACCGGCAGCAGCACCTACGATAGACCCAACGAATCCGCCAAGGGCAGATCCGATCTTCGCCATGAATGCCGCGCCTTCAGACACCAACCAGTCGACGCCTGGTATCTGTTTAATGGCGCCAGCGGCAGCGACGATAGCAGCGAGGCCAGCGATAAATGTCGCCAAAGCGGTGACACCACTCATGGCGCCACTGACATTAATTAGGCGCATGATCGCTGCTGTTGCTGCTATGGCCAGAATGGTCCCGGACAACGATGCTGCGATGGTACCAATACTGTCGATATTCATAGCGGACATGAGTCCGAAGACCAATGCCAACTCGGTCAGAATTGCAGCCATTGCCGACCCAACAGCCAGAGCACCAATAACGTTCTTCTTCGCGGTATTCATAACCTTGAATGCGGCCGTCATGGATATCAACGCCATCGATAGCGATACCGCTGATTTCACCGTGGCGTCTGGGTTCAGCAAATTCATGAGCGCAAAGACACCCGTAAGAGCGGCCATGAGTCCGATCATGGTGCCACCGACAAGCAATGCGCCGACGACATCTTTCTTCATCTTTGCCAAAGCCTTGAATATCAAGGCCATGGTACCGACGGATAGCAGTAGTGAAGCGAGAACTGATGGATCGAGATTACGTATCGAATCGGCAAAGGCTGTAAATATAGCGGTCATGACGTTGCCGAGAGCCGCTATAATCTCCGGAGCATGACCAGCCACAGCGTTGAGCGCCGCAACCAGAATGGTTACGAGACTATCAGCGATGCTATCGGCGTGCTTCGCTACGGCTTGCAGAGTCTTGTCGATTATCGCCACGACTGCTTCAGCGAGTTCTGGGACTTGCTGAATGAGCCATGCAGTAACTTGACGAAGGATCGACGTCAACGATCCCAAGATCTGCGGCAAAGCAGCGACCAGAACTTGGAGAACTCCAGTAAGGGCGGTCACCAAAGACTTCGCCAATGCCGGAATGAACTGGATCAGAGCGTCGAGCGCCGTCATCAGAATACCACCAGCAGCTGAACCGGTAGCCGCGAGAGCAGTAAAACCAGCTCCAGCGAGTGCCATACCAGCGCCGATGGCGAGGCAGGCAAGACCGAACACACCCATGGCTTTGGCGACGGCCATGAGCTCTACGGCCATCGGACCGAGAACCGCGCCTGCGAAGCCGAGACCGACGAGAGCACCGTAGAAGCCAATTAGACCAGTGGTTAACTGCTTAATATCCATCGATCCCATAAGACGGATGGCGACCGAAAGGACCGTAATTCCAGCGGCGAATGCCATCATGCCGGCGGCTTGACCCGACATGTTGTTGGGCATGAGGTTCATGGCCGCGACCATACCCGCCAAAGCCAAACCGAAACCGCTGAGACCCTTGGCCAGACTATTCAGATCCATTCCGCCAAGGACCTTGATCGGAATGGTCAAGGCCACGGCAGCCGTGGCGAATGACAATATAGCGGCTGAAGCCATCAGCATTCCGGCGAATTGGCCATTGAACTTGCTGAATAGCGCCATGGCTCCGGCGAAGGCGCCGAGGGTGATGACCAAAGAGCCAACACCTTTGGCGAGATCATCAAGATCCATGCCGCCGAGCACCTTGATCGGGACCGCAAGAAGAACCATGGCAGTCGCAAATGCCATGATGGCCGCTGCGGACTTCCCGTAACTGCCGCCTATGCCTTGGATATAGCCAAGACCAGCCATGGCACCGGCGAGGACGCCCAAACCAATTGCTATCGAGCCGAGACCCTTGGCAAGATCGTCAAGGTCCATAGTGCCAAGGATCTTAACCGCGGCGGCAAGAGGAATCAGGGCCGTCGCCATCAAAAGGATGTTCTTGCCTATCCCAGAATAATCGGCACCGAATTTGGCACCGGCCCCCAGACCAGCCATAGCTGTAGTCAAGAGCATGATGCCCAGTGCGACGGCATTCATCGAACGCGCAAGGTCATCCGGCTTGATGCTTGACAACATTTCAACCGCTTTGGCCAGAACAATCAACGAAGATGCCATCAATACAAATCCGGCACCTATACGAATCATGTTGGTTCCAACGGCGTTGAGTCGTTCCGATTTGGCGGTTCCCATCAAAGCGATCGATCCGCCAAGAGCAAGAATGGCACCAGCCATAGAACCGAATATCACAGCGATTTGCGCTGGATCCATGTCCTTGAGCATGTAGGCGGCTTCGACCATAAGCTTCATGGAAGCGCCGAGCGCCACCATGGCCAAAGCGACCTTATTCAACGCATCGAAATCAAAGACCAGTTTTCCGGCCTTGTTGGTTACTTCTGCCAAAGCAGCAAGTCCAGCCATCATGCCTGTCATGACGGTAATGATGGCGGTCATGGCGCCAAGTGCCGGCATGATCTTTTCGGTTTTAATGGTCGACAATCGCGTTAAGGCGTCAGCAAGCAAGTTGATTGATGCAGCAATAGCGGCGATCGAAACAATCTTAAACGACTTGGCGAAGTCCTTAAACGAGTTACCGATATCGTCGAGTGTCTTCTTCAGAGCGCCTTTGAAAGTCGACTTCTCAAGATCATCGCCAACTTCATTGAGTCCCTTGATGAACTTTCTAAGTCCGACAAGAACGCCAGTCAATAAGCCGCCATTGATCAACGACAGAATCTGATCGAGGGTGATCTTGCCATTAAGATCGCCGAAGAATCGCTGGATAGCTTCTCCGATTTCCCGAGCACGATCGCCAATCCAATCAAACACTGGCTGAAGTGATTGTACCGCTGAAGCGATCTTATCCGAAACATTCTGAGCGATGTCGGGAACGGTTCCGAATTTATCTTGGAATGCCTGCTGGAATTCGATGCCATATCGATCGACTTCCTTTGTGCAATTAGCCAAGGTGGTACTGATGATGCCTAGAATATCGGGGAATCCAGAAGAGCCCTTCTTTATACCGTCAAACATGCCATCGAATACGCCACTGATGGATTTACCAATGGTTTCAACGACAGTTCCGAGTGACGAGAATGCGGCTTCCCAGATTTTGATAAGATTGGTAACAATCTGAGATTGTCGGACATATGCGGCAAAGGCTCTAGCACCATCAATAACCGATGAAGCGATATTAATGAATACACTGGAGATTTTTCCAGCAAAGCCCAGCAATACGCCGAAGCCCTTAACCACCAAACCAACAGCGCCAAGAAGCATCTTAAACGCTGTCGCAACGACCTTGGTGGCTGCTCCAATAACATTCAGCAACTGAGGCGAAGGCTTCAGTCCTTCGGTAAACTTGCGGAATGCTTCGGTAAGTGCATAAATGGTCTCGCCATTCATGCTCGGCATGACTTCGTCCCAAGCCTTGCCAACCGCCTGAATGATGGTCTTCAGCGAATTCCAAACATTAGCTAGGCCCTGAATGACATTTTCTCGACCGGACATCCGCTGCATTTTCTTGGCGAAATCATCAGCGGAAATACTGCCATTTTGAAGACCTGCATTAAGCGCATTCAGTTGGTTGATTTGCTCATTGGTTATGCCGAGATTCTGTTTCTTAGCATCGTCATAGCCGTTGACCTCTTGGGTCAATCGATTAACGCTATCTTTCAGAATATTAGCGTTAACCCATCCCTTTCGCAGCGATTTCTCAAATGAGCCGTATTCCTGAATGGCCGCGCTTGCTCCGGCACCGGCTGCGTCTCCGGTCTCCTTTAATATATCGTTGAATCGCTGGGTATCGACGATTCCTTGATTCACCAGTTGCTTGTATCCTGACGAGAATCCGGAAGACAGTAGCTGGTTTCGAGCCTGCGATTGGGCGTTGATGATGTTGCTGATTTCGTCGGAAACACCGGTCCATAGATCCTTGGCTTCTTCGAAGTCGCCAAACAGAATTTGCATGGACTGTGACCAACCAGATCCGACGGCTTCCTTGGCGGTATCGATAAGCTGCGAGAATGTCTTGACTTTGGTCGCGGCTTCCTGAGCGGTTTGAGCGAGCTGAACCAGTTGTCTCGCTTCTTCCTCGGTGTAACCCTTGGAGACGAGCGACTGAACGGCCTTCTCGACATCAGTGATATCCATCGCCAGGATGTTCAACGACTGGGTCAGAACATCAGCAGTCAGCCAGTTTTCAGACAACGAATCTCGGAACGATCCCTCTGCTTCGATATACTTCTTAGCACCAGTTCCGAGTTTTTCAGAAGTCTGAATCAACAGATCCTGGAATACCTGGCCACCCATACCGGCGTTGACGACGGAGTTCCAATCCATCAGCCTAATGGTTCCAGTAGCCAGAGCCTGGGATAGCTGATACATAGCAGTCGAGGCCTGAGCAGAACTTGAACCAGAAATGGCTGCGAGGTTGGCAATACCCTTGATCGAATTCACTGAAGTCTGAAGATCAACACCGGCAGCTGTGAACGTACCGATGTTCCTCGTCATTTCAGTAAAATTATAAATGGTCTTATCGGCGTAGGTATTGAGCTGATTCAGAGCAGTATTAACCTGAGTAAGGTTTGCTCCCTCTTTCTGGGTATTGGCAAGAATGGTCTGAACCGAGTTCAGCTGAGTCTCATACTCTTGGAAACCGCTACGAATGCCTTCAGTCAGATTACTGGCAAGTTGCATACCATACGTAGCTGCTTTGGCTGCAAGATTGCCCATGGCGACAACGCCGATGGCCTCAAGAGCCTTGAAATGCGGTTGAACAGCATCGAGCTGCTCGCCGATAGGAGTGGCCTTGAAGGTGTTCACGCTGTCCATCAAGGAATCCCTCATAGAAGAGATTCCCATTTTGACGTTTTCAACACCCTTCTGAATTGGGCTCAAATCGACACGATTGGCCACATCATTGATACCGTCGATTGCATCGACAGTCTGTTGAATGCCAACGGTATTGGTGCCAATCTTTCCGATTGCAGAGTTTGCTTCGGCGGCAGACTGCTGCACCTGATCGGACATCTTGTTTGCAGCGGATGTGACACCGGTTAAATTGACGTTATCGGAAGCGGCGCCAATCTGTTGAACGCTCTTCTGAGCGTTCGAACCCATCTCAGCAAAGTCGTCAGCTGCTTTGGACGTGGCTTTGCCGATATCCTTCTGCATATCAGATGCAGACTTTGAAACGTTATCGAACTTGACTTTTTTGGCAGCTTTATCGAGCTCTTCAAACGACTTAGTGTCACTGAATTTGAATGCTTTCTTGAGCTGCTCCAAAGCCTTGGTAACACGAGATACGCCTTGCTGCAAGGACGAATCGTCCATGGACAACTTGACCACACGTTCATCAATGTTAGCCATTAGTCACCAGCCTCCAGGCTTCATCAGCCAATTGATCGAATGTTTTTGCAAGCGCCGGATTGATATAATCGCGTCCAGCGACGTATCCACCAGTTCCCGTGCCGTGTCCATACTGAAGAATAATGGCGATGTTCACGCCATTATTGACATTAGAATTGGTAAAGACGATTTCGGATCGATGTTTCGACCTATGGACCTCATACCCCCAGGCAGCGGCTGTCGCGCCACTATCAACAGGTGTGGCGTTGGACAAAGCATCAACGCCTCGACGTCCGATTCGATCCAGTACTTTGAGATATCGTTGTTCTTTGATGTTAGTGATAAAATGATCAAGGCCACTGAAGTCGCCATTGACCTCCACCCTGATACCCGTCATGACTAACCTCTTGTGTTAAAACGTTTACGATTCTCCGCAAGGATGCGAGCACGTTCGGCTCTGTTGTCTTTGGCACTCATACGATTGTGTTTATCGCCCTTCGAATTTTCCACATCGATAAGACGTATCAATGTCAACAAACGATTGATATGCCAGTATTGAGCGCTCCAATCAATGCCTCGGGCAGTCATCGCGGCGTAGATGGTCTCAGAAGACGTGAACGAATTGACATGGGTTTTCGTTTCGCGTCGATCTTTGATCACCGTCGCGGTATGAGGATCAGCAATGTACTCCTGAATAGCCCGCCTATCGGCATCGGTCAAGCGAAAATATAAAGAAAGGGCATGTTCAGAATCCTGATCCATGCACCAAATGTAATAATTGCTCTCCTCTTCGGTTTTGGATTCCTTGGAGAAGAACGGTTTCTTAAATTTTGATTCCCATTTTGAGATTGCGACAAGGTTATGCTCGAGCTTAAGGGTTATAGCGGGAGCCGCTGCAACAAATGTTCCAGTGTTCTCGTCATAGCCTTCAACCCCTGGAAGAGTAAGCTCGAGCATAATCATTCCTTACTTAACGCGAAGACGCTGACCCGGATAGATAAGATTCGGATTCGCCAAACCATTCAGATCACGAATGTGCTGCCAGCTAGTGCCATAACGAGCGGCAATAGCCGACAAATTGTCGCCAGATCGAACGGTATAGTATTCGGCTGACGGCTGAGGCGATCCTCCGGAAACCGACAACACCTCACCCGGATAGATCAGATTCGGATTACCGGAATGGAAACCGCTGATCTGAGACTGAGCCACACCGAGCTTGGCGGCAATGCCAGACAGAGTGTCTCCAGGCTGAACAGTATACGTACGACCAGGAGATGCCGGCTTGGCGAGCTTCTGATTCACCAACGCCTGAACGGCGTCATAACGACCGCCGAGCTTCTGCTTGCGAGCATCGCCGTCACCGAATTCACCACGAATCACAGCATTGGCGAGATCATCATCGGAACGTCCGGCAAGCGGATCGGAAGGCTGTGAAGGAGGAACATTCGAAGCGTTTCCACCACCGGTCACATACTTATCGTACGTGGCGCCATCGCCGTAGAACTTATTCAAATCCAGATTTCCGCCGTAGCCGGGAAGACGACCGGTGGAAGAATACTGGCGAATGACACAAGCGTAAGCACCTTCATTCCACGGAGTACTCTGATAACCTGTAGGATTCATATTCGCATACTGAGCAATCCACAGCCCACAGTTCTGACGATTGGCAACAGCGGCAACCTGAGCATAGCGAGAGGCCTGCACATAAATGATCGGAGGAATACCAGTACGAGCCTTCACCTGAGCAACGACTTGTTCGAGATAACCCTCGTTGCCCCAAGCGGAATTCTCATTGGATTCCCAATCAATGCAGAATAGACCTTTTCCAACCCAATTGGCACAATTATCGACGAAATAATTGGCTTCGGCGACGGCGTTGCCGCCGGAGACGTAATGATAGACGCCGAAACGTTTTCCGACCTGACGTGCCTGCTCAACCTGTCGAGCGCAGTCAGGAGAAACGTATCCGGTGCCCTGAGTGGCCTTTGCAATAACGAAATCGGCAGGAACGGCGGCAAGATTGATGCCAGCCTGCCAATTCGAAATATCAATACCACAGAGAGTCATGATAGCTCCTTTCCGTTATAATGGTCAGGCCCTCTGAAAGATGGTGGTCAAGAAAACGTGTAGCATCAATTATGGCTAATGTTGTTATCTTCCAGAGAGTCTGACCACCATAAAGGTGGCCAGGAAGAATTGCTTCCTATTTTGAACGACTCATCACAGAGTGAGTGCGTTCGGTTCGTCGACAGCGAAATCGGACAATTCGGCAGTGTGAGTTCTGCCACCAGTGGCGGACTTGAACATGCTGATCACTTCGGCGATCGTAGGCAGAGTCGGACTAGTAGTGTCAGTGCCACGTCCGTACAGCTTGTCTTCGAGTGCCTTGAGCTTGGCCTTATCGACCTTGGTGGAATCGATAGTGACCTGAGCAGTTGCGGTCAGACCATCGACACCGACTTCGACTGGATCGGTGCTGATCTCCCAGCTCAGGGTCTGAGCCTCCGGAGAATCATTGACGGTCGCGTATTCGCGCTCGGACGGGGCTGCGGTGGCACCATAGATCAGATGCAGCTTGTAGCCGAAGTTGATACCAGCGGTGTCGTTGCCGACCTTGGTTCGGTACGAGAAACCGAACTTGCGACGAGCCTGCTGACCAACGGTAACGCCCTCAACCGGAGTGGCCTGACCATCACACGGAGCGAACTCCGGCGGATAAGTGAAGGCCTCGATGGTGGCACCGAATTCCTCAGCGGAAGTCAGAGTCAGATACTTGATGTTGTCAGCGTACTGAGCGGACGCTTCAGCGCCGGAAGGCGATTCGGTGACTCCAGTCAGACCATTCCAAGCGACGCCGGCATCGTAGCCGCTGCCGTCCTCCTTCATGACGAACAGAACACCATGATCGACGCCAGTCTCATACGTACGTTCGCCGGTCTTATCCCAAACAAGAGCTGCCATGGGATACTCCTTTCAGAAATAAATGACAAATGAATCGTGATGCAGATTTTCAGTGACGTAATGCCTGTCGAAGAGACATTTCGGAAGCATCGCGACTCTATCTGGTATGGATGAATCGGGATCTTTTTCGATGACAGTCACCTGGTAACGCTTCTCATAGATGTATGGAGCGTCATCAGCGAACTGTGTATCGGCACTCGTCCGTTCATAGACGATTGCAGGATATTCGATTCTAGACGGGGGCTGAAAATACACATGCCCCGAGAAATTCGGTGTTACATTGCGAACATCATCGGGAAGTGCCTCATAGGCTTCACTCATGAGATTCTCAAGTATCTGTTGTAGCTCCTCACGGGGTCTGCTCATGATACTCACTTCCCAGTTGCAATATGACACGAGGACGCTGGATCTGAACTGATGTGATTTTCCACAATCCGCCCATCCAACGCACATAACGCAACGCTTGCAGATGATCATTGAAATACGGGTCCAAGATGATCGATATCGATTGATCCAATCGCATCGGTTCATTCACCTCGGACCCTGTATTCCAACGAACGGTATTGCGAATGACAGTGCCTGTGTACTGTCGTTCGACAATTTCATCTCGATATACACCGGGAGCCGTCTTCACCTGTTCCGCGAATCCTACTGCTCCAGCGAATCGGGCCATTGATCACCCTTATATCAAGCGGACTGTGCGGGAAGCACTGCCTTACCGTACTTGCGAGCCTTGCCACCGGCAGTCAAGTCAACCACGGAGACGACCTGACCACTGGTTCCGGTGACCTTTTGTCCTGCGGTGAACGCAGTCCATTCGGAAGTCGTCACCGTCTGATCATACGTGATCGTCGGAGCGGCATTCGCAGCGGTCACACGATAATACCGAGTGTTACCTGCTTCAACGTTAGGAGTCACCGTCACCGAATATCCGTCGGCTCCAGGTGTGACGCCAACAGTCAAGGTTCCAAGCGTCGGCGCGGTAACCGTGATCTGAGCCTCACCGGTCACCTTGCTACCATCCTGAGCGGAAGCCACGATATGGGCAACGCCGGCGGTCTTTCCGGTCACCACACCGGATTGCGACACGGTAGCAATAGTCTCCTGCTTGGAAGACCACTTGATAATTTGATTGGTTGCATCGGTCGGGGTGATTGTCGCCCTGAGCTGAGTAGTGCCTCCAATGGCGATCGACTGCGTGGAAGGAGCGACCGCGATGGCGGTCACCTTCTTGTCAGTCGATTCAGGAGGCGTCACGCTTTTGGGGCTGCCTCGATCACGATCGCGGACTTCGGCTTAGTCAGAGCGGCGGACATACGGGTCTCAATCAGGTACCTGTACTGGTTGTAATCGATGTCGAAGTTGTCGAACGAAGTCACATCGCCGCCACGATCGGTGCCGACGGTGTAATCGCGAGGATCAACGATGATGGCCTGAAGGGTGTTATGGTTCTCCAGCTCGAAGTTCTCAAGCAGCGGAACCTCAACAATCTTCTGAACGCCAAGTTCGAAAGCCAGAGCGGTATCGGAATCGTACAGACGACGGCCCATCTGATCACGCTGCACGGCGAAGCTGGCATGCAGGGTCGGGGAAACGAACGCGGTCAGATTGCCGGAGCCCATGTAACCGACCTTGGACTGACGGATACGGTCGACCAGAGCGGTCTGGGTTTCATCGGCCTTGCCCACGGAATGCATCACATACAGATCATCGTCGGAAACGATCGGACGAATGCATTCGGTGTTGATGTGGTCCTCAGCGGAAACTTCACGACCGTCACCGATAAGGAATGCACGAGCGACTTCCTCATCGAGCTGGATACGCATTTCACGCATCAGGAAGTTCACCACGGAGAACTCGGTGATGTCGAGCACGTCATCACGGTCCACTTTCTGCTTCTTGTAGACGGTGGTCGGCGTGGTCTGACGCTTGTACGCCGTAATCATTTCATCGAACTTGCGATGGTTGTTGTTACGATCAAGCGTGAAGCCCTTAGCACGAGCCTCATCCGGAGTCAGGTCGACATACGCAGACTTAATGCGAGTCCACGGAACCTTATGGACGCCGTTCAGAAGACCAGCCACCCACTCGGTGTCGCGCTTGTACAGATCGGGCTCAGTGCGCTCGGCGCGGGCATCCGGGAAGAACACGTCGATGCTCTTGATGCCGTAATTCTGGGCATGCTGAAGCACGAACTTCTGAAGAGAGCCGGACGGATCGCGCTGAGCAGCTCGGAAGAAGTTCTCCTGAGCATGGGCGAAATCAGTAGCGCCCTTCACACCTTCAGAATGCATAAAGCTCTGATAGTCATCAGAGTGCTCGAAAGACGTAGCGCCTTCGGTAGCATTGTGTTCGAAGATATTCATTTCATCTCCTTCATCCGCCGACTGTTCGACGGTTTGCTGTTTATTGGATTGTTCGCCCTCGGTCTTGGCCGATGTGGTCTTACCCTCATTCAGAGCCATACCGACAAGGCCTTCGACAAGCGCCTTCTGCTTATCGTTCAGACTGTCGTAGACCTTCTGAGGATCCTCGTCATCCGATACAGAATCGGATTTGTCCGAATCAGTTTCTTCGGATTTTGCGGTTTGTTTGGCAGAACTGTCGGAAGCTGGTTCATCCTCTTTCTTGTGCTTCTCCACATTCGCATCTGCGTGAAGCACTTCATTCAGAGAATCTTCAGAGAATACCTCCGAAGGATCTCCAGACTCATCACCTTGTTCGATCTCGCACAGGAAATTAGCGCTGATCGAGGACGGATCCTCAAACGAGTCACCATCATCAGAATGACGAATCACATTATCAATAGTCGCCTCTGGGTTAGCCCCAGCAAAGACCAACGACACTTCACGGATCTTACCATGAAGCACATCGGCTCCTTCCTGGACTACCTTATTGGCCGCAATGGACAGCGACATCATATCGCCATGTTGAATGATGCCACGAGCAGCCTTACCGGCATCGGTATCATTCAAATAGCCATATGCATAGACTCCATCATCACGGTTTTCCAGCAACGCCTTACCAATCACGGAAAGCGGACTGGTATGATCGTGCTGGAACACCAGAGGAACCACGGTGCCATCCTGATCGGCAAACGCGTCTTTACGAATTACTCGGCCATCGGAGCAAAGAACATCGTTCTTCGTAGCGTAGCCACTGAAATCACTCTTAAAGCCATCAGCCATATGGATCACTCCTTTCTTGAATTGATGTTATTTCTTCGTTCTAGACTTTTTCTTCGTCTGAACAGCTTTGGTCATCGAAGCATCGGAATAGAGTTTATTAATTTCACTATCCAGAGCCTTCGAATAATCAGAACGAGTCTTCTGCGCAAACTCGATATACTTCTTCTGAAAATCGGCTTTCGCTCGAGCGTTGTCTTCGCGCAATCCTGCGATCTTCCGTTGAATCTGCTTACCGAGCGTCTTCTTCTTTTCAGGAGTGAGTTGTTTCATTTGCAATTGCAACTGACGAATCTGATTGGCCATTTCCACTGAAGATGAATAAATCTTTTGATTCCGATTACTCTGTTCCTTCTTGAGAACCGAATCACGTTTCTCTCGGATTCGTTTGGTAATATAAGCTTTCGCTTGCTTACCTTCATCATTCAATGTCTTGCCTTGAGTATCATATCCTTTGAGGTGTCTAGTCTTCATGTAATATTCATGAGCTTTGACTGGATCATAATACTTTGATGCGTAGTGTTCAAACGATTCGGTCATTCCAGTTCCTTTTCAAGATCTGCAAGATCGGCATCATTCTTATCGAACGCTGCTATTTCCGCATCGTATCGTTCCTGAGTCATTGGTTCTTCGTCAGAGCCTTCTGACTGACCTTCATCCGTAAGACCGGACATATCTGATCCGGAATCGGCCTTGTTGAGGTTCTTGTTACGAAGCTCATCGGCAGCAGGATCGTCGACTCGAGACATGCCGAGAACCGAACGGAATTCGTTCGAGGTCATGATCTCGTTTCGTGTGAACTTATCGGCGAGTTCAGCAATCTGATCGACCGGAGCCAGCTTGAACGGATCTCGGAAGAATTTAATGGTCTGTCCTTGAGATCGAGCGGTCTTCGTAAGGAACTTGGCGTTCATCGCATCACAGATCGACGAGATAATTGGTTCAATCGTGCGATTGTGATAGTTCAGCATTTCCTCAGCAGTAGCGGTGCCATTAGCAATGGCTTCCGATACACCCAATTGACCGTACAACATGGTTGTCAGGTATTTGATCTGTTCGAGAAGATTATTCTCAACAGATCGATTCAACTGGGTAATATGTTCAGTGCCATCGGTATAGGCGATGCCATACTTCGAACCAGTGAGCTGCTTTTCGATTTCGGAACGACGACGTTCGGCTTCCTTACGGCGAGCATCAGACTTGATCGTGTATGGAAGCTGAAGAATCAAATCCAATTTTCCAGAACTGGATTGATCATCAATCGCATCCAAAAGATTAAGTTTCCGAATCAATCGCTGAAGCGTCGAATTCGGTTCATTCATGACCGAGTATAGCGGATTCTCGACGATTGCAACCCAGGTCTTGGGAAGAACAAGTTCTTCTCGTTGACCGGAGATATCGTTGTATACCGATACTCGAACATACTGCGGCATCCAAGCAATGATCCTGCCAACCCTTAGTTCGTAAATGTCATATGAACCGGATGAGTTTGGGTCATCGGACATCTTTACCGGAACCGCCGCCGCAACACCATCATCGAACATCGTGGTTGTCAAATCATGAATGAACTGACGACCGGTTTGATCGATATTGGCCGCAACGTTGAGACAATCATCCAAAGGATCCTTGATTTCCTCAATGTATTGGCCTTGAGTATCCAATCGGCAATGTCGAATTGTCAATGTCGACACGTCAAGAGCAACCCTATTATACAACGCCGAAACGATAGATCGTTCGTTTCCACCGGTGAAATAAGGCCGATCCGGATTCAACGAATATGATTGTCCAACGTTTGGAATATACTTTCCTGGAGGAGTCGAAAAAGCATTCCAGAATTTGCTGATTCTTGTTAATGCGGTAGCCATGTCAGTTCATCACCTTCTTTCGAACGGCTTTAGCAACGAACTGGTTGTTCAACGGCTTCTTTCGAACGGCCTTAGCCGCAGGCATATTTGAAACCCATGATTCTGGAATTAATTTCTCCAATCCCAGAGCCTTGGCGCGTTGTTTGATCCACGCTTTGGCTTTCTCAGGGTCTTTGGAGCGACCATATGAACTAATGGCATTCTTCAAATCTTTTTCGTTACGAATTGGAAAGCTTCCATCAGGAAGTGCCTCACCTTCCCGCGAAAGTTTTTTACGAAGAGCAGCCTTAAATTCAGCCATGATTCACCTCCTTACTCGAATGCATCTCGATTGTTCTTGAATGCGATGAAAGCATCCATCATTGCGGCAACGGCATCGATCTTGTCTTCACGACGAGCCTTGTATAGCTTTCGATTACCGTTGGTATCTTCCAATGTCATACAATTGGCCATGGTGAATGACATCAATGATTCATCAAACAACAAACGACGATCTTCAGCAAGTTTCTTCAATTCACCAAGCGGAACGGATTCCGTCTTGGCTCCTTGAATGACTTTCTCAATGGCGAAAGCACCATTGTCTTGAGTCCATCGTTCAACGAATCGTTTTGCATTGTACGGATCATAACCGAATGCACGAACATCATACTGGCAATCAATGATGTGTTGATCGAGATCATCGTATACCAGATCCATGTCAAGTGTGGTTCCTTCCATGATATGCAAAGAACCTTCTCGAATGAATTCCTCATACTTCTGACGAGCAGCTGTGGGAAGTTTTGTCAAGGTATACTCGGAAATGTAATTTCGAGTCTTGATTCCGAACACTTCACCCCGCAGTGGGAACATGAAGGTAAACGAACAGAAATCGTCGCCTTGTGAAAGATCGGCACCGAGTGCGCATGGTAATCCCCAGAAGTCCTTCTTGGTATGCGGAAGTGTTTCCTCATACGTAAAGAAGTAGGTATAACCTTCCATAGGGATGCCAAAACGTTTAGCCAAAATATCATTACGATTGGCCGGTGCTTTCTCCGCACGTTCGACATCATTCTGTAGCGTTTCATACGTTACGGTAATGCCAATGTTCGGATTCGATTTCATCCAAGTTGAAGGATCGGCGACCTCTTTGACATCATCCTGTCGATAGTAAAATATCGAAGTGTGAAAGTCCTGATACTCGCCTTTCAGAATACTCATAAGCTCAAGCTTGATGGTATCACCGACCGAATTACGGACGGTGCCTTCAGACGACGTCGCTACGATCAGCCAATCGGAACCGCCTCTATCGGATTGCTCTTTAGAAGCGCCTTGGGCCAATGCACCGACAACATCTTCACGAGTATCACCAGAAAGCCACTCGTCAACAGTAGCGATCTTAGGTCGAGCGCCCTGAAGTTTATCGATGGACATCGGACGAACTTCGACAAGACTGTTCGTCGGAAAATATTGAATACCAACTTTTGTCGACGCCAGCATGACCTGATTGCCAGTAACACCACCGCTTCGTCCTGGGAGTTTCCCCTGCGTCATCATCTTAATCGCCGGTCCTGGAGCTCGCTGAATAGCGGTACGAATCGGTGACATGATCTCATCGGCAAGTTTCATAGTCGGTGCCACGACGATGCCAGTAGTGGTATTCGGATCGCACAGTAGCATGTATGCCTGCAAGCATGTTGCATACAATGACTTGGCATTACCACGAGAAACAATCAAATACTGTCGATTGATCAAACGCTTTTTGATGCGTTTGGTGACATAATGGCCTCCAGGACGATCGGTATTCGGAATATAGACCGATCGGTCCACAAAATAGTACCATCCGAAAATCTGCTCGCCCCATAACTTGAACGAATCAAGCAAATGAAGCGGAGAGCCATCGGTCAACACAAGTTCGTGTTCGCAGAAATTCACCCAATGCTCGACAGCGGTATCATCATAGTAAATGCCAGGATTTGCGATCATGGCATCTATACGATTCATCTCCATCGAGATTTCACGACATACCGGGATTTCACCCGATATCACTTTCTGACGAAACTCACCATAGTATCGCGGAGTCGCAGTGTTTGACAGTGTCATACGCTACTTCTTTTTCTTTTTCGACTTCGCATGTCGTGGTGTGGAAGGCGCGATCTTGCTTTCAGCATATCCTTTGAGAGCCGTCTTAAGATAATCTTTAGCGATTTCTTTGCCCGCATCAATGGCCATGGATTTTCCGGTATCCAACATGAAATGAATGAATTTCTGGCCTTTGGATCGCGATTCCTCTTTCTGCTGAGCCGTCAATCGATTATAATTGGCTATGGCATTGGTTCGATTCACCCAATCGTTAATCTCTTGAGTTGACATATCCTGAACCTTCATGCGAGAAAGCCGCTGATATTTCTCATGGTCGGATTCTTTGCGAACTGCCTTGGAACTTTCGGATGAATCTTTCCTAGGCGCCTGAGATCCTTCAGTTGATTCCTTACCGGAACTCTTGTCGGAATCGCCTTCCCAATCCTTCTTGCCACGAGCGGCTTGAAGTTCCCTAGTTGAACGGCGACGACCCCATTTCATACCAAGAATGCCGAAATGTTCAAAACATTGCTCGACCGGATCAACGGCCTCAATATCGTTATCCATCGAATGCTCCTTCTGCATTAACATTCAATCGCCATTCAAGCTCTTGAATTTGCTTTTCCATAGATTGCACGAGGAATGAATTTGATGGAGGATCAAACAGCAGTCTGGTCTTGAGATAGATATAGGTTTTGATCCCGTTGAGTTGTGACACATCTACTGTAAGATCCTCCCAGACATCACTCTCAGAAGCGATCTGAAATCCGTCCGATGGACCAATACCTAACTGATGCAGAGTCATCAATGCCGAATTGATATCGATGATAATTTCCGGATCAAAACCGTTAAATGTTTCATCGATGCCAAGCATCTGCTTGATTGTGTTTAGGATCGAAGATTGCAATAGCGTACCCATTGATCCTCATTTCACTCTGACGGTAACATCTTGTTCGAGATGTTCGTCGTTGATGTCATAACTAAAACGTAACGTGTATACGTTGTTGGCGATCATCGGTTGGATCTTTGCTTTCAACACCGTGTAATCGCTTCGAATCGCTTGTACTTCGCAATCACCAGAAGCCTCGATAGCATCACCGTTCATAAGAGACCACAGCGCATTGGTGACCTCAAACGGATGACGATCGGTACTGTTGATGGCGATGGATACCCTACGATCTTCTCCGCATAAAAACGTTTCCGATTCAAGCATACGATGACTCCTTCCGGCATCGGCGAACGGCAGGCCGTCTCGCATCAGACGTATGATATACGGATACAAGACAAGCCGGCACTTGGTTTTAGCGTTGCCGATATACTGGATTTTTACGAATCCATCGAAATGGCCTCTAGCTCCTTGATCGTTCTCGGCCCACAACTCCATATGCAACAGATTCGGGGACCAATCACAATACCCATACCAGTAATCCGGCTTGTCTTTTAGGGGTCGCAACGGTATTTCGACACCGTCAACTTCACCCCATACCCGTATGATCATGATGTGATCCTATCAGACGTTGGCACCGGCGCTGGCGTCGGCATCGGTCACCTTGAAGGTGAAGACGATACGGCCGCCGGCATCGACAGTGGTAGCAGACGCATGGACATCGGTGATCACCGGCTTGGTGACATCGATCGTGACGTTGCGAATAACCTGCGTGGTCTTGCCGAGCGAATCGGTGGCGATGATCGTGATGGTATGACGGCCCTCAGTAGCGATAGTGATCGCCTTGCTGAACGACCCATTGACACCGAGAGTGACAGGTTCAGCAGCACCACTGTCGACCTTGATAGTGACCCGGGAGATAGTGACGCCAGTGACAGGTGTAGTAGCAGCGCCTGCAACGGTGATGGTCTTGGAGTTGGTAAGCAGATTGTCCGCCGGAGAAGTGATGTTAAGGGCCGGAGCCGCGGTCGAAATGGTGAAGTTCGACGTAAGGACAGTACCAGCGTTGCCATCGTTATCGGCGAATTCGAAGGTGACCTTATTGGCGCCATCGGGGAGGCTCTTCGCCGTGTACTTGACAAGGGTCTTGCCAGCATCGTCACCGGAACCAGCTTCGATGGTGTATCCATCGGCTTCGCCGGTCTTCAACGGAATAGCAGTGTTGTTCACCCTCAGCTTGAAGCTGGCGTTATTCAAACCGGATCCGCCGTTATCAGACACGGCGATGACCACGTCCTGAGTGTTGGCACCAAGCACGGAACCATTAGACGGGGTACGAATCTGACCCTCAGGCTTGGTCTTCTCGAGAACGCGAATCTTCAGTTGGGCACCATACGTGGGATCACTGGAATTAACACTCGCAGAGTTTCCAGCCTGATCTTCCGCAAAGACTTCGGCCTTGTATACATGATCGGGCTGACCATACGAAGACGTGGCAGGCGCCGTCGCAGTGGCTGTCCACAACTGAGTCTTAGCATCGTAAGTCGCCACAAGTTCCTGACCGTTGAACCGTACGACCGCTTTCTTGATATTAGACATTTTTTTTTCTTTCTAGTAAATCGGTAAACCGAAATTGATCTTCGAACCATGATCATCATAAATGTTGACGTAGTTCGAATCCTTAAGACCATCATCGATGATCTTAAAACTGAATATGATCCGTTGCCCTGATTCCACGGTGTGGGGTGAGGATACGACATCTATGATTTCCATTGATGAACACTCATCCTATGTATGTGGTAATATTTGGCAACTTTCGGCAACGATGCGATCGCCATCTTTTGTATCGAGACAGATCCAAGAAATGTCGCCGGTTTTCACCGTTCGCACTTCCTGTTGCTGATCCCTGGTGACAATCATGAAACTGCACACGATGCCTAGAAGAATCGCTGAGATCAATGCCGACGTTATCGCCGAAACACATGCTACGATCTCAAATGTGGTATGTTTGTTCATGTTCACCTCCATGGTATCATATCGTTCGGAAAACGTTCATGCATGATCCGAAGTTGGTCTTTGTCACCGTAGTGAATGGCATTATGGGTTGCCAGAGAACACGAGATAAGAAACTCTGGATCAAGCATATTACGATCTGCATGTTCGATCTGATCGGGAGTCAATGGATTCATATGATGAATCATGATCTTTCCTGGTATCGGGAAATCCCGATGACCTAGATCAAAACCATTGTCTCGAGCGATGACATAGTCTCGAACATCATACCATTCTTTCGAATGATAGAATCTCTGGTTCATCCATCGTTCGTTACCGAATGTCGGACGAGCGACAGTTCCATTCAGAGCCAGATACTCGAAACGTTCTTCATACGATTCGATACGCATGAGTTCTGAATAAGTTCGAATAATGCCATTCATGATCGAGCCTCAGTGACACCGATCTGGTTCTGGTAGTGGGAACCAAGTTCTACTGATCCATACATCCGATCGACTTTGGTGTTGAGACAAATGAAGCACAACTGACCGATGAGCATTCCGGGCTTTAGCAGAATGGGGAATTGATTCTCATTCTTGATCTCCAAGGTTATGGTTCCTTGAAAACCGGGATCAATGAACCCAGCCGTGACATGCGTCGTCAGACCGATGCGTCCCAACGACGATTTTCCTTCGAAACGACATGCTAGGTAATCTGGGATCGATACTGATTCGACAGTTGATCCAAGAATGAATTCGCCAGGGCGAAGAACATATTCCATGTTGGCGATGTTGATGGTATCCATCGATACGCCGCGTAATTCTTTCGATAAACCGTTAATGATATGCATCGCTGAATCATTAGTCTTCACGAATCGCTTGATTCGTGAATCGAGTCGAACATCATAACTGCACGGCTGCAATTGATCTTCATCGAATGGTTCGATCAAACCGCAATTTGTGGCGAGGCCTCGAATGGTTCTATCCGATAAAATCATTCTTCCACCTCTTCTTCGCCAGATGGCATGATGTAGCCCTGCATGGCTTTGACTGCTTCTTGGAAAAGCTTGGTTTGATCCTCAAAGCTATTGATGGCGTGGGTCTGAGCTTCGATCTTGCGATTCTCATACCGCATCTTCTCCATCTCGAGTTGGTTTCGAGACGAGGCTTGCTTTAAGAAGTGCACTGTCTCTGCCGAGGAAGCGGTCCCCTCTCTTAAACGACGTTCAACAAGATCCATAGCTAGTGCTTCTAGCTGTTGCTCACGTCCTTCCGGAGTTCTTTCTGGAATAAGTGGAGGGGAGATGGGTTCCTCGACCCGTTTGCGACGAGCCATATGGACATCATCTCCTTTTGTTAGCGGATTCTCAACGCTATCGCAGAGTTTTCTAGGGGTATTGGGGAGAATCATGCTCGATCCAAGGAGTGTTTCCACCGTTTTGCAGCGGTACATGTATCGGAAACTAATTCGGAGAGCACCCAACACCCCCGGAGAACCCTACGAGAGCTAAAAAGCAATTCCAAAATATCCCCCGCGGGGTATTTTCG
>ULWB01030718.1_pt1 | contig 64503 bp, 64 predicted proteins | sample 1959891 | NCBI WGS metagenome assembly ULWB01 (sample SAMEA4835799, study PRJEB28245) | human gut metagenome | biome: gut microbiome; material: fecal sample | place: Denmark | collected 2008 | reverse complement strand
AGAGCAGGTAAGGGCGGTAGCGATAGCCACATTCAGACTGTCGGCGGTAGCTCTACCTTCCGGAAAGTTAGGGATGAGCAACTTGTGGTTCACTTTCTTTGCCAGTTCTGGCGAGATGCCTTTTCCTTCGTTTCCCATCACGATAAGTCCACGGTTTTCGAGCTTTTGCTGATAGATGTTGTCGCCATCGAGCAGGGTGCCGTAAACGGGAACATCGGCAGGAAGTGATTCTACCAGTCCCAGTAGGTCGCCATATTCTACCTTCACTCTTGCTATGCTGCCCATCGTAGCCTGAACCACCTTCGGATTGTATACGTCGGCAGTATCCTGACTGCAGTAGATATGGGTGATGCCAAACCAGTCGGCGATGCGGATGATGGTGCCAAGGTTGCCCGGGTCCTGAACGCCGTCGAGCGCCAGACTCAGTTCGCTGGTATTAATAGAGTAATCTCCTGATGTTGCCTGTTTGAATACGGCAAGCACCTGCTGCGGATGTTGCAGGAAACTCACCTTCTTCAGTTCTTCATCAGTAACCTCTATCACTTCGGTTTCAGCCCCGAAGTGTTTGCCCCGGAGCCATTCGCCGGTAGCCACAATCAGGTCGGCAGGTTGCAGAGCGAGCAGATCGTCTACCACCTTGAAACCTTCTGCCACGAACTTTCCTTCTTTATTTCTGTTCTTCTTCAGTTCGAGCGAACGTATGTACTTTATTTTATTCTTGCTAATCATTTATTGTTTCTAATCTTTAATGGATGCAAAGGTAGCATAAAAAGCAGACAATACAAAATATTTTTTTTAAAACCTTTGGTAGTTTAATAAAAAAAGCATACTTTTGCATTTGATAAGGTGATATTCAGACTTAATATGTTTGAATATTCTGATAAATAACAAATAAAGTATGGAGGAATGATTATGGCACGACCAATTAAAGAAACCCCAATCCTTTATGGGGATGATGCCAAGAGATTCTTGGCGAATATAGAAAATGTGAAGCCTGCTTCAGAAGAAGAGAAAGAACGTATTCGTGCTTCTTATGAAGAGATAAAACAAATGGCAGATTTTGTGATGTAAGGAGATGAGACGGTTAGTTAGATTAGAAAACCTGCAAGAAATGAAGCCGTTTGATTGTGGTGATGACGATTTGAACGGCTTTTTGCTTGATGATGCTAGATTCTATTATAAGGAATTGATTGCCAATACATTTGTGATGGAAGATGAAACAGAGATTGTGGCATATTTTAGTTTGTTAAATGATAAGATTTCTCAAACTACAGTATCGAAGAACCTCTGGAGAAAACTCAGAAAAACAATGCCTCATCGTAAGCATTTAGGAAGTTATCCTGCGATGAAAATCGGAAGATTGGCTATTTCGAGAAATCATCAAGGAGAAGGAATTGGAACAAAACTAGTATCTGCTATCAAGCAAATGACCGTAAATTCTCAAACGGCAATTTCTGCCTGTCGCTTTTTGACAGTGGATGCCTATAAAGAGGCTTTGCCTTTTTATGAGCGAAATGGTTTTAAGCGATTGGTTAATGAAGATGAGGAAGGGGAATATACCATTCCTATGTATTACGATTTGAAGGTATTGAAAGAATTTTGAAAAAAGAAACGATTTCATTACTTGCCTTGCCGCTGCTCATAGCATCTTGTTCTTCAAGCAAAATGGTGCCGGAAGGGGAGTATATATTAAATAAGGTAGAAGTGAAGAGCGACTCGGCAGAGTATAATGCCGGGGCGCTCAAGCAGTATGTGCGCCAGAAAGAGAAACCGAAACTCTTCTCGCTCTTCAAGAATCCTTTCAGCAAGAAGCCTGTCATCTACGATACTTTGCAGGCGCGGCTCTCCTGTCAGGATCTGCTTACCGCCATGCAGAACCAGGGCTTCATGCATGCCGGGGTGTCGCTCTATACCACCAAGAAAGGAAAGAAACTGGATGCTACCTATCTGTTGCATCCCGGAGAACCTTTTATGATAGGTAAGGTGAAATATGAAGTGGAAGATGAACATATCCAGCAACTTCTGCATCTCGATAACCCCGATAATCAGCAGATTAAGCCGGGTATGAGATTTACGGTAGAAACATTGGATAATGAGCGCAGGCGTATCTCCAGCCTTCTGACCAATGATGGCTATTTCCGCTTTCATAAAGATTTTATCCAGTTTTCTGCCGATACGATTGCGGGACAGAAGGATATCGCCCTGACGCTCCACCTGATGAAGTATAAGGCAAACAGTAATGCTCCTGAGGTTGATCATCCCCGATATGAAATCAGAAACATCAACTATCTGAGTAATGACAGCGACCGAATTCATCTGCGCCATCAGGTTTTGCTCAATGCCACTGCTCTCAGAGAAGGTCGTCCCTACAGTGCTGCTGCCTTGCAGCGCACCTATAACAACTTTGCCCGTCTGCAGGCGGTCAAGTATACCAACATCAGTTTCTCTGAAGTTCCTGACAGCAACCAGGTTACGGAGAACGGAATGGAGAGGGACAGCATCAGCCGGCAGATGGATTGTAATATCCAGATCAGTACCAACAAGCCTTCTACCATTGCCTTCCAGCCGGAAGGAACCAATACGGCGGGCGACTTGGGAGCTGCTGCATCGCTCACTTATACCAACCGAAATCTCTTCAGAGGTAGTGAGCAGCTGAGCATAGAACTTCGTGGAGCTTACGAGGCTATTACCGGTCTGGAGGGGTATCAGGACCAGAACTATACTGAATATTCGGTTGAAGGCAAACTGGTTTTCCCTCGTTTCTTGGCGCCTTTCCTTTCAAGAAATTTCAGAAGAAGACAGACGGCAAACAGCGAGTTGTCGGCAAGTTGGAATCTTCAGAACCGTCCGGAGTTTCATCGCCGCGTATTCTCTACTGCCTGGCGTTATCGCTGGACAGAACCGCGTCATCACCTGGCCTGGCGTTTCGACCTGCTCGATCTCAACTATGTGTATATGCCATGGATATCCGAGACATTCAAGAGAGACTATCTCGATAATGCAGAAAACAGAAATGCCATCCTCCGCTACAATTACGAAGACCTGTTTATCATGAAGATGGGTTTCGGTTTGAGTTATAGCGATGGGGTAGATGCAGTGCGAGTGAATGTAGAGAGTTCGGGCAATCTGCTGAGCGGTGTTTCCAAGACATTCGGTTTCAAGGTGAACAGCCAGGGGCAGCGTACATTATTTAATATAGCTTATGCCCAGTATGCCAAGTTTGATGTAGATTATACCCATCTGATGCAGTTTGATAAGCGCAATGCTCTGGCGCTGCATGCGGGTATCGGTGTGGCTTATCCTTACGGCAACAGTACGGTGCTACCTTTCGAAAAGCGTTATTTCTCGGGTGGTGCCAACTCGGTAAGAGGTTGGGGCGTAAGAGAATTAGGTCCGGGCAAGTTTAAGGGAACTGACGGCAGAATAGATTTCATCAACCAGACGGGTGATGTGAAGCTCGACTTGAATGCCGAATATCGCACTTCGCTCTTCTGGAAGTTTGAGGGTGCAGCGTTTATCGATGCCGGTAATATCTGGACACTTCGCAATTATGAGGATCAGCCTGGCGGCCAGTTCAAGATAGATGAATTCTACAAACAGATAGCTGTAGCCTATGGCTTAGGTCTCAGGTTGAATTTCGATTACTTCATTCTCCGTTTGGATATGGGTATGAAGGCAATCAATCCAGCCTACGGAACGAAGGAAGAGCATTGGGCGATTATCCACCCGAAACTAGATCGCGATTTCGCCTTCCATTTCGCAGTTGGTCTGCCGTTCTAAATGCAGCTAATAGTTTATAGTTAATAGTTGATAGTTAACTGAACTTTCGCATATCAGGAAGTTAAAGGAGTTAAGGAAGTTAAGGAGTTAAGACGTATGTCTTGCTGCTTAAAAACAACGCCAAAAAGACTGTTGTCTTAACTCCTCAGCGACCGTAGGGAGCGATAACTTCTTTAACTCCTTTAACTCCTGAACTTGCGAAACTCCTTGCTTTTTTCAAGGCAATTTATCCAACTTAATCTTCCAGAGTCCCTTTTCCATACACATCGGCAGTTGGAAATCGGCCTGTTCTATGAGCTGCGGATCCTGCCCAATGCTGTCCATCTGCAGAAAATTATGAACCGTAAGGGTAACGGTGGCACTTGTTTCATCGTTACCGAAATCAATATCCGTAATCTCGATGCTGGCATCCTCCGGTTTCTGGCGCAGCTGTTCCACGTCGGTCTCGTTCACATTACTTGCAGCATAGCGCAGCCAGCGCTCCGATTCCTGGGTGCAATACTTCACGGCTTTCGGGAAATGCCAGTTGAAATAATTGTTGGCAAACGAATCAGCATCAGCCTTCAGCTGGTCCTCGCTGCCTTCGTGAGGTTCACATCCCGAAAGGCTGAATATACTTGCGGTCATGCATGCCACAGCTATGCATAAACCTATCATCGACTTCTGTATCATGATTCTCAAATCTTAAAAATTCTATTTTTTTGCGATATTTCGGCACAAAGATAGTAAAAAACTTTGTAATAAGAATCTTTTTTGCTAACTTTGCATGGAAAATAACAATTAAAATGCTGAAATTTATATCCTTTGGCAGTGGAAGTAGTGGCAATTGCTATTATCTTTACACTGATACGGATTCGATACTGATAGACGTAGGAGTAGGAATAAGAATATTGAAGAAGCATTTCCATAACTATGGACTTCGCTTCGAGGATGTGCATCACGTCCTCATCACCCATGACCACGCCGACCATGTAAAGTCGGTGGGGAGTCTGAGTACTGACTATCATCTACCGGTATATACGACCCGTAAAGTACATCAAGGCATCGAGCGCAACTATTGTGTTCGAAAGAAGATAGAGCCTAACCATGCTCGTGTGATAGAGAAGAACGTAACTTTCACACTGGGCGAGTTTAAGATTACTCCGTTCGGCGTACCCCACGACAGTACCGACAATGTTGGCTATTTCGTGGAGTGTGGAGGTGTGAACTTCTGCCTCATCACCGATGTGGGTCATATTACTGAAGAGATGCATGACTTTATCGGTCGTGCCAACTATCTTGTGCTCGAGGCGAACCATAGTGTAGAGATGCTCCAGCAGGGTCATTATCCCCAGTATCTGAAGGATCGCATTCTGGGAGATAACGGTCATCTGAGCAACGACGATTGTGGCGAGGCTCTTGCCAATTATGCTACACCGGAGCTTCATCACGTCTGGCTCTGTCATCTCAGCGAGGAGAACAACCATCCTGAGCTGGCACGCAAAACCGTGGAGCAGATCCTGCGCAGCAAAGGCATCATAGCCGGCAAGGACTTCCAGCTGGAAGTATTGAAGCGCAAGACACCGAGCGAAATCTATAACCTGGTGTAGGGCAGGTGTAAAACTAAAAAGGTAGCCGGATAAGGAGTTATATTGAGTTAACTCCTTATCCGGCTATTTCATGAATACGAAATAAACGGCTGCAATCAGGCAGCAGAAGGCTGCGAAATGATTCCAGTGCAATCCCTGTCCCTGAAAGAGGATATTGGCGATGATGGCGAAGACGATAAGCGATACGCATTCCTGTATCACCTTGAGCTGGACCAGATTAAACGGTCCTCCATTATCCACGAAACCGATGCGGTTGGCTGGTACCTGACAGCAATATTCGAAGAAGGCGATGGCCCAACTGAAGGCGATGACACCGATAAGAGGCCAGTTGCTGCTCACGCCTGTTTGTTGCAACTTGAGGTGTCCGTACCAAGCCAGCGTCATGAAGATGTTGCTCAGCACCAATAATAATATAGTATACAATCCGTTCATAATCTTATCTTTTTTGCGGATGCAAAGGTAATATATTTTTTTTAACCCTCCAAATTTCAGGGAAGTTTCATTCCTTTTTTGTTTTGATATGGCTGTTTTAGGCAGATAAATCTCCGATGTTCTGATATTTATCTCCGAAAGATAAATGTGCTGTTTGCGTATGACCAGTAGGCTGTTCCCCTGTGTTTATCGGCATTTCGGGAGGTGAAGAGTCATCAGCAACTCTTCACCCACTCTTCACCACTCTTCACCCGCCAACCTCCATGTGTCGTTTTTTCTGCGGTCAAGGCAGGAACCACTACCCGGTATAATGCCTTGCGAACCTCAAAGTTAGGGAAGCCCAGGATGTAAACGCCATCGTCGTACCCCTTGATAGTGAGATACCCCGACTGGTAAAGGAAGAGCTCGGCTCCGCCATTCACCACATCCGATGTCTCCAGGGTATCGCCCTCGATGAAGCAATGGTCAAAGTATTCCATCTTCATCTCCATATTATCCACGAACTTTGGCAATAGGGAAGTGGCACCTGATGAAACCCAGTAATTTCTTAATTCCCTATCCGCTAGGGCGTTGATGAGGCTGAATGGATTGAAAATATCTACCATGTTTCTGTGGCAGAAATGATATCCGTCGTAATAAGCCGTGAGCTGCTTTAGCGTCTCCTCCGGAGTCCATCCGTTTCCTTTTCCCATCGCCTCAATCTCAGGCATGAAGTTTTCTGCAACTTCCTGTTTCGAAATGCCGCAGATGGTAGCGTATGGTGCATCAAAACTGATGTTGCTCAGGTTGTTGAGTACGGAGAAGAGGGAGATTTGTGTGAACTTGGTGATGCCCGTGATGAAGACGAAACGCTCGTGTTCGTCTTCTTTTTTCAAGACGGCAAACACGGACTTGTAGATGGCTGTGCAGGCATCATGCTCTGGAGTCTTCCAGGAATGCTGCAATGGAGAATCATACTCATCGATGAGGATAACCGCCTGTTTTCCGGTATTTTGAAACATCGTTTCGATGATGTTCTGGAAGCGGACGGCAAGGGAAGCCTCCGGGCGTACGGCTACTTCATACTTCTGTTCGTATTTATAGAAGGCATCGTCGAGATAGGAGTTGAGTTCTTCGGGGGTAGCTCCTCCGCAACTCATGTCGAGTCGAATGACGGGATAGCAGGTCCATTCTTTCTCCAGCTCCATCACCTTCAATCCTTCGAAGAGTTCCTTTTTCCCCTCGAAGTAAGCCTGGAGTGTATCCACGAGAATCGACTTACCGAAGCGGCGTGGGCGGCTTAGGTAATTATACGTTTTATTTCTGTTGGCAAGTTGCCAGATGATATCTGTCTTGTCAACATATAGGTATCCTTCCTTTCTAATTTTTTCAAAAGATTGGATACCTACGGGCAATCTTCTATCGTTCATTTCTGTCATAATCTAATCTCCTATGTTTTCAGAACAACTTTTGCGAACTATCCTCTTTCCATAAATTCTTTCTGCAAAGATACGATGAATATTTTGATTTTGCAAGAAAAATGGGGGATAATATAAAAAAGGTGGCGAATCTTTTTGTTATCTCTGATTTTTGCAGCATCTGGATTGATCCGCATAATCCGTTAAATTTCAGTGTTCTCTGCCATTTTCTATAAGTTTTTCTTGCGAGTTCCAATCTTTCTTCGTATTTTTGCACCAATAAGCAATGTAGAATTTAAAAGCGAAAGAAATATGGAGGAAAAGAAATATCATATCGATGAATCGAAGATAGCCGGGGATAAGGTCTGCGAGCCATCGCCTGCTTATCGTTCGACTGCATCAGCAGCAGCAGTATCATGGGATGAGGCTTACGACACCGATTCCTATCCTATGGGACGCTCGCTGGAGCAGGTGATGGAGCATTGCGCAGAAATAGACAAGCACTTGGATAATCCGAACTATGGTCATCCAGTAGATGATTTAATTGCAAGATTAGAACAGAAGATTGAGCAATGGAGATAAAGACTGATGATTTGTTTGATAGCGAATTTGACAAATGTGTGGATTACGCTTTGTTGGAATTTGGCAGAAAAACAGCTAAAAAGTGGATTGATAGCTTGATTGCTATTAAACACCAATTGAGGCTGATGCCAGAACGTTATTCTTTTGTGCCAGAACTGCAGAAATGGAGAAAGTATCGTGGTTCCATCATCATGGAGAACTTCAAGATTATCTATTTTTATAATGAAGAGAAAGATATCCTCTGGCTGGTGGATCTCTGGGATTTGCGCCAAGATCCTCGTAAGCTGAACCTGCGAGCCAGAAAGATAGAAAGAAATGATTATCATTAGAATTATAAACTCGAAAGAATTATGGAGGAAAAGAAATATCAAATCGATGAATCGAAGATAGCCGGGGATAAGGTTTGTGAGCCATCTCCTGTTTATGCATCTGTTGCATCAGAGTCTGTATCTCATCACGTGATTGATTCTGGAATAGAGCAGAAAGATGAAATTCCTGTTCTTAAAAATCATTTTAGCTATGAGGGTCTTTTGGATAGTATCGATTATTGTGAAACCATTAAGGATGATTCGTCTAAATGGGAGTCTGTTATCGCTCCCTACGGTCGCTGAGGAGTTAAGACAACAGTCTTTTTGGCGTAGTTTTTTAAGCAGCCCGACATACGTCTTAACTCCTTAACTTCCTTAACTCCTTTAACTTCCTGATATGCGAAAGTTCAGTAAAATGAAAGTTTTTATCAAAAAATATCCATAAAAGTTTGGTGGTTTCAGAAAAATGTATTACCTTTGCACTCGCTTTTGAAAACAAAGCTTTTAGCAGAGGCACCCTTAGCTCAGTTGGTAGAGCAACTGACTCTTAATCAGTGGGTCTAGGGTTCGAATCCCTAAGGGTGTACAAAAACTCCGAAGAATCAATCTTGGTTCTCCGGAGTTTTTTATGCCCCGCATGGAGTAACTCTGTTTTTTATCGTATCTTTGCAACCGATGAATAGAACAGACTTGACACAAGGTAACATTTGGGGGAATATCACGACTTTTCTGTTACCTTATATTCTGGCTTATTTCCTACAGATTCTCTATGGTTTGGCCGATCTTTTCGTGATAGGTAGATATTGTAATGTAGATAGTACTACGGCTGTATCTAATGGTGCGCAGGTAATGTATTTTGTTACTTGCGTAGTCATTGGGCTGGCTATGGGTACCACGGTTAATACGGCTCATGCTATCGGTGCAAAGGATCAGCATAGGGCTTCCCGGGTTATTGGTAATACTGCTACCATGTTCTTTACCTTGAGTATTTTGCTGGCGCTGGTGTTGCTTTGTTGCCGTGATGGTATTGTCAGGCTGATGGATACGCCACCCGAGGCTGTGGAAGGTACCCGTGATTATCTCATGGTATGCTTTATCGGCATTCCGTTCATCATGGCATATAATGTGATAGCCTCAATCTTTCGTGGGTTGGGCGATTCGAAGAGTCCGATGTATTTCATAGCTGTGGCATGTGTGGTGAACATCCTTCTCGACTGTTTCTTTATCGGATATCTGGGGTGGGGAGCCCGAGGTGCGGCATTGGGTACTACCTTGTCGCAAATGTTCAGTGTGATGGTAGCCCTCCTTGCTATCAGGCGTCATCGTGAGGTATTTGATGTTCACAGACATGATTTCCGTCCGAACCGTCAGACGGTAAAAAGTATTCTGAAGATAGGCTTCCCGATAGCTATGCAGGATGGTTTCATCCAGTTGGGCTTTCTTGCCATTGCCGTAATTGCCAATGGACGAGGCGTGTATGATGCCGGTGCTGTGGGCATCGTAGAGAAGTTTATCGGTCTGGTTTTTATTCTTCCTTCTGCCATGCTGTCTACCGTTTCAGCCATCTGTTCCCAAAACTATGGTGCAGGCAATGTAGACCGTGTGCTTAAAACTTTGCGCTGTTCGCTTGTCATCATCTTTTGTTATGGCATTCTGATGATTGCCGTTTGGGAGATTTTCCCGGAGGTGGCAGTGGGTATCTTTACCGATGATCCTGTTGTAGTAGAAAAAGGAGCCGTTTATCTGCAGGGATATATTTATGATTGCCTTTTTGCCGGCATTCACTTCTGCTTCTCAGGCTTGTTTACAGCCTGCGGCTATTCCATCATCTCTTTTGTTTATAATTTCCTGTCGGTCATCCTGGTAAGAATTCCGTTGGCTTATCTTGCCTCAGAGATGTATCCGGATACGCTCTATCCTATGGGTATCACGACGTGGTTCGGTTCGCTGTTCTCTGTTATCATCTGTGTGGTTGTATACCGCTGGATGGTCAAGCATCATAAGTTCAGTCATTCCATCGTTGCTTCCTGATACAGGCAGGATTATTCTTTTAACAGCTGTTTTCTGAAAGCACTAGGAGACATTCCCGTCTTTTGTCTGAAGAGGCGGGCGAAATGGTTGGGATAGCTGAAGTCCAGTTCTCTGCAGGTGCCGTAGCTGCGGCTCTTTATGTTGCCGGTGATGGCCCATGAAACAGGATAAAACATGTATCAGAAGCAATAATTTCGCCAACTGCCACAACGAATTTGGGTTAACTGCCACAACGAAAATGCGTCAACTGCCACAATGAATTTGGGTCAACTGTCACAACGAAAATGCGCCAACTGCCACAATGAAATTGCGCCAACTGCCACAATAGAATAGAAAAGCAACAAAGTTTAACCATTTTATTTGCTTGATATTCAATAAAATATATTATTTTTGCATCAGAAATTAAAAATGAGATTTTATGAAAGAATATAAAGCAAGAATTGCAGATAAAATATTGGCAGAAAAACTGGATGCGATGGGAGCTGTTTTGATAGAAGGTCCTAAGTATTGCGGTAAAACTACTCTAGCCAGCCAACAGGCTAAAAGTATCCTGTCTATGTCTGATCCAGATACTATGGAGCAGAACATTGCTATGGCCAATACCAATATCAAACTGTTGCTTCGGGGTGAAACGCCACGTTTGATAGATGAATGGCAAATAGCACCTAAGTTCTGGGATGCCGTCAGAAATGAAGTGGATAAGCGTGATGATGATGGGCAGTTCATACTGACCGGGTCTGCTGTACCACCTAGTTATGACGAAATCTTTCATACGGGTACGGGGCGTTTTGCCTGGCTCAAACTCCGAACAATGAGTTTGTGGGAATCAGAAGATTCTACAGGAGAGGTGAGCCTTGCCAAATTGTTCGCAACCGACAGGACCGATTACTTCGTAGAAGGAATCAATCCCATTGACTTGGAGCATCTGGCATATTTGACTTGTCGGGGTGGCTGGCCGAAAGCCTTGGATAAGAAAAGCAAACAGGCAGCTTTACAGCAGGCCATTGAGTATTTTGAGGCAGTAACCAGATTCGATGTATCCCGTGTAGATGGAGTCAACCGTGATAGTGAATTGGCAAGGAGGATTATGCGTTCGTATGCGAGAAATCAGGGAAGTCAGGCTACGGCAGGTACCATTTTGGCAGATATTGCCAACAATGAGAGTACTGAGGTTAGTGAGAATACCATCTATTCCTACATCAAGGCTTTGAAGAAGATATTTGTGATAGAGGATTCTACTGCCTGGAACCCGAATATGAGAAGCAAGTCGGCGATACGTACTTCTGATACCAGATATTTTACAGACCCTTCGATGGCAACGGCTGCATTGGGAATGGGACCGGATGATTTGATCAATGATTTGAGTACGTTTGGCTTATTCTTTGAAACCTTGTGTGTACGTGATTTGAGAGTTTATGCCGATGCATTAGGCGGCTCCGTTTATCATTTTCGTGATAAAAATGGTCTGGAGTGTGATGCTGTGGTTCATCTTCGTAATGGTAAGTATGGATTGATTGAGGTGAAGCTGGGTGGCGACAAGCTCATAGAGGAGGGTGCAAGAAACCTGGTGACCTTGGAAAGTAAAATCGATACCGATAAGATGAAGTCTCCATCTTTCAAAATGGTGCTGACCGGTGTAGGTAAATATGCCTACCAGCGTCCGCAGGACGGCGTATATGTTGTGCCGGTAGGGTGCTTGAGAGATTAGGAATCTATTTCTTGTTTCCTTTCTCTATTAATGGTACGTTATGATATTGACTATAGATAATAGTTATTAGATATGGATAAAAGTAACCATTCTGTCATATTGATAAATCGTCAGATAATCAGATAAAAAGATGGCAGAGTGGTTACGTTTGTTTTTATTTGCTTCCCTTACTACGATTGCACTGTCGGCAAAGCATTTGGCAATTTTTGATGTCGGTTCTTCCACCTTCTCGCCAAGGCTTGATGTGGTCGCCCTCCATTAATTCAAAGTCAAACTCTTTGCCACAGATGGCACATTTATGGTTCTGTTTTTCCCATATTGCCTTCTTAACCTTATCCTTGAAAGTCCGAAGATCTAGATAACGTTCATCGCCAGTTAACACGTAAGGAATAATACCATTCGGTTTCTGAATCTCATCATCACCGATAAGATCAGAGATCCTTGCCTCCAACGCCTTGATATCCAATGGCTGTTCATGATACTTATCATAAAACAAAGCCCAATCCACTCCCTTCATGATGATTTTGAATTTCTTTATATTGAAAGTAGATATAGCCCAATTCAGTACGTTTTGAAAATAAGTCCAAAGAGGAATGGCATTCTTGTCATGTTGATGAACAGCCATATAACCAACGGCACTTTGTGGCTTTCCATTGCGGGTTTCATGATCAGCCATCCACTCTAAAGCCTTTTTGAGAAAGTCTTGGCGGATAGGTGAACCATTTACCAAATCCTTACCTAGCTTATAAGCTCCGCATTTGCTTTTGGAGAAATGATGTTTTGCATCACTAACAAAAGGACCTGCATATACTGCATTGCGGATTTCCTGCTCATTCAATGGCTTACCAGCTATATTGATGGTCTTGAACCATTCCAGCTTTTCTGACTCCTTGCCTTCGCAAACATATACAGTCAGCTTATAGTCGAGAATCTTCTTCTGAATATCAGCTGTTTGATTAAAGAAATTCTTAAAATCTAAAGCAAACAATCCTGCTACGTACTCACAAAGCGAAAGTGTGCGTTGCTGTCCGTCCATCACTTCATACGGGCATTCTGCATCATCACTTCTCTTCACCCAGTACATTACATTGAGCGGATATTCATTAAGCACGGTGTTGATGACGGCACGTTGTTCAGCTTCGTTGTAGATGAACTCTCGCTGATAAGGTGGACGGATATCCAGAAGACCATTATAGCCACGTACTCCTTGTTCTTCATTGTTGATGTAACCTTTGGTTATCTCGCCAACGGTTACTTCCAGTTGTTTAATTGTCATCATAATGTTTGTGGATATTTGTTACGGATAATGATTCTAGCATATGGTAATATGATTTTACCATTTTTCTCAATATAAAGCGAATTCATATTTGCAGTAACATGCGCTTTATTTCCTTGTGCTCTTAGTTTGTCTATTGTTTCCTGTCCCATAGTTTTTATACCTGCTTCTCGACACCAATCCGTATCACAAGCATTACCTATGATTTCGAATTGCTCAGGATTATACTTGTCCATAAATGTAACAGGAACTCCCATTAAGCCATCATAATCTCTAGGAATGTCTCCTGTCTTGTTTATATCAATTGCATCATAATTACTATATGATGGATAGTCTTCTGACGAGTAAGAACAGACTAAATCCATAGTTTCATGACGTTTGGCAATTTCCATGTTTGTAAACCAATTGACGCCAGATACACGGATCATTTTTTCTTTATGGTTGCCCGATTTAGCAACATCGTCATATGGGGAATAAAAATGAGCAGCTGCCCCCTTAAATCCATAGCCTAACCAAACTTTATTTTCTTTAATTAGCGGAAACACCTCTTTATATTTTATAGCATTTTGATGTCCTACTATCAAGAACTTCTTGTCATATTCCATTAACTGCCCAATATACTCTCGGAACAAAGAGAATGGAGGATTTGTAACTACGATATCTGCTTCTTTCAGAAGTTCAATGCATTCGTTAGAACGGAAGTCGCCAGTCTGCAATATCGACATCACGTTCTTGTCGTTCTCCAAAAGATAACGGACATCCGACAGGTCAACAGCCCCATCTCCGTTTTCATCTTTTACTTCCGTAATCTCCACCTTGTAGGCAATTTTCTTTGGCTCTTCATCACCAAATCCTTCAAAATGAAGCATGAGTTCATTACCCGTTACAGGAGAACCATTATAACAGGTACAGATAAGCTTCTTCAAACCCAACTGGTTGAAGCGAAGAGCAAAATACTTAAAGAAATTGCTTTCGTAGGGATCATCACAATTACAGAGTACCACTTTCCCACGGAAGTGCTGCCAATAATGTTGCAATTCTCGCTCAATATCAGAAAGTTGAGTATAGAACTCATCCTTCTTCGCCACCTTAGCGGCATTCAGATTTTTGTTTGCCATATACTTTTGATTGATAGTTATAAGACAAGACATCTGCAAACAACTATCAATCCGCTAAGACGCAAAAAGGGCGTGATGCCTCTTATCGCGTTTAGCACGGGGCGGCGTCGGATGGAGCCCCAGATCTACCATAAGAATGCATCACGCCTATAGCGTGCTTGCATTGCTTTACCTGGTAGATAAGGGGCTTCATGCGAAACGTATATATACGAGCCACCTATCACATATTATTTCCGTGCTTGTTATTCCAAATGAGTTTCCGACGCTCTTGGCTAAACGCGAAATAATAGCTAATGCTTTTTTACCAACGATGTCTTGGAAAAGGCTTCCGCCAAATCCATCGGCAAAGGTACAAAGAATAATTGAGATTATTGTAAGTTTCTCTGAAAAAGTTTTCGAGAAAAGCGATTTTCTATCTCTTCCGCACTTTATTATTTTCTCCTGAATCCATAAATAGTCCAATAAAGCTTTAAAAGTGTAGACTTTTGTTCTTCTCTGTGGTTTAAAAAATGTTATTTTATTTTTTGCTATCAATAAAAAGTAGTAACTTTGAAGAAATTTTTAAATTTATAATAATTATGAATTTTTATATAGATTATGTTTGCCTAAAGCGACGCAAAAAAAATGTTCGTTGGGCGAATAAAGAGGAAGGTTGGATTATTGATCTCGAGAAAAACGGAGTCTTGAGATTTGTAGCCTCTTGTATTGGTATTGATGAGTGTCGTAAAGAAAATATGGATAGTAATTATCCATACGTAGCATCGGGTATTGTGGCGTGGTGGTTTAAGTACCGTAAATCACTTGAGAATTTCGAGCTGTTTGAAAAATATTATCAAATGCGTCTTAAACAATACAAGAAAGAAAGAGGGAAAGAGTCTGATTCTTTTTATCTTGATATAGAAGGTGATTTCTTGAAAAAAAAATGTTTAGAAATGGAAGCAAAAGAGTGCAAAAAATGTCAAATCTATAGTTATGTTTCTGAGAGTGATGGTTGCACTATTAGTGATATGATTTCTAGTTATTTTAAATATATAGAAACAAAAGAGTTAATATATAATTTGCCTACTCATATGATTCCTGAAGAGAGATTGAAATTAGAAAAAAAGATATTGTCATTTTTATCAAAGCATGATAAAGAGATAGATACGTCTATAAAAGACTCGCCACAAATTTACGATTATAAAGACTTCAAAGTATATACTGACAACGAGATAACTGAGGCTAGTTTATATTTGAAACAAAAAGGATGGATTTGGTGTTTTAATGACTATGCAGAAAATGGTTTAGCTCCTTCTTATTGGCATGAACTCTTGGATGACGGAAAAATTGCTCTAAGAGAATACCTGGAAACTAAAGAAGAAACTTCGAATTCGGGATATACTCATAAAAAAAATCAGTCTGCGAAGAAAGTAATGATGTTTAGGGATATTGTTCAAGGTAAGAATGAAAAGGATAAAAATGATATCATCAAACGTCTTCATGGTCGGATTGATAATAAAGGCGGTAAGTTGGTTGCTTTATATTTGTTGAAGGCAAGGGAACTCAAATTAATAAGTAAGCGACCTACAGAAAAAGAGTTTAAGTCAGAGTTTACTAAATGTGGCAAATGGCATAGCATTTCTGCATATTTGAATCCGAATAAAAGAGTTTCACTAGAAAATGAATTGACTTCTATAGAGATATAGTTTTTTTTTATTGATTATTATTGCCAAATGTTGCTTTTCTTTGCTGAGCAATATTTGGCAATTTTTTTTTTCCTTATTCTTTTTTATTATGCTTAATTTTGCACCAGCATTTGCAAAGAAAAGGGTTATGCGTAGACCGAAAACCAGTTTTGCTTCTTTGTAAATAATAGGCACCCCTTTTGCAAAACGGAGGGTACTGCCGGAAAGATTCAAGGTTATGATAGATAAAATAACCTTTGACTTTGGGGCATCTGTTTTAAAAGTAGCACCGCCTCGTCTCATCGGAGAAATCCTCAATGAGTATTTACTCCACAGCAACGCCCCTCCGGCTGCGGCTTATCGCAAGCACGTGCAGGATATGATGGCAAGTAATGAATCTGTTGATTATATCAAGAAAGGAGAACGGTATGATTAATAAAGATTCTAAACAGGAATTGGATGAAGTCGTAGCTCAGGCTGCTCTTCAGCAGACTGAATCCCAGAAACAGGCTCAGGCTCTTGCTCCAGGGGCTGCTCAGCAGCAGGACAGGGATAGCTTTTTCAATGTGTTCCATTTCAATGAGTACTTGAAGGATGGTCGGAAAATGAAACCTCCGAAGGAGTTTATCCCCCATATTCTGGTAGAACAAGAGACAACGATTCTCTTTAGCGGTCCAGGTGTGGGTAAAACAGTCCTCGCCATTCAGATAGCTATTGAGTTGGCTGAACAGGGAAAGCGGGTACTTTATGTCAACTTTGAGCTTTCGCAGCTACAATTGGCTCTGAGATATCCCAACAAGGACAGTCCTGATACACTCTACCACGCTAGCATCGATTATACCAAGATGCACGATGTTACCGACCAGAGCATGATTCTTTCTGAGATTGAGCGAATGGCACTGGAACTGAATATAGAGGTGATAATCATAGATAACTTTACCAATCTCTGTATCAATTCTAAGGAGGCAGCTGAAGCTGGAAACATCATGGTGAAACTGGTAGCTATGCGTATGACTCACAACTGGACCATGCTCATCCTTGCCCATACGCCTAAGCGCAAGCAGGGCGATCCGCTTACAATAGACGATTTGGCTGGTAGTAAGCTTCTCAGTAACCTTGCCGATAACGTAATTGGTTTCAACAAATCGAGAAAGGACAAGGATATGCGCTACTTCATCCAACTGAAGTATCGTTCTCTCCCAATCGAACTTGATTTCAAGAACGTGCAGGAACTTACGTTGACCAGTTCTGACGGATGGCTCCATTTTGAATATGGTGGCTATGATGAGGAACGGGCACATCTGCCAAGATCAAGAGATGAGAAGGCAGAGCTGGAGCGCGATATCATTCGTGAACTCAAGCAGCCTAACGGTTCTTCTTATCGGGAAATTGCTGACAAACTGGGTACCAGTCCGAGCAAGGTTATGCGTGTTGCCAAGAGCAATAACTTGAACAGAAAAGGCAAATAAGCCTTACAAGAAGTAAGTATTTGTATCAGGGATGTATCATTCCGATTTTTGATACAAAATAATACTTAATTAATTGATATAGATATAGTTAGACTGTATCATGAGTGATACAGCTGCTGTATCTGATACAAAGGGAATGTATCAACTTTGATACATAATAACCTTCTGAATATCAATAGGTTAATGATTGTTTTGTATCGATTCGGAAATGATACACTCTGATACATTTTTTTTATATTTAAATTTCAGTATAGTATGTATAATGATACAGAAAACAGATTTGTTTTGGAGCGTTATCGTTCCGGTGGTTCCAACCGCTATGTCTGTCCTCAATGTGGACGCAAGAAGTGCTTTACCCGGTATGTGGATCTGGAGACGGGCAAATATGTGGCTGATGAATGTGGTAAATGCAATCATACGGCATCGTGTGGCTATCATTATCCTCCGCGTCAATATTTCCATGATCATCCGGAGTTTAGCTGCAAGAAAGATTACCAGACGGAATATGTAAATGGTAAACCCTTACTGGGATTGGGAAAAAGGAGACAGGGCTCAGATAACGACCTGAATGTTCGTAAGAACAGACTGCTGGTGCAACCTCAGGATAGACGACAGACCGAATTCTTCAGCCCCGAATGGGTACAGAAGGCGATGCTGAGACCGAGTGCTTTCAGTATGTGGTTTGAAGGCCTGAACATCGGTGGTGATGCCCGGCAGGTGCTAGCCGATTATTGTGTGGGAGGTACTGCCCGAGACGTCGTTGTGCAGGGGGTGAATTATGGCAGGGCAGTGGTGTTCTGGCTGATAGACGAACAGCAGCGGGTGCATGATGCCAAGCTGATGGCTTATCGCAATGACGGTCATCGGGTACAGGGATGGGCCAATACCATGCGTTCCATCTGCGAACGTTCTCATGTAGGACCGCAGCTTCAGAATACCGAAAAGGTGCTCTTTGGACAGCATCTGCTTCCCCGCTATCCCGATAAGACGGTATGTATCGTGGAGAGTGAGAAGACATCGCTTATCTGTGCCTGCCGATATCCACAGTTCCTGTGGCTGGCAACGGGCGGATGTGGCAATCTGCAGACCGATAAGCTGCTCCCCTTGCAGCATCGAAGACTCGTGGTTTATCCCGATAGCGGAGAGTATGACAAGTGGAAGGAGCAGATGGCGAAGAGTGGATGCTGGGATTATCGGGTAGTGGACTTCATGGAGCAGTTTGAGGCGAACACCGATATTGCCGATATCCTGTTGGGTGAGGCTCTGCAGAAACCCGAAATCCTGCTGCCACCTCCTTCTGATGTCAGCCCCTTCTAAACATAAGGTTTACGCTCCGTAAGTATCATCTTTAGAGGGCGTAAGTATAAGGGTTAGAAAAATAATTAAAATGCAAATTTAAAATATAAATATGATGACAAATTTTAAAGTAAGAGCCTATGGAAAAGCAGAGCTTGCCTGGCTCTATTTTCCGACAGCCAGTTCGGCTCATACCGCAGTAAACCATCTGATGGCTTGGGTGTATCGCATTCCGCAACTTGTTGACGGACTTCAGAAACTCGGTTATCGTAAGACGGCAAAGTTTTTTACACCCCGAGAGGTAGCTCTCATCATCGATTATCTAGGTGAACCATAAGAAAATCCTGATAAAGTATGCTATCTCACGCAACGTATGGTATCGTATGAATGACTTGACGGAATTTTGTATCTTTGCTGTGTAAACCAAAGGGGTTTACTCGATGAAACTCTCTACCCGATGGGGCGATGGATCCTATGCCTTTGAAGGAAAATAGAGATGTGGATTTGACAGTAATTAACTCAAAATTTTGAAAGGTATGATTAAGTATGTTTTGAAGCAGAACAAGAACAAGAAGAGTCTTGCTTATCTTAAGTGGTATGCTTTCCCATTGGTGGAAGAGACGATGGATTTGGCTGAACTTGCCAAGCACATGGAGGAGCACAATACCGGATTCACCGAGGCGATGTGCCTGGGCATGATGACTGCCATGGTGAAGTGTATCAAGGAGCAGCTCCTGGCTGGTAAAAATGTGAAGATAGACAACCTTGCCATCTTCAGCGTGGGTATCCGTAACAAGGAGGGAGCCAAGACCGAGGCTGAGTTTACTGCGGTAAACAATATTGCCGGAGTGAAACTCAGAGCCCGTGCTACTGGTACATTGAGCAATGCCAATCTTAACACTTCGGCTAGTGTGAGAAGAGCAAGTAATGTTTTTGTTGCAAGTTCAGGCAGTGGTTCAGGTAGTAACATCACTGGTGGCAATACAACTACCGGAGACAACAGTCAGACTGGTGGAAGTTCTTCATCTGAAGGTAATACCGACAGCGGTGACGGCTTAGAATAAAGCCTTCTGAGACAAAAGGCAGCCTTAAAATTAAAAATCCTCGTCCGATATTTGAAACCGGACGAGGATTTTTTTATCCAACTTTCTCTTCTTTCAGTTTTCCGAAGAAATCGAATGAGGCATCCCAATCCTTCCAGACTGGCTCTCTGCCCAATTCCTTCAATCTCGCATTGATAACCTTGGCGGTACGCTCATCGCTTACGGTGAACTGCTCCAATGCCTGAGGATAGGTATGATAACCACCAGGATTTACCTTTGATTCTGCCGACATGGTGGTGACACCCAGTGTTGCCATGTTGTCACGGATGTAGGCTGGCTCACGGGTAGAGTAGGAGATATCTACATCGTGGTCGAAGATACGCATGGCGAAAGTTGCCTGGGCCAACTGCTTATCGGTCATGAAGCAGTTTGGCTGGAAACCTTCGTTCTGTGCAGGGCGCATACGAGGGAAGTTCACGCTGTACTTGGTCTTCCAGTAGTGCTTCTGAAGGTAGCGCAGGTGATGAGCCATCATCACTACATCCGTGCGCCATTCCTTCTCCAAGCCGATGAGCACACCCATACCGATGGAATGGACACCTGCCATACCCATGCGGTCGAAACCATCGCAGCGCCACTCAAACTTGCTCTTCATGCCACGTGGGTGGTAGAGCTTGTAGTGCTCGTGGTTGTAGGTCTCCTGAAAGCAGATGACGCCGTTCATACCATGGTCGGCGAGGGTCTTGTAATCCTCTGTAGAGAGCGGCATCACCTCTATCTTCACGTTAGAGAAATACTTCTTGGCGATGTCGATTGCCTTGGCAAGATAAGGGGTGCCAGCCTTGGCTGGGTTCTCGCCCGTTACGAGAAGGATGTTCTCGAATGGAGCCAGCTGCTTGATGGCCTTGTACTCGTTCTCAATCTGCTCTGGGGTGAGGATGGTGCGTGCCATCGGATTCTCACGATGGAAACCGCAATACACGCAGGAGTTAGAGCATGAATTGGTGATGTAGAGAGGAATGAACATCGACATGGTCTTGCCGAAGCGCTCCTCGGTATATTTGCGGGAAAGACGCGCCATTACCTCCAGGTATGGCTCGGCTGCCGGTGAAATCAGCGCCATGAAGTCGTTCACATCGCAATGGTCCTTGGCAAGGGCACGGCGCACATCATTATCGGTCATTCGAGCTATGCGCTCCGTGGTCTCCTCCCAACTGATATTCTTTAATTCGTCTGAAAACATTTTCTTACTTTTTCGAGTTTCGCAAGTTCAGGAGTTAAAGAAGTTATCGCTCCCTACGGTCGCTGAGGAGTTAAGACAATAGTCTTTTTGGCGTAGTTTTTTAAGCAGCAAGACATACGTCTTAACTCCTTAACTTCCTTAACTCCTTTAACTTCCCCACATGCGAATGTTTAGTTACTTTTTAAACTTTCTCAAATCGTGTGTCAACTTGGCTGCACAGAAGTTTGGACCACACATGGTGCAGTACTCACCATCTGTATGACCTGCCTCCTCGAAATACTTCAAGGCAAGCTCTGGGTCGAGAGAGAGGTGGAACTGGTCTCTCCAGCGGAACTCGAAACGTGCCTTGGAGAGGGCGTTGTCGCGGATGGTTGCACCTGGATGACCCTTTGCCAAATCGGCTGCATGAGCGGCAATCTTATAGGTTACCACACCTGTGCGCACATCTTCCTTGTTAGGCAAGGCGAGGTGCTCCTTAGGTGTTACATAGCAGAGCATGGCAGTGCCGAGCCATGCTATCTGGGCGCCACCGATGGCTGATGTGATGTGGTCGTAACCTGGGGCGATATCGGTAACCAATGGGCCGAGGGTGTAGAATGGTGCCTCGTGACAGTGGTCGAGCTGGCGCTCCATGTTCTCCTTGATCTTCTGCAATGGCACGTGGCCAGGACCCTCGATGAATGCCTGTACGTTCTTGTCCCAGGCACGGGTAACAAGCTCACCCATGGTATCCAACTCGGCAAACTGGGCTGCATCGTTGGCATCGGCAATACAGCCTGGGCGCAGACCATCGCCCAATGAGAGGGCTACGTCATACTGTGCCACGATGTCGCAGATGTCGTCGAAGTGCTCATAGAGGAAACTTTCCTGGTCGTGGTAGAGACACCATTTGCTCATGATACTACCGCCACGGCTCACGATACCGCAGAGACGGCTGTCGGCGAGATGCACGTTGTGGCGACGGATGCCGGCATGGATGGTGAAGTAGTCAACACCCTGCTCGCACTGCTCGATGAGGGTATCACGGAATACCTCCCAGTTCAGATCTTCTACCTTGCCGTTTACCTTCTCCAAAGCCTGGTAGATAGGCACGGTTCCTACCGGTACAGGACAGTTGCGCACAATCCATTCACGTGTTTCGTGGATGTTGTCGCCGGTAGAGAGATCCATCAATGTATCGCCTCCCCACTTGCAAGACCATACAGCCTTATCTACCTCTTCCTCGATGCTGGAGGTAGTGGCAGAGTTTCCGATGTTGGTATTGATCTTCACGAGGAAGTTGCGGCCGATGATCATTGGTTCGCTCTCCGGGTGGTTGATGTTGGCAGGAAGAACGGCACGTCCGCGTGCAATCTCATCACGAACATACTCAGGGGTGATATGGGTATCGATGCCCAACTCCTGGCAGTTCATGTTCTCGCGGATAGCCACGTACTCCATCTCTGGAGTGATGATGCCAGCCTTGGCATAAGCCATCTGGGTGATGTGCTTGCCTGCCTGTGCACGGCGAGGCAACTGGATGTGCTCGAAGCGGAGTTGGTCGAGGCTATGGTCAGCAAGGCGCTGCTTGCCATACTCGCTGGTAACTTCCTTGAGCTGCTCGGTATCGTTGCGGTCGAGAATCCACTGCTCGCGCATTCTTGGCAAGCCTTTCTTCAAATCTACCTGATAGTTAGGGTCGCTGTAAGGACCGCTGGTATCGTAGATGTAAACCGGAGCGTTTGGCTCTGTATGTGGAATGCCGCGCTCATCCTTCACAACAGTAGGAGTGAGGTTTACCTTGGTCATTCCAACCTTGATCTGTGGGAAAAGTTTTCCCTGCATATACGCCTTTTCTCTCTGGGCGTAAGCTTTCTTATCGTTTGGCATAATGTTTAAAGGGTATATATTATATTAGTCGTTGAGGAATGCGGTGAGAGGAGAACTTGCCTCAGCACAATCGCTGATGGCTCCGAGACCTGCCTCGTAAGCACGGCGACCGCATACTACTGCTTCCTTGAATGCCTTAGCCATCTCTACAGGATCACCGGCAACGGCGATAGCGGTGTTAACCAAGCAAGCGCTGGCACCCATCTCCATGGCTTCGGCAGCGTGGCTAGGTGCACCGATACCTGCATCTACTACAACTGGAACAGTAGCCTGCTCGATGATGATCTGCAGGAAGTCCTTCATTCTCAATCCCTTGTTGGTACCGATAGGTGCTGCAAGTGGCATCACGGTAGCAGCACCAGCCTCTTCGAGGTGCTTGCAGAGGGTAGGGTCTGCCTGGCAATATGGCAATACCACGAAACCGAGCTTTACCAGTTTCTCGGTAGCCTTCAGTGTCTCGATAGAGTCTGGAAGAAGATAGCGAGGGTCTGGGTGGATTTCGAGCTTGAGCCAGTTGGTTCCGAAAGCCTCGCGAGCCATCTGTGCTGCGAAGACAGCCTCCTCGGCGTTGCGCACGCCACTGGTGTTAGGAAGGAGCTGGATATTTGGGTTCTGCACGATATGAGAGAGCAGGTCGTCCTGCTTGTCTTCGAGTTCGATACGTTTCATAGCAACAGTAACCATTTCTGTTTCTGATGCTTTGATGGCTTCAGCCATGAGGGCATTGTTGTTAAACTTTCCTGTGCCCAAGAAGAGGCGTGAGTTAAACTCTCTGCCTGCGATTACTAATTTTTCCATTGTTTTATTATAGAGTTGTTATTTTTGTTTTCATTTCTGTAGGAAAAGTACTTTTGGGTGATTCTTTTCCGCAGTATTCTGGGACCGTTATCCTCCGCAGAACGCTTTTACGATAACGATGTCTGCTCCTTCTGCGATGATTGTGTTTTCCCATTCATCACGAGGCACCATTTCGTTACTGATAGCTACTGCAACTCCTGTAGCTGGCAAATCGAGTTCCTGGGCTAACTCCCTGATGGTTTTAGCCTGTGTCTCGGTCTCTTTGTTGTTGATAGTTACTTTCATATTCTGTTCGTTTTATATGATGAATAATCCGTTTGTTTACGTTTTTCTATCGCCCGAAAGCGATGATAAGATTATATGTAATCAAACACGGTGAACTTCCAGATGAAAGCCTTAAGAGAAAAAATAAAGCACTATCAAATATCCCTGCGACAGCATTACCTGCATCAGGTTCAATGGGTATCATCTCAGCCGAATCTTTCAGCACCCCGTGATAATCGCTTGCAAAAGTAATGATAATATCGGAAAAACAATAGGATTTCAAAAATATTTATGCTAAATTAACGCAGAATGTACCTTTCGTTTTACTGGTGTTTCTTTCTGCAATCCGGGCATTCGCCTTTGATGACAAAGGAAATAGAGTGGGGGTAAAAGCCTTCGGGCAGCTCGAAACTTGGAATATGGATATCCTCCATACAGAAGGAACGCTGGCAAGATTCGCAGTAGAAATGAATATGCCCGTCGTGATGATCGCAAGCCCCTTTTTCTTCGCAGAGTTCGTAGCAGAGTACGCCTCGCCCATCTTCGAAGGCATGTACCACATCATGTTCCAGAAAGAGGGTAAGGGTACGGAAGATGCTCGACTTGTCCATCGAAACCATCTTTCGTTCCAGATTGCTCAGACTCTGCGGGTTCTGTTCGCCCATCAGGGTCTTCATTACGAGTATGCGGTTGGCGGTTGGCCGGATGCCTTTCGATTCCAGCCTGCTGATCATATCTTGTGAGTTCATCGTTTCTTCTTTTTAAAATCTTTACTAACCGGTTGCAAAGATACAAAAAAAACGTGTAAGTATGGTAACTTACACGCTTTTTCTTTATTTAAACGTAATTACTTTTTGCTTTCAATCTAGTTTATGCCGCAGCATGAAGGGATTGGAACCCTTATACGCAAGCACAACCACGGCTTCTGTTCAAAGCCTCACCATACATTTTCATTGCGGTCATGTAATCTGCAAGAATAGCCTTCAAGGCCTTCTTGATGTTTGCATACATTGTTTTCATAATCGTTATCCTTTTTTTAAAAATTAATACTTGGCATTTCTGCCATTTCCTTTTTCCTTTTGTTCATGAACGGTGGTCAATTTTACTTGCCCATCTCCATGTTGTTGTTTACATTTACTGCCTTGGCAATCATAGCTGCCACAACTGTAAGAATCATTACTGTCGTCATCATAATTTGTTTCCTTTCTTTCTTTGTGGAGCCTCCATGTGAGGTCTCCTGTTTTACATTATCCTTATTACAATCTCACTGTTTTCTGGTGCAAAGGTAATGCCTTTTTCTTGAATATCTGTCACAAAGACATGACAAAATGATGAAGAAGGGGCTTTTTTTGATACACGTCAACTAAACAGCAATGGCGGCTTGATATACGTCAAGCCGCCATGCTGTCATATTGAGAAATGTGTCATATTTCTTATGTTTCTTCGGATTTCTGATGTTAGATCAGTTCCAGAATCTTGTCGAGAATCTTTTCTACGGTTGAAGAATCGGTTGCTTCATCGAGTTTCTGGTTGATTTTCTCTTCCAGTTTCTTGCTTACCTTGTCGGCAGCCTGATCCATGGACTGGTTTGCCTTGTCTTCCAGTTTCTTCTGAACGGAAACGCCCAGTCCGTCTTCTTCTGAACCATCGCTGTTATTATCGCTTACCGAAGGGGATTCATCGGTTGATGAGCTGGTGGTTTCTTCTATCTGCAGATTGTCGGCACCTTCCAGCGCCTTCACCATATCATCAGCATTCATCGTGTAAACGCTGCCAAGGATTCCGAAGCTTATGGTGTGCTGCTTGCCATTAAACTCAACGGTTCCCTTAGAGCATACGATATAGTTGTGGTATTCGAAGAGCTGGTTCATCACTTCATCGATAGCGCTTCCTGCCATCATTTTGGCAATGGAACGGATGCTTTGGGTGAAAAAGTTGTTATCACTGGTTTCTGTAGCCTTGTCGATAGCCTTGGCAGCCTCAGTCTTTACCTTTTCTTTGTGGGCATCAGGTCCTGGATTGGTTATGGCGAAAACCAGGAAGAGAAGTACGATAAGACCTAAGATGATTTTCCAGAGAGTCTTGCTCGATTTTTTCTTTTCCGGTTCCTGTCTGTAGCCCTGGTTCATGGCAGCGCCGTGCAGAAAGCCTTGCTGGTAAGCTTCCTGCTGTGCCTGCTGGAAACCCTGCTGGTTTGCAGCCTGAAAGTTTACTGCTTCTGTCCCGTTGTTGCCGGCTGCATCTGCTGATGTTCCTTCTGCATTTTCTTTGTTGGCTGTATTAGCCTTGATTGCTTCTACAGTTTCAAGAACAGTCTTCAGTTCTGCTATTTTCCAAGCTGGAGTCCAGTCTTTCATGCCTTGTGCCCAAACAAGGGTTTCGGGTGTGATAGCCTTCTGGACGAGTTGCTCCAGGCTGAATGGACCCGCTTGCTGTCCGTTATTCTCAATGATAAAATATTCCATCATGTATTCTTTTATATAATATTTTTCTTAAAAGCCAATAAGGAGTTTCTTTCACTCTTCATTGATGCTTAGTGTGTAGCTTTCCACCATGCTGTTTTCTCTCTTCCCTTGATAGCTACGCTGTGCTGGCTAGGGTCGGAGATAGAAAGACCGCAATAATTTTTCACTTTAAAGGTTGTACCTCTATCACTCATTAACATTGTATAAGCCTGTTCGGTATGAGCAGCAGCTTTGATTGTGAGTTTCATCTGTGAATGAACTTTGTCTTTCAGAGAGCCGCTTGGAACAAGACTATCTATGTATACACTCATGTCGTAGAAAAGGTTGGGAGAGAAACCGTCCAAAGTCTGTATGGAATTGAGCGGAACGGATGATGAGAGGGTATATTTGCTGTTGATTTCCTTCATCACACTGGCTAGCTTTTCCATTTGTCTGCAGTCGATGGCTGCCATGTTGCAGAATGGATCGCTACTATTCTTGTAGAAATTGACAACTCCGTTGACAAATCCTGAGTAGTTGGGCGCAGAACTGTTGAGGTAACTCCATGTGGTTTTGTATGGAACGCCGGCTCCCATTACTTCGCTACTTGAACTGATCATGAAATTAGTAACATCTTTCAGTTCGTATGCAGTCTCTACATTGCCCATATAGCATGCATCGAAGAGAATGTATTGCATCTTGGTGCCGCTGAGTTTGATTCCTTCGGCAAGGGTAGGAACGTCGAGAGTGTTTTCTTCTAAACTTACGCTTCCGAAGAAACGGGTGATAGGTTTGTTGGGATCGGGGCCATACTGTATTCCGCTGAAATTGCCGGTTGCGGTAGGGTAGCTGGTGCTTCCTTTCTGAGCAAAACCGGCATTAGGTCTTGCCATATAAGGATAGTTTACCCAATCGCTGTTGTAGGTCCATCCGCAGCCATGAGCTCCGATGATGAGCGAATAATTCAGGGCTTCAGCACGGCGTTTCACCTCATTCAGAATCTCTGCAAATCCTTCTGCTGTAGTATATGTAGCTTCATCGTATGTTTTCAATGTGTCGCGAATTACGGTTTTCGTATTGCCGTCATACTGAAGATCAATGAGATGGCTCTTCCTGTAATTCTGGCTCATGAAAACCATTACACGTGAATTGTTCAAGCCTTTCTTGGCAACAATACCTGCGCACATGCTGTCTACGTTGTTTTTCAAAAAACTTGTGAGACCGGAAGTGTTGGTTCCACCCGTCCAAGGATAGAAGACGAAGATAGTCTGCTTGTTGACGCTTTCAACATCAATAGCTTCATCGCCACAACTGGTGAAAGTTGCTGCTAGAGATAGCGTACATATAAATAAGGTGAAAAGCTTCTTGATCATAATTAAAAATGTTGAATGTTGAATGTTGAATGTTGAGTTGCAATCTTGCTAACGAATCAGCTTGACTAATTCAACATTCTACACTCAACATTCAACATTAAAAATAATACTATTATTTCTTCTTGAGTTCCTCGATGGTTGCCTTGAGGGCAGCAATCTTCTCAACAGAGTCGCTTTCCTTCTTGCGCTCCAGGGCTACCACCTTCTCAGGTGCGTGAGCTACGAAGTTCTCATTGCTGAGCTTCTTGCGTACGCCCATCAGGAAGCCTTCCAAGTGCTTGAGCTGAGCCTCTGCCTTCTCAATCTCGGCAGCTACGTCGATGAGGTCGCCCAATGGTACGGCAAACTCGTCGGTACCTACCATGAAGCTTGATGCATCGGCACTCTTCTCAGCGATGACCTCAATCTTATCAAGGTTCGCCATCTTCAGCGTTACGTCGTTGTAAGCCTCGAAATCGTTCTTGCCTACTACCTGGAGAGACAACTGCTCCTTCTGGGCAATGTTCTTCTGGTTGCGAACGGTACGAACACCGGCGATAATCTGCTTCACAGCCTCAATGTCGGCTGCCAACTTCTGCTCCTCAGCTGTAGGTGCAGGAATATCCAGCTTCTCGCGCATGATGCTCTCGCCATCCTTGCGGTCGTAGATATGCTGCCACAACTCCTCGGTGATGAATGGCATGAATGGATGCAACATCTTCAGGAGGGCATCGAAGAAACGGAGGGTAGCATCGTAGCTCTTCTGGTCGATAGGCTGGCCGTAAGCTGGCTTCACCATCTCCAGGTACCAGGATGAGAATTCATCCCAGAACAGCTTATATACAGTCATCAGAGCCTCAGAGATACGGTAGTCCTTAAACTGCTTCTGCATCTCCTCGTTCACCTCCTTGAGCTTGGCATCAAACCACTTCACGGCGATTTCTGCACTCTTAGGCTGCTCGATATCTGCAGTCTCCCAACCCTTGACGAGGCGGAAGGCATTCCAGATCTTATTGTTGAAGTTACGTCCCTGCTCGCAGAGGCTCTCGTCGAAGAGGATGTCGTTGCCCGCTGGAGCACTGAGCATCATACCCATACGAACACCGTCGGCACCAAACTTGTCAATCAGAACCAGTGGGTCTGGTGAGTTGCCGAGACTCTTGCTCATCTTGCGGCCGAGCTTATCGCGAACGATACCTGTGAAATATACGTGCTTGAATGGCATCTTGCCACGATACTCGTAGCCAGCCATGATCATACGTGCTACCCAGAAGAAGATGATATCCGGACCAGTTACGAGGTCGGAAGTAGGGTAGTAGTAGTTGATCTCCTCGTTGTCAGGATGCTCGATGCCATCAAACAGAGAGATAGGCCACAACCATGAAGAGAACCAGGTGTCGAGGCAGTCGCTCTCCTGCTCAAGATCCTCAGCCTTGATGTTGGCATTCTTCTCCTGAGCGAGTTTCAGAGCCTCCTCTGCAGTCTCAGCTACCACGAAATCCTTCTTGCCGGCATTGTCGAAGTAGTAGGCTGGGATGCGGTGACCCCACCAGAGCTGACGGCTGATACACCAGTCCTTGATGTTCTCCAACCAGTGGCGATAGGTGTTCTTGTACTTCTTAGGATAGAACTCGATATCATCGTCCATTACTGGAGGGAGGGCGATGTCAGCAAAGTGCTGCATCTTGAGGAACCACTGTGTAGAGAGCTTTGGCTCGATAGGCACATTGGTACGCTCAGAGAAGCCCACCTTATTATTATAGTCCTCAATCTTCTCCATCAGACCGGCGTTCTGAAGGTCGATGGAAATCTGCTTGCGCACGTCCATGCGGTCCATACCTACATAGAGACCTGCTGCCTCGCTGATGGTACCATTGTCGTTGAAGATATCGATGGTTTCCAAACCGTGCTTCAAACCGAGTGCGTGGTCGTTGATATCGTGAGCTGGAGTTACCTTCAAGCAACCAGTACCGAACTCGATATCTACGTATGTATCCTCGATGACAGGAATCTCGCGGTTTACGAGAGGCACGATAACGTGCTTACCCTTCAACCAGGTATTCTTCTTATCCTCTGGGTTGATACACATGGCAGAGTCGCCCATGATGGTCTCAGGACGGGTGGTTGCTACTACTGCATAGTATCCCTTCTCATCCTTGTGTATCACGTTCTCCTCATCCACCTGCTGGCAGTCCTGCTCTACTACATAATACTTCAAGTGGTAGAGCTTAGAGTGCTCGTCCTTGTAGATAACCTCCTCGTCAGAGAGCGCAGTCTGAGCCTTAGGGTCCCAGTTAACCATGCGCACGCCACGATAGATGAGTCCCTTCTGGTAAAGGTCGCAGAATACGTGGATGACGGCACGAGAGCGGGTCTCGTCCATGGTGAATGCTGTGCGGTCCCAATCGCAGCTGGCACCGAGTTTGCGGAGCTGCTTGAGGATGATGCCACCGTGCTCGTGAGTCCAGTCCCAAGCGTGCTTGAGGAACTCCTCGCGGGTAAGGTCGGTCTTCTTGATGCCCTGCTGAGCGAGGCGGTTAACCACCTTTGCCTCGGTAGCGATACTGGCATGGTCGGTACCTGGTACCCAACATGCGTTCTTGCCCTCCATGCGAGCACGGCGAACGAGAATATCCTGAATAGTATTGTTGAGCATGTGTCCCATGTGGAGCACACCCGTTACGTTTGGTGGAGGGATAACCACTGTATAAGGTTCACGACCATCTGGCTTAGAACTGAAAAGCTTGTTGTCGAGCCAGTACTGATACCATTTACTTTCCACTGCTTGTGGATCGTATTTACTTGCTAATTCCATTGTTTATATCTAATTTTTATTCTTTTTCTTTCTTTTTCTTTAAAAAACGGTGCAAAGATACTAATTTTTGGGCGAAAAATACTATCTTTGCATCAAAATTATTAATTTTTGCACAAAACGATGGTTAGTAATACAGGAAAAGGACATACGAAAGAAGAAAAACTGGCGGCGTTCAGCCGCTTGCTGGATGTGCAGGACCGTTTGCGCCTGCAGTGTCCATGGGATAAAAAGCAGACATTCGAGAGTCTTCGTCCGAATACGATCGAGGAGACTTTTGAGCTTTGTGACGCCTTGATGAAGCGCGATTACAAGGATATCAAGAAGGAGTTGGGCGATGTGTTGGAGCACGTGATATTCTATAGCATCATCGGCAGAGAAGACGGCGAGTTCGATATTTGCGATGTTTGCAATCAGGAGGCAGATAAATTGATGTTCCGCCATCCTTTCATCAACTGGAAGGAGGAAGGAAATTGGACGGTTTCGAATCCTGATATGTATATCAACGATGAGGGACAGGTGGTATATAGAGAGTCTGAAGAAGCAGAAACCGGGAAGGCTGGAACTGCCAGTTCGGAAGAAACCTTGGCTCTTGGCGCCAGCAAGCCGAAAACTGCTACTTCTGTTGAGAAAACCTGGGAACAGATCAAGCAGCAGGAGAAGGATGGAAATGAGCGGGTGTTGAGCGGTGTCCCTAATTCTCTTCCGTCTCTTATCAAGGCTTATCGCATTCAGGACAAGGCTAGAAATGTAGGCTTCGACTGGAAAGAAAAAGAAGATGTGTGGGACAAAGTGCAGGAGGAACTGGAAGAACTCAAGGTGGAACTGGCTAAAGGCGACAAAGAGAATTCTACCCGGGAATTGGGCGATTTCATCTTCTCAGTAATCAATGCAGCACGTCTCTATAAACTCAATCCGGATAATGCGCTGGAGAAAACCAACCAGAAGTTTATCCGCCGTTTCAACTATGTAGAAGATCATAGCTTAAAGCAAGGTAAAAACTTGAAAGATATGAGCTTAGAAGAAATGGATAAACTATGGGATGAAGCAAAACTTCAGGAGAAAAAGGATGGTTAATAACGGTGAATCAGATAATCTTATCGACTCATCAATATAATAATAAAAACTAAAGTATTATGAAGAAATTAGTTTATGTAACAATAGCTTTGGTGGCGCTTTTCGCTGCCAACAGTTGTAAGAACAAAAATAATGTTCCTATTATCAGTGCAGCAGATTCGGTAGAGGTAGAGGATGCAATGAACGATTCTACCATCTATGGTGTATGCGGTGAGGGAACCTCTATGCATAGCCTGGAGCTGATTTCTGATGGTGGTGACACCCTTTCGGTGTTTATTGACGATGAGAATCCTGATGTTGTTCAGGGAGGTTTGCTGGCTGGCGACCGTATTGCTCTTATCGGTTATAAGGCAGAGGATGGAGAGATGATGGCCCAGAAGATTATCAACCTGACATCCCTCTTGGGTAAATGGACTTCTCTGGATAAGAATTTTGATATCTTGGAAGGTGGAGAGGTGAAGAACAATGTGAAGGCTGAAACTAATCCTTGGACTAGCTGGAAGATACTCAATGGTAAACTTTTGCTGAATAAGGATACTTTTGCCATTGACAAATTGGGTTCTGACAGTCTTATGTTGGAGAATACTCAGGGTATCTTTGTTTTCAAGCGCCAAGAGTAAGGTCATCATGTTGAACCTGTAAATTATGATTTAGTTTTGGAACCATTTAAAGTACATATATTGGGGTGTGGCAGTGCTTTGCCCACCCTTCAGCATAGTGCCTCGGCCCAGATTATTGAGATGCGTGGCAAATGCTTTATGATGGATTGTGGAGAGGGTGCCCAGATGCAGTTCCGTCGCACTCATGTTCACTTTGCTAAGATAAATGCTATCTTTATTTCACATCTTCATGGTGACCATTGCTTTGGCTTGCTGGGACTTCTTTCTACCTTAGGCATGCTGGGTAGAACGGCTAAGTTAAAGGTATATGCGCCAGAAAGTTACGGAGATTTGTTTAAGCGTCAGATTGATTTCTTCATGCAGGGAATGGAATATGAAATTGAATTTGTTCCTGTAGATACCGAGAAGTCGCAAGTAGTATATGAAGATCATTCTGTAACCGTAGAAACCGTTCCTCTGCAGCATCGTGTGCCTTGTTGTGGTTACATTTTCAGAGAGAAACCGACATTGCCTCATATCCGTCGTGATATGATAGATTATTACGAGATTCCTGTAAGCCAGATTAACAATATCAAGAATGGAGCTGACTGGACAACGAAGGAGGGGGATGTAATACCTAATGCCAGATTGGTAATGCCTGCCGCTACTCCCCGCAGTTATGCTTATTGCAGTGATACCCGGTTTGTTCCGGGGTTGGCAGAAAAGGTAAAGGGGGTTACGGTGCTTTATCATGAGAGCACCTATACTTCGGAGAATGAGGACAGGGCTAAACTCTATTATCACAGTACGGCTCGACAGGCAGCAACTATAGCCAGAAATGCGGGTGTAGGCAAACTTCTTCTGGGACATTATAGTGCAAGATATAATAATGAAGAGGTATTGTTGAATGAAGCTAAAGAGGTGTTTACGGAAAGTTATCTTACTCAGGAAGGTAAAGTGTTCTCTATAGAATAATATAGAAATATAAAAAAAGTGCCTTGCATCAAAAAAAAGTTCATTTTTTGATGCAAGGTTTTCTCTTTATATCGTTTAATCTTAAAAAAAGGATTTGAAATTGGAATCGGAAAAGAAACTCTTAGACGACATCAATAGCGGCAGTCGGGCAGCCATGCACAGATTGTACGAACGCTATGTGGGGTATGCCATGGCCGTAGCGCTGAGGTATGTCCCTATGCGCGATGATGCTGAAGATGTAGTGCAAGATAGTTTTATAAAAGTCTTTTCCGGCATTTCAAAGTTTGAGTATCGGGGTGAGGGCGCTCTTCAGGCTTGGCTCTTGCGAATAGTGACAAATGAAGCTGTCAACTTTGTAAGGCAGCAAAAGCGCTTCACTATCGTGGACGAAGTTCCCGATGATATTGAGGATGAAGAGCCTGAAGTAGAAAGAGTTCCGCCTGCAGAACTGACAAGAATGATAGGAGAATTGCCTGATGGGTACAGACTGGTTCTTAACATGTTTGTTTTTGAACAGAAAAGCCATAAAGAAATTGCACAGCTGTTAGGCATCAAAGAAAGCAGTTCTGCTTCACAATATTTGCGGGCGAAAAAGCTGTTGGGCAAAAAGGTGAAAGATTATCTGAGCCAGGCAGATTGTAGTGATAATAAAGAGTTGAATCATATAAATGAGAAAAGTAATGAGTAACGATTGGACAAATAAACTTCGAGATCAGTTGGCAGACTACCAAGAGCCTGTCAGCCACGACATGTGGGCTGAGATAGAACAATCGCTTGCTCAGTCTAAAAAGGTTGGTGATGAGGAAACTGATGTAAAAAAGAGACCACAGGCTCGTTATGTTGTCTTGAAAAGATGGTCAGTAGCTGCAGCGATTGCTTTATTGGGAGTAGGAGGCAGTTATGTTTATCTGCATGATGATGAACCGGGACAGGCTAACTTAGCTGTTCAGAGTTCTTTCTCTATAGCATCAGGTACAAGCAGGACTTCTTCTGCTGTCCGTGCAGAAGCACAATCGGCAGGAAGTAAAAATGCTATCTTGTTTGCTGAAAACAATGCATCTGCACATCAGGTGAATCGCCATTCGTCGGGGCGTCAATTGAACTATAGTAAATCTTCTGTCTCTTTCCAGGAGAGGACTGTTGCTGCTGATAATGAAGTAATGCTTGCAGCAGAGGTAGAAATGCCAGAACAGTCTGTTAATGCAGAGGTAAATGGTCGGGAATTATCTGTTTTGCAAAAGCAAAATGAGGATTCAGAAAGACAGATGGCCGTTTCTTCTAATCATGCAACCAAGCCGTTGGAAGCAGATGGTGGGCAGAAGCTTTATGCAGGCAGGGCGCAGGATGCTCATTTTGAACGCAGTTATAAGGACAAGTATGAACAGAACTGGACCATGAACCTGTATGCAGAGAATGTAAGTCTGGGCTCTGGCAGTGATGGAATGTCAAACGGCATGTATGCGTCTTCAGATCCTCTTGCTGGTGGCGGCTTTGCTGATCATGGTGTTTTCCTGGCTGCTGCTTCTCCTTTAAGATATGCAATACCGAAATATGTTGAAGCGAAACATCATGCTCCTTTGGCTATAGGTGCTCAGGTTGGTATCGGACTTGCGCCTCGTTTGTCTTTGAGTACCGGTGTCGTTTATACGCGTGTTGCTTCTGATTTCAAATCTTATGGTGCTTCAGAATTTGATACACATCAGGTTTTGCATTATGTGGGTGTTCCACTTGGTTTAAACTATGAGGTTTGGAGCACGGGAGGCTTTCATGCGTACGTAATGGCGGGTGGAGAAGCCGATTTCAATGTAAAGAATGATACAAAGGTTTCTGGTCATAAAGAGGACGTGAAACGTGATGGCGTTCAGTTCTCGGGTAAGGCTTCGCTTGGTGCACAGTATGATGTTACACCACAAGTGGGCTTCTATATTGAGCCAGGTGCAAAATATTATTTTGATAATGGCAGCGAAATAGAAAATACGTTTAAAGATAAGAAGTGGAATTTTAATCTCCAGTTCGGACTCCGTATTCATCTGAAATAGTGTTTGAGTCCAATTATTAATCAATATATGTACGAACTACATTTCATTTTATAACATTACATACGAGAAAAGGAAAGGGCAGTCTGCGTGATGCATGGCTGCCCTTTATTGTTTCCCGTTTTCTTATTTCTTATTCAATAATTTTTCGCTCATATTGAGAGCGGCCTTTCTGCCGTCTCCCATGGCAAGAATTACTGTGGCTCCTCCTCGTACGATATCGCCGCCAGCGTAGATTTCTTCGATGGAACTCTGCATCTGGTCGTTTACGGCAATGGTGTTCTTCCGGCCGAGTTCCAGTCCTTCTATACTCTGTGGAACGAGTGGATTAGGACTTACTCCTACGGCAACAATTACCTGGTCGCACTCCAGCGTGATGGTCTCGCCTGTAGCTTCTGGACGACGACGGCCGCTGGCATCAGGTTCGCCAAGCTTCATCACATCGAGAACTACAGCCTTTACTGCGCCCTTATCATCTGCCTTATATTCTTTAGGATTGTGCAATGTAAAGAAGTTGATTCCTTCTTCCTTGGCATGCTTCACTTCTTCGAGTCGGGCAGGCATTTCTGCCTCCGAACGGCGATATACCAAGGTTACGTCTGCTCCGAGTCGTTTTGCAGTACGGCAACTGTCCATAGCTGTATTTCCGCCGCCTACAACAACCACCTTCTTACCCAAGTTGATAGGGGTGTCGCTATGAGGATTGGCTGCATCCATCAGGTTTACACGGGTAAGATATTCGTTAGAAGACATGATGTTCAAGGCATTCTCTCCAGGAATATTCATGAAGTTTGGCAGACCCGCACCTGAGCCAACGAAGATTCCCTTGAATCCTTGTTTTTCCAGATCTTTTACGGAAATGGTCTTGCCTACGATGCAGTCTGTAATAAACTTTACGCCCATCTTCTGAAGATTCTCAATCTCTACATCTACGATAGCATTAGGCAAACGGAATTCAGGAATACCATATTTCAATACACCGCCAATCTCGTGAAGCGCTTCGAAAACAGTAACATCGAATCCCTTCTTTGCCATATCGCCTGCAAAACTCAATCCGGAAGGTCCTGAACCAACTACGGCTATCTTGATGCCATTAGGTTCATCGCACTTTGGTACAGAGATGTTTCCACTCTGGCGTTCGTAATCGGCAGCAAAACGCTCCAGATATCCGATAGCTACAGCAGGCTCGTTCATCTTGAGATGTACACATTTGCTTTCACATTGCTTTTCCTGTGGACAAACTCGTCCGCAAACGGCAGGTAGGGCAGAGGTGTTCTTTAAAACCTTGGCTGCGGCAAGGAACTGGCCCCGCTCAATATTCTTGATGAAGGAAGGAATGTTGATGCTTACCGGACAACCTTCCATACAGGTAGGCTTAGGACAGTCGAGACAGCGCTTGGCTTCGGTCAAAGCCATTTCCTTGGTTAAACCGATATTTACCTCTTCCGTACGGGTTGTAGCACGATAAAGAGGGTCAAGTTCTGGCATCTTTACGCGCTCTATAGCTGTACGTTCTTTTGCTTTCATCGAAGCGCGTAACTCCTTGCGCCACTCAGCGTTACGGTCGGTCAACTCTTCGATGCTCGCATCTGTAGGTTCTACGTCCATGATTACATCCGTAGTTTCTTTCTTCTTTCCTGCATCTACAGTTGCAAGGTGCTCTTCGAAGTGTTCCATCTCTTCGCGTTCAACATCCTTGAAAGTGCCCATGCGCTTGAACATCTCGTCCCAATCTACCTGGGCGCCGTCAAACTCAGGACCGTCGATGCAGACAAACTTGGTCTTGCCACCGATGGTCAGGCGGCAGGCACCGCACATACCGGTTCCATCCACCATGATGGTATTGAGCGAAACATCTGTGGAAAGATTATATTTCTGGGTCAGGAGACAGCAGAACTTCATCATGATAGGAGGACCGATGGCGAAAACCTTATCGATATGCTCCTGATTGATAAACTTCTCGATTCCTACGGTTACAACACCCTTCTCGCCGTAACTTCCGTCATCGGTCATGATGATGAGCTCATCGCTAGATGCACGCACTTCATCTTCCATAATCACGAGGTCTTTGTTCCTACCCGCAATTACGGAAAGGACTCTGTTTCCTGCGGCTTTCAGTGCCTTGATGATAGGGAGCATAGGAGCTACGCCTACACCACCTCCGGCACAAATGACTGTTCCGAAGTTCTCGATATGTGTAGGATTTCCAAGTGGTCCCACCACATCGTGAATTTCATCACCTTCATTCAATGCACAGAGTTTGGTAGATGAAAGACCTACCTTCTGCACAACCAGTGTGATGGTTCCTTTCTCAATGTCAGCATCAGCGATGGTCAGCGGCATGCGCTCGCTGTTGTTGTCTACACGGATGATAACAAAGTTACCTGCCTTTCGGCTCTTGGCTATAAGCGGTGCTTCTACATCGAAGCGGAATACTTTCTCTGAGTATTGTACTTTCTTGATAATCTTGTTCATGGGCTATTAAATTTCTTAATGCTGATATATTAATATTTCTGGTTCGCTGTTTAGAGTTTGCTTCATTGTACATAAAAATGCAAAAGGATAACATCGGCTACCTTTGTGGCAGTCGAAGTTATCCTCGTACAATATATGTTATTTTTGTTTTTCGAATGTTTTGTATAATCGAGAAAAACTGAAAGTCTTACCGATACTTCAAATTAATCGAAATTTTTGTCATCAAGCATCTCGAAACCGCAATATGGAACCAATACCTTAGGTACGCGGATTCCTTCTGGGGTCTGATTGTTCTCCAAGATGGTTGCTACGATACGTGGCAAGGCAAGAGCTGAACCATTCAGTGTGTGGCAAAGTTCAATCTTCTTGTCATCTGTATGGCGATAGCGGCAGTGGAGACGGTTAGCCTGATAGCTCTCGAAGTTAGATACTGATGAAACTTCCAACCAGCGGCCCTGTGCAGCACTCCATGTCTCGAAGTCGTAGCAGATAGAAGAGGTGAAGCTCATATCACCACCGCAGAGACGGAGGATATGGTATGGCAATTCCAACTTCTTCAAAAGACCTTCAACATGGTCGAGCATCTCGTTCAAACTCTCATAAGAGTGACCTGGCTTATCGATGCGAACAATCTCTACCTTGTCGAACTGGTGCAGACGGTTCAAACCGCGAACGTCCTTACCATAGCTACCTGCTTCACGACGGAAACAAGCTGAGTAAGCACAACGCTTGATAGGGAGATCTTTCTCATCGAGAATAACATCGCGGAAGATGTTGGTTACAGGAACCTCAGCAGTAGGGATGAGGAAGAGATTATCCAAATTAGCATGATACATCTGACCTTCCTTGTCTGGCAACTGACCGGTACCACGACCAGAGTCCTCGTTTACTACGTAAGGAGGCTGAATCTCCAGATATCCGCTCTTGCGAGCCTCATCGAGGAAGAATGCCTCAAGCGCACGCTGGAAACGAGCCATCTTGCCGATATATACAGGGAAACCTGCGCCAGTAATCTTAACGCCGAGGTCGAAGTCAACAAGATTGTATTTCTTCAAGAGATCCCAATGGCAGAGAGCATCCTCGCCGAGGTTTGGCTTTTCGCCGCCTTCTTTCACAACAACGTTGTCGGCTGCGTCCTTACCTTCAGGAACCTGCTCGCAAGGGATATTAGGAATTTCGAGCAACTGGTTGGTCATATCGTTCTGTGCTTTCTCCATGATCTCTTCAAGAGCCTTCGCGTCTGCCTTGAGCATAGCTACCTGAGCCTTTGCGCTCTCAGCTTCCTCTTTCTTACCTTCCTTCATAAGGGCACCAATCTGCTTAGCAAACTGGTTAGCCTGCTGCTTGTTGTTATCCAACTTCTGCTGAGCTTCACGACGAATCTTGTCGTACTCCAAAACTTTCTCTACGGCCTCACGAGCATTTGGAAAATGCTTCTTTTCGAGACCCTTAACTACACGTTCAGTTTCCTCACTGATAAGTTTAAGTGTAAGCATAAAATGTCTTTTAATTAAATAATTTACTATTTGTAGGCAAAAGTACAAAAAATATTTGTGATAGCGTAAAAAATTGCTGACTTTTTTACAGGGAAGGGTAGAATTAAAGTTTTTTTTGTGGTTTTACAGGGTTAAGGAGCTTAGAAAGGGGGTGCGGTGTAATCCTTGCCTAAAAACTTATATAAACGAAGAAAGCCTGCTCTAGGTATGAGCAGGCTTCTATGTTGTTTGTTTGGAATAGTTTTTTCTAAAACTTTAAAAATTAAGCGTCAGCTTTTTTGGTCTTCTCAGCGTAAACCTCTGGAGAGAGAACAGAAACTGTACTCTTGTCCTTGCGGCCCTTGTGGAAGTAAACGATACCATCTGCCAAAGCATACAATGTATCATCCTTACCCTGAGCTACATTCTCACCTGGGAAGTGCTTGTTACCACGCTGGCGAACGATGATGTTACCTGCGATGATGCTCTGACCACCCCAGATCTTAACGCCTAATCTTTGTGAAGCTGATTCACGGCCGTTCTTAGAACTACCAACACCTTTCTTATGTGCCATTTTCTAATTCCTCCTAATTTTAAGCGATTACAGATTTGATTGATACTTCAGTGAACTGAGCACGATGACCGTTCTTCTTGCGATAGTCCTTGCGGCGCTTCATCTTGAAGACGATTACCTTGTCACCCTTTACGAGTGGGTTCACTACTTCTACTACTACTTTTGCACCCTCTACAGCTGGTGCACCGACAGTGATTGAGCCGTCTTTGTCAACGAGCAAAACCTTGTCGAACTCAACAGTCTGACCTGCCTCAACATCCTTGATGTGATGTACGAAGAGCTTCTTGCCCTCCTCAGCCTTGAACTGCTGACCGTTAATTTCTACAATTGCGTACATTTAATTAATTATATAAACGGGTTTCTTCGGGAGGCGTCCTGCATTGTGCCGGATCTTCTTTGAGCCCCTTCGAACTAAACTTTTCTGTAACATTTGCCCAATCCATGAGCATTCGGGATGCAAAATTACAAATTATCTTTGATATGAACAAAATGTTGGGGAAATAAAGATTGCTTTTTAGAAAGATTTAACAGAAAAGCCTGTTTTTTATAAGAATACCGATTATTTGCTACCAGATAAGGGACTCGTGAATAGTATAATGTTCTTTATTGGGTTCAATAATATACTTCCTTAGGTTCAATGATATGTCTCCTCTGGCTCAATGATATGTCTCCTCTGGCTCAATGATATGTCTTCTCTGGCTCAATGATATGTCTTCTCTGGTTCAAAGAGATGTCTCCTTAGGTTTAAGGATACGACTTCTCTGGTTCAAGAAGATACCTTCGTTAAAGTTATGACTAGTGTCAGCATCTCTGCTGAGCCTAGTCAGCAGGTCTGCTCACTATAGTCGACAGGTCTGCTGACTGCAGTCAGCAAGTCTTCCGACTCAAGTGATATTACCTTTTAATTGTATACTTTCTTCTTGGGAACAATATATGCTACATGCTATTTGATGGAGGAGGTGTATAAAAAGAAAAAAGCGATGACCTTCACAGGCTACCGCTCCAAATCTTCAATAGGTATTAGTTTCCATTAAGGTAAAAAGATTGTTTTCAGGATAACTGGCTGCAAAGATACACGATATTTTTCAAATCACCAAATATTTATTTGATTATTTTTGTTGTAATTTTATTGTGTGAGCGCACAAGGGTGTTAATTAACTTATTTTAGCAAGAAAGGCTGCGTAATCGATTGCAATTCTGTTGTTTTTTTGTTTTTGTTTAGATATCTTCAAAAGTATAAAGAGACGAACTTTCGAGACGAGTAGTGAAGTAGAGAAAATAAAAACAGGTTGGCGCAGAAGTGCCAACCTGTTTATGGAAAATACTATTATCTTATTCTGTTTGTTTGAATCAGGAAAAAGAAGTGATTACTTCTGCTTCTTGATTTTCTCTACGTAAGCATCAATGACAGCTACTGCTGTGATGTTTACGATATCCTGTACACTACTTTCTGAGTCTGTGAAGTGGATAGGCTTATTCAATCCCATCTGGATAGGGCCGATAATCTCAGCTTCAGGATTCAAACCCTGGAGAAGTTTGTATGCACCATTAGCGCTACTCAAGTTAGGGAACACCAAAGTGTTGACGTCTTTGCCCTTGAGGCGGGAGAATGGATACTTCTCATCGCGCAGATCCTTGTTGAGTGCATAGTTTACCTGCATCTCACCATCGATAGCGAGTTCAGGGAACTCCTTCTGCATCTCAGCAACGGCTTTCTTTGCCTTAACAGGTGAGCCAATATTGTCTGTACCGAAGTTAGAGTAGCTTAACATGGCCATAACCGGCTCTTCGTTGAAGAACTTCACTGTACCTGCAGACAGCTTGGCAACATCGATCAGCACATCTTCGTCTGGGTGGCGGTTGATGAGCGTATCTGCGATATAATAAATACCCTTCTGGGTGTTAAGGATATGCATGGTACCGAATGTCTTATATGGCTCACGGATTCCAATTACATCTTTTGCCACCTTAATAGTATTGCTGTACTTTGTGTAAAGACCAGTGATGAATGCGTCAGCATCACCCTGTTCTACCATTGACATACCGAAGTAGTTGCGCTCGTACATTTTATCATAAGCTTCCTCGAAGCTGTAGCCCTCGCGAGCACGCTTCTCTGCCAGATGCTTGGCAAACTTAGCACGGCGTCCCTGTTCGTTATCGGCACGCATATCTACAATCTCAATATCTGAAAGGTCAACTTTCAAACGGCTAGCAACACGGTTCAGGCGGTCTGGGTTGCCCAACAGGATTGGCTGGCAGATACCCTCTTGCTTTGCCTGGACTGCAGCCTTCAGCATAGTTGGGTTGCCACCTTCAGCGAATACTACACGCTGTGGGTGAAGGCGCGCTGTATCGTGGAGCTTGCGGGTCAGTTTGGTCTCCTGACCAAGCAGCTGGCGCAAATCCTGTTTGTACTTCTCCCAGTTTGTGATAGGGGTGCGAGCCACACCACTTTCCATTGCAGCCTTAGCTACGGCAGCAGAAACTTCTGTAATCAAACGTGGATCTACAGGTTTCGGAATGAAGTATTTAGGACCGAATGTAAGGTCGTTAACGTGGTAAACATCGTTTACTACATCAGGAACCGGCTGCTTAGCCAAATCGGCAATAGCATGAACAGCAGCCATCTTCATTTCTTCGTTGATAGCACGGGCGTGAACATCGAGTGCACCACGGAAGATGTATGGGAAACCGATTACATTGTTAATCTGGTTAGGATAATCTGAACGGCCAGTTGACATCAATACGTCAGGGCGGCTGTCCATAGCGTCCTCGTAGCTGATCTCAGGTACCGGATTGGCAAGAGCGAAAACGATAGGGTTGTCTGCCATAGAGCGAATCATATCCTTGGAGAGCACGTTACCCTTGCTGAGTCCTACGAATACATCAGCGCCTTTCACAGCCTCTTCGAGTGTATGGACATCGCGGCGGTCTGTTGCAAAGAGCTTTTTCTGCTCTGTCAGATTTTCGCGGTCGCTGGTGATGACGCCCTTAGAGTCGAGCATAACGATGTTCTTTACCTGTGCACCGAGTGCTACGTAGAGTTTTGTACAGCTGATAGCAGCTGCACCAGCACCATTTACGACAATCTTCACATCGGCAATGTTCTTTCCTGCTACCTCAAGAGCGTTCTTCAAGCCTGCTGCAGAGATGATAGCAGTGCCATGCTGGTCATCGTGCATTACAGGGATATCGAGAGTTCTTTTCAGGCGTTCCTCGATGTAAAAACATTGAGGTGCCTTGATGTCCTCCAAGTTGATTCCACCAAATGTAGGAGCGATTTTCTCTACGGTTTCACAGAACTTTTCTGGGTCTTTCTCATCGATTTCTATATCGAAGACATCCACACCGCCGTAAATCTTGAAAAGCAATCCCTTACCTTCCATCACTGGCTTTCCGCTCATGGCACCGATATCGCCAAGTCCGAGCACTGCTGTACCATTACTGATAACAGCAACCAGGTTACCCTTGTCAGTATACTTGTATGCATCGTCTGGGTTCTGCTGAATCTCAAGACATGGGAATGCCACGCCAGGAGAATAAGCAAGGCTCAGATCCGTTTGTGTGTGATAAGGTTTTGTTGGCTTAACCTCAATCTTGCCAGGACGGCCAGTCTCGTGATAACTTAAAGCCGCCTCTTTTGTAATTTTTACCATAACAATATATTGGTTTAAAGTTTATTCTTCTTTCATATTCGTGGATTTTTGGCACGAAATTTAAAAGTTTGTGCAAAGGTACAAAAAAACTTAGTAAAAAAGAATGGTTTTTTGATTTTTTTTGTATCTTTGCACAAAAATAGTCTTCAAACAAGTAAAATGGCAGAAATCAATCAATATAGACAAGAACTGAAAGACAGAATCATCTCTTATGCGATGCCTGAATTCTATAAGCGTGGGGTAAAAGCTGTCAAGATGGATGAAATCTCACAGGGACTTCATGTATCTAAGAGAACTGTGTACGAGATTTTCGGTGACAAAGAAGAATTGTTGCTTGCTGGTATGAAGCGTCAGCTAGAAGAAAATCGTTCAAAGTTAGAAAATTTCGCCAAGACCCAAGCGAAGAATGTGATAGATATTATCAGCTATGTCTATAAATTGCAAATGGAGCGCAATGGGATGGTGGGCGTTCTTTTTTATGAGGAGGTTCATAAGATGCCCCGTGTGGTGAAATTCTTCCAGGAAAATCATGCTCATGAACGGGAGGAGAGTGTGCGTTTCTTTGAGGCTGGTGTCAAGGAGGGGCTTTTCCGTAATGATGTAGACTTCAAAGTTGTTATGGACATAGGACATGTAATGATGGAGGAAATCATGCATCATCAGCTCTATCGTGTTCATTCGATGCAGGAGATATACGACAATTATATTTTGTGCCTGATTCGTGGATTCTGTACAGAGCGCGGTTTGGAGCAGCTTGACCGTGCTTTGAAAGAGTAGAGGCGTTGGCTTTAATATACAAAATATACTTTTTGAGCGTATGTGTAATTCGTTTTTAAAAAGAGAAAGAGGTTTCGGAGATGCTTTATATAGGCTCACGGAACCTCTTTTCCTTAATCCTTGTATAGCCAGTGGAGGAGCAGGTTTATAACTTTTGGATAGAAGCGGAACCAGCGAAACTTGGTAACAGGTTTGCCTCCGAAACCGAGAATGAATTCACGGTAGAGATTACTCTTAAGCGGAAGTCCTGCGTCCATAAAGTGGAGGTGTTGGGCATCCTGCTCCTGTGCATCAGAGAGTGCTTGCCAGATGGTCATTGTGTCCGGATGCAGATGGATGTAAGTCTTTCTCTTGAATGCAGAAAACCAAAGAAAGGCATTGCCTTGGTTGTAGATGCAGGTATAGCCGCCAATCACTTTGTCCTTATAGGTGATGATGACGTTTCTGGCATTACTACTTGTACTCAGTTTCTGAAAGAATGTTTCGTCAGGAACAAAACGGCGAAGTTTCAGCCGATAATAATTTTTGAGCAACTGGTGATAACGATGGATGTCTTCGGGTGAAGTTGCCTCTCTACAACTTATTCCCTTTTTCTTCATTTTTTCAATCATAGCAATTTGTTTGTCTGAGAGTCGCTCTTGGGGAAGTTTGCTGTGTAGGGAGTTATGTATCTCTTGCCAGGCAATAGGTACATAGCCCAATTTTTTGAATTCCCGGTAACCCAGCATCTTTTTGCTCATTCGGGAGAACTCGATGTAAAAGCAGAGTCGTTTGTGTAAGTGGATAGTTAGGCTGCGGAGTAACAATGGGAAAATAGCATTCTGTTCAGCATCGGGTGCATAAAATCCCTCTCCATACGCGTGCGCGTGCGTATATAAATAAGGTGGAAATAAAGATTTGCGGTGATAGAGGATGAAGAGCATTTGTCCTACCACCTTGTTCTCCTGTGTGGCGACAGCCATAAAAGGAGTTATGCCGGGTGTTTTTTCAAGAATCTGAAAAAGCTCCAAGCTATGAAAAAAGTCGCCTTCCAATAAATGCGGCATTTCTTCCAGTTTACCATATATTTCTACTTCATATTTTCTCACGGAGGCAAAAATAATAAATTTATCATAAAAAAGCAAGAAAAAGGGCTCCTCTATCGTTATTTTTTAGTATTTTTGCATAAAAAGTAGAACTTTAAACAAAATTACGTATGAAAATAGTGTTTATTGGGGCAGGTAATCTTGCTACCAATCTTGCGCTCGAAATATCGCAATCAGAACATCAGATTGTGCAAGTTTTCAGTAGAACTTGGGAGTCGGCCTCTCTATTGGCTGAGAAGGTGAATTGTGAGCCTGTCAATGAGATGAGTAAGGTGGTCTGTGATGCAGATTTGTACATAGTTTCAGTGAAGGATGATGCGCTTGAAATGCTTATTCCTGAACTATGCAAAGGAAGAGAAGATAAGATGTTTGTTCATACAGCTGGTTCCATGCCGATGGATGTTTTCAAAGATTATGTCCGTCATTATGGCGTATTTTATCCGATGCAGACATTTACGAAAGATAAAAAGGTTGCATTCGAAAATATTCCTATTTTCATTGAGGGATGTGGTGCTTTCGAAACTTCTTTCCTGAAGAGGTTGGCAGAACAGATTTCTCGTAGTGTCTATGAATTGGATTCTGATAATCGTAAGTATCTGCACCTGTCAGCTGTTTTTGCTTGTAATTTTGCGAATCATTGCGTAGCTATAGGCCAGCAGATTCTCGAAAATCATCACATTCCTGGCAGTGTTCTCCGTCCTCTGGTTATGGAAACTATGGACAAGGCTTCTTCGCATTCGGCAGCTGAAGTGCAGACTGGACCGGCTATTCGTGATGATCTGAACGTAATGGAGAAACAAATGCAACTTCTTGAAAAACAGCCAGAACTACAGCAGATTTATAAAATAATGAGCAAAAGCATATTCAAGTTCAAGAGATAAAACTGTTATCGGTTTAAGTTTGCAGTTAGGATTTTTCAGTACTAAAAACAGAAATAATTATGATTAATTACGATTTAAATAAGATAAAAGCAATCATCTTTGATGTTGATGGAGTACTTTCAAGACAGACCATCACGCTTTCCAGTGCCGGCGAACCTTTGCGTACTGTTAATATCAAAGATGGCTATGCCATACAGCTGGCTCAGAAGAAAGGTGTTCGTATCGTAATTCTGACAGGCGGTAATTCTCATGCCATACAGGTACGCTATGAAAATCTTGGTGTAGAGGATATCTTCATGGGGTGTTCTGTAAAGATAAAGACTTATGAGGAGTTCAAGCAGAAATATTCAATTACAGATGAGGAAATAATATATGTAGGTGATGATATTCCTGATTATGAGATTATGCATCGTTGCGGATGTCCATGTTGCCCAGCAGATGCATGCTCCGATATTAAAGAAATTTCTATTTATATCTCGGCTTGTAACGGAGGTGATGGTGTGGGACGTGATGTCGTAGAACAGGTACTGAGAGCCAAGGGTTTATGGCTTTCAGATGCTAAGGCATTTGGCTGGTAGAATTTAGTTAATAGTTGAAAGTTGATAGTTTATATTAGAAAGTTTGCAACTGAATTTTAATCATAAAGTTCAAAGTAATAAGGTTTAAAATAGATGAATTATAAGATCATTTTGGCGAGTAATTCGCCTCGTCGCAAGGAACTTCTGGCAGGTTTGGATATTCCTTTTGAGGTGAAGGTGATTAGTGGTATTGATGAAAGTTATCCTGCTGACCTCGATGCTTATCAGGTGGCAGAATTCATCTGCAAGAAAAAGGCTGAGGCTTATCGTTCGCTTTTGAACGGAAATAATAGTGTCGGAGAGTTGGACGAGTCAGAAACTTTGATTCTTACAGCAGATACGGTTGTGATTGCGCCAACAGCTGGCGAACAGAATGACCAGGAAGGAAAGGGAGTCATTCTCGGGAAGCCTCGTGATGCAGAAGATGCCAGACGAATGCTGAAGATGTTGAGCGGAAAGACGCATCATGTAGTTACAGGTGTTTGTCTTACTACCCAGCATAAGCAGCGTTCCTTTTCAGTAACAACAGAAGTGACGTTCAAACCGCTTTCTGATGATGAAATCAGTTATTATATAAATCATTATCAGCCGTTTGACAAAGCTGGCGCCTATGGTATTCAGGAATGGATTGGCTACATAGGTTGTACGGGGTTGAAGGGGAGTTATTTTAATGTGATGGGGCTTCCGGTTCAGCGTATCTATGAGGAATTGAGGCGAATTTAGATTTTTTAAAATTAAATATTGTTCTATGTCGTAGATAATGAGTATCTTTGTGCGTTTTATGTAACTAACAAGGATTATGAGTGAAGAAATTTTAGCAAAAGCTCATGAGGTTTTGGACAATTATATGGAGAGCAATCATCACCGGCGCACTCCGGAGCGTTCCACTATCCTCGACACCATTTATTCTATGGGAGAGCATTTCTCGATAGAAGATTTGGGCAGAGAGCTACTGAAAAAGAATTTTCGCGTTAGCAGGGCTACGCTTTATAACACATTGCATCTGTTCCTGGAACTGAGGCTTGTGGTAAAGCACAGTCTGGCAGACGGCACCAAGTATGAGGCCAGTTATAGCGAGGAAAATCATGTGCATCAGGTTTGCACGATTTGTGGCAAGGTAACCGAAATTGTAGCACCGCAGGTTACGGCTGCTGTGAAGGATATCAGGATGCAGCGCTTTCGTAAAGATGCTTATGCTCTTTACATCTATGGCGTATGCAGCGGCTGTCAAAGCAAGATGACTCGCAAACGCAAAAAAGAATAAGTATCAAGATAAAAAGATAAAAAATGAACACAGGTAAAGTAGATGTCCTGCTGGGTTTGCAGTGGGGCGATGAAGGTAAAGGTAAGGTGGTTGACGTGTTGACCCCTAAGTATGATGTCATTGCTCGTTTCCAGGGTGGTCCTAATGCTGGACATACATTGGAGTTTGAGGGCGAGAAGTATGTGCTTCGCTCTATCCCTTCTGGTATTTTCCAGGGTGGTAAGGTGAACATCATCGGCAATGGTGTGGTTTTGGCTCCAGACCTCTTTATGGGTGAGGCTAAGGATCTTGAGAAGAGCGGTCATGATTTGAAGAGCCGTCTTTACATCTCTAAGAAGGCACATCTCATCATGCCTACTCACCGTGTACTCGATGCTGCTATCGAGGCTTCTAAGGGAAAGAACAAGGTAGGTACTACAGGTAAGGGTATCGGTCCTACTTATACTGACAAGGTTAGCCGTACCGGTCTTCGCGTAGGCGATATTCTTGACAATTTCGAGGAGAAGTATGCTGCTCACAAGGCTGCTCATCTCAAAACCATCGCAAGTCTCGGTTATACCGACTTCGATATCACAGAGGTTGAGAAGACCTGGATGGAGGGCATCGAATACTTGAAGCAGTTCAAACTTATCGATAGCGAGGTAGAAATCAATAAGGTGCTCCGTTCTGGCAAGGATATACTCTGCGAGGGTGCTCAGGGTACTATGCTCGATGTTGATTTCGGTTCTTATCCATTCGTTACTTCTTCTAATACTACCTGTGCAGGTGCCTGCATAGGTCTGGGTATCGGCCCTAACCGCATCGGCAATGTTTATGGTATCATGAAGGCTTATTGTACACGTGTTGGTGCAGGTCCATTCCCTACAGAGCTTTTCGATGAGACTGGTGCCAAGATCCGTGACCTCGGTCATGAGTATGGTGCTGTTACCGGTCGTGAGCGTCGTTGTGGCTGGTGCGATCTTGTACAGCTCAAGTATTCTGTCATGGTGAATGGTGTTACCGAGCTTATCATGATGAAGAGCGACGTGCTCGATGGCTTCGATAGCATCAAGGCATGCGTGGCATATAAGTTGAAGGATGGTTCTGTTACAACAGATTTCCCATACGAAATCGATGATGTAGAACCTGTTTACAAGGAGTTCAAGGGCTGGAAGACAGATATGACTAAGTTCACATCTGAAGATCAGTTCCCACAGGAGTTCAAGGATTATATTGCTTTCGTAGAAGAGTTCCTTGAGACTAAGATCGGTATCATTTCTATCGGTCCAGACCGTGCTCAGACTATTGTACGCAAGTAAATTATATAGTGTTTAATGTTTAGTGTTTAATGTTTACTTTGAGGGGTTTACATGGCGCTAGACATTAAACATTTAACATTCATATTAAACATTAATAAATGGCTCAGAAACCAAGTATACCAAAGGGCACGAGAGATTTTGGTCCTGTTGAGATGGCGAAACGCAACTACATCTTCAACACCATCAAGGAAGTGTATGCTCTTTATGGATTCCAGCAGATTGAAACCCCTGCCATGGAAACCCTTCAGACTTTGATGGGCAAGTATGGTGAAGAGGGTGATAAACTGCTTTTTAAGATATTGAATTCAGGCGACTATATGAATAAGGTGAGCGATGAGGATATTCATTCTCTCGGATCACTCAAATTAGCAGCGAAACTTTGTGAGAAAGGCCTTCGTTATGACTTGACCGTTCCTTTCGCACGTTACGTAGTGCAGCACCGCGAGGAGTTGCAGATGCCTTTCAAGCGTTATCAGATTCAGCCAGTATGGCGTGCAGACCGCCCTCAGAAGGGACGTTACCGTGAGTTCTATCAGTGTGATGCCGATGTGGTTGGCTCTGATTCTCTCCTGAATGAGGTCGAGTTGATGCAGATTGTTGATACCGTGTTCACTAAGTTTGGTGTTCGTGTATGCATCAAGATTAATAACCGCAAGATTCTTACCGGTATTGCAGAGGTTATCGGCGAGGCTGAGAAGATTGTAGATATCACAGTGGCCATCGATAAGCTTGATAAAATCGGACTTGACAATGTAAACGAAGAGTTGCGCAATGACGGCATTTCTGAAGAGGCTATTGAGAAGTTGCAGCCAATCATCTCATTGTCAGGAACTAATGATGAGAAACTTGAAGTGATAGCGAAGGTTCTCGAAGGTTCAGAAGTTGGTTTAAAGGGTGTAGAGGAAACCAAGTTTATCCTCGATACCTTGAAGACTCTTGGCTTGAACAACGAGATAGAACTGGATCTCACTCTGGCTCGTGGCTTGAACTATTATACGGGTGCAATCTTCGAGGTGAAGGCGCTTGATACTCCAATGGGAAGTATTACAGGTGGTGGTCGTTACGACAACCTCACCGGCATTTTCGGTTTGCCAGGTTTGAGCGGTGTTGGTATCAGTTTTGGTGCTGACCGTATTTATGATGTGTTAGGTGCGCTCGACCTTTATCCGAAGGAGGCTGTAAATGCTACACAGGTACTGTTTATCAACTTCGGTGAAAAGGAGACAGCTTACTGCCTGCCTATAGTAAGTGCAGCTCGTGCAGCCGGTATCCGTACCGAAATCTTCCCTGATAAGGCGAAGATGAAGAAGCAGATGAGCTATGCCAATGCCAAGAATATTCCGTTTGTTGTGCTTGCAGGTGAGAATGAGATGGCTCAGGGCAAGGTTACGCTTAAGAATATGGAAACTGGCGAACAAACCTTGGTTACTGCCGAGGAATTGATAGCTAAAGTAAATAAATAATACTCTCTTTCTCGTCCTCTCGTGCTCGTATATGTGAATATGCAGTGCGGCAGGGCGAGAGTTTTTTATGTGTTAGCGTGTATGCCTAACTATAATTTTAGTAACTTCTAAAAACTACAGACAAATGAAAAAAATAAAAGCTATTTTATGTGTATTCATACTGGTGTTGCTGATGACATCCAGCACAAAGACAACAACGATTTTTTTTAATAGGTGATTCTACTGCTGCCGAGAAAGGTGGTTTTAGAAATAATCCAGAGCGAGGATGGGGGATGGTATTGCAAGGCTTTTTTGATGACAAGGGCCAATTCCTACTCGTAGGATAACCTCAGTTCTGATGTTTATCATTTACGGTTGCAAAGGTACGAAGATTTTTATAATTGTGCAATACCTAAAAATGGGGGTTTTGATGAATACCTAGAAATGAGGAATGAAAATGGGGGAGAGTAGATATGAAAAAAGGAAGTCCTTGTTGAAGAACTTCCTTTTTTATGAGGTGTCTAGCGGAGTCGAACCGCTCTACACGGTTTTGCAGACCGTTACCTAACCGCTCGGTTAAGACACCTTGTGTAGAACAATCATTTCTGATTTGCGAGTGCAAAGGTACTACTTTTTATTGGTTCTACCAAATTTTTATGCAACTTTTTTAATTAAAACAATCACTTTCTTTGTATCTTGCTCATAATGAGCGGGTTCTGAAAAGCTTTAATTTTTGTCTGTTTTCCTCGCTGCATGACAGTAAAAGTAGTTTTAGCAGCTCTTTTATGAGAGCTACTCTTGTTCTTTCCGCTGAGTAGCCTCTTTCTTTTTATTCTTTTGGCATTTCTCAACGAACGGGCAACCTGAACATTGATAGTTTTTACACTCTCGTGCTTGTTTGATGGAGCGGTAGATACAAATGGCGGCATACGTGATGCATGCCGCCAATATGATTGCTATGATGATATACTGTATCATAAGCATAGGTAAATTAACATAATACTAACCTACGGCGTTATAACCATTGGTTGAGTTTTTGCGCATGATGTCGCGGATGTTCATCTCCTTGAAACCCTCTGCGCGTTTCTGCTCTTCAAGCTCTTTCTCTTCCTCGATGTCCTTTTCTGAACGGGTGAAAGTTAAAGCCTTGTACTTAAATTCTGCAATCGCCCAACCTACGAGGCCCACAGCGATTAATGCAGCAAATCCAATTAATGCGTTCATTTCTCTTTATATTATAATAATGTATAAACTGAATTAATAATCATCGTCGGCTACGTCTTCTGCATCATCAAGACCGAGGTTCTCCGGGTCTTCGAAGGTAGTACGGTAGCTTTCCTCAGTAAGCTTGTCGTCATCGAATGCATCGTCATCCTCATCTGGATCGTTGTAGTGATCCTCGATTTCTGGTGCATCCTCGTCTTCATCTTCGTCTGGGTCGAGCAGGTCGTCGTTGCGTTTCAAATCATTCTCATCTTCGAATCTCATGCGAACCTTTTCTACCTTTGGCTTCTCCTTGGCAAAGATAGCTTCTACCCAAGAACCTTTTGGTACCACGAGCACTTCGTAGTCATCAGCGAGTTTCTTCTCGTACAGACCTCCTGGCTTTTTCAGGCGGTCAGCAGGAAGAGTAGTTGTGCTGATGTCGAAATTACTTTCAATGATGTCCTGGATGCTCTGAGGCAGACTCTCCCAGCCACCACCAAAGTTGCGCTCCAAGAGTTCGATGAGCTTATTGGCGGTGATGTGACTTACATTTTCGTAAGTAAGATCAGTAACACGCATGATAGGACGCTTTTTGATGGCATACTTCTCCTTCTTGTCGTTGATACGGAAAGTGCCAATCTTAAAGCCGCGTGCCATCAGTTTGTCAATCACTTCAGGACGGTCTACCGTCACTGGTTCCATTTCGAATGCGCTGCGGATCACTGCGATATACTTGTTCTGGTAATCCTTGAGGTCAGCATCCTTTTCTGCTGCTTCCCAAAGACGGAACACATCGTTCTCCTGCAATTCCCAAATGCTACTTTTCGTAACATTCTTCAGTGTTAATATTTTATCTTTATTCATCTTCAATTGTGTTTGTGTGTGCAAAAGTAAGTACTTCTTTTTATATATCCAAATTTTCTTGCTGTTTTTTTGTGTTTTTGGTCACTTTTTTATTTGGAATTCGATTTTTTTCATTACCTTTGCACGTACTATGAGTGAACCGTTAGCTGAAAGAATGAGACCTCACACGCTTGCTGACTATGTAGGACAGCAGCATTTGGTAGGTGAGGGGGCCGTGCTGCGCAAGATGATTGACGCAGGGCGCATATCCTCTTTTATCCTCTGGGGACCCCCTGGAGTGGGCAAGACTACCCTTGCTCAAATCGTGGCACAAACCATCAAGGTGCCGTTCTTCACCCTCTCTGCGGTGACCAGTGGCGTAAAGGATGTCCGCGAGGTGATAGAAAGAGCAAAAAGTGGTAGATTCTTTAATTCGGCTTCTCCTATATTGTTTATTGATGAGATTCACCGTTTCTCCAAGAGTCAGCAGGATTCGCTTTTGGGTGCGGTAGAGAAGGGTATTGTTACGCTGATAGGTGCTACCACCGAGAATCCTTCATTCGAGGTGATTCGTCCGCTGTTGTCCAGATGTCAGCTCTATGTGCTCAAACCGCTCGAAAAGGCTGATCTTGAAGGACTCCTGCATCGTGCCATTACGCAGGATGTAGAACTCAGAGAAAAGGATATTGTGTTGGAAGAGACGGGCGCGCTGCTGCGATATAGTGGTGGAGATGCCCGCAAACTGCTCAATATTCTGGAACTGGTGGTAGAATCTGCCGGATCTTCAGAGATTGTGATTACCGACAAGATGGTAGAAGAGCAGTTGCAGCAGAATCCGCTGGCTTACGATAAACAGGGTGATATGCATTATGATATTATCTCAGCCTTTATCAAGAGTATTCGCGGAAGCGATCCCGATGCTGCGCTTTATTGGATGGCGAGGATGATAGAAGGAGGAGAAGACCCGCAGTTTATAGCCCGTAGGGTTGTGATCAGTGCTTCTGAGGATGTGGGACTTGCCAATCCGAATGCACTCCTGCTTGCCAATGCTGCCTTCGATACGGTGATGAAGATAGGGTGGCCCGAAGCGCGTATCGCCCTTGCTGAGGCTGTGGTGTATCTGGCCACGAGTCCGAAGAGCAACAGTGCTTATCTGGGCATTAATGATGCGCTGGCTACTGTACGGCAAACGGGTAATCTGCCTGTTCCGCTGCACATCCGCAATGCTCCTACCAAACTGATGAAAGATTTGGGCTATCATGACGGATATAAGTATCCCCACGATTATCCTGGACATTTCATTGAGCAGCAGTATCTGCCAGACGAATTGAAGGATGCCCGCTTCTGGCATGCGCAGCATTCGCCTTCCGAGGAGCGCCTCTACAACTGGATGGTTACCTGCTGGGGAGAAAGATTCAAGAATTAGTGATTTAGAATAGATATATGGATAATTAGAAATTGATATTTAGAACACTAACTGATACGAGAAAATGATGATACATGGCGATCCTGAATTCGTGCTCACGCTTCATAGCGTGATAGAATTCATCGGAACATTTGCTTTTGCCCTTTCGGGCATTCGTCTGGCTGCAAGTAAGCACTATGATTGGCTGGGCGGTTTTGTTTGTGGTGTGGCTGTAGCCATAGGTGGTGGAACCATACGAGATGTGATGCTTGGTGTGCGTCCGTTTTGGATGTTGAGCCCTATCTACCTGATTTGTACGCTGTTTGCGCAGTTGGTAGTGATTGCTTGCCACCGCTATCTCAAGCGTCTTGACAATACCTGGTTTCTGTTTGATACCTTGGGCTTGGCGCTTTTCAATATTGCGGGCATCCAGAAGTCGCTCGAATGTGGTTTCTCCTTTTGGGTAGCCATCATCATGGGCTGTATCACGGGTGCTGCAGGCGGTGTTATCCGCGATGTGCTTCTTAATGAAGAGCCGATCATCTTCCGAAAGGAGATTTATGCGATGGCTTGTGTCGCCGGTGGTTTGGCTTATTGGGGATTGAGCTATCTGGGTGTGAGCCTCTATATTACGGTGATTGTAGCTTTCAGTGTGGTCTGCGCCATCCGATTGCTGGCTGTAAGATACCATATTTCACTCCCGAAGCTGAGGGATGAAGAACAAACTGTAGAATGAAAAGGAAAAATGAAATTGATAAATAACAGATAACAGATGAAAAGACTGAAAGCGATTTTGATGCTCGTTGTTGCTCTGATGCTGATGTCGTCGGCAACAATGAAGGCTCAGAACAAACGAGAGTTTCGTGGAGCCTGGATACAGTGTGTTAACGGACAGTATCTGGGCAAGAGTACGCAGCAGATCCAGGCGATGCTTACCAGACAGCTTGATGAACTGCAGAAGGATGGCGTGAATGCGATAATCTTTCAGGTTCGAGCCGAGTGTGATGCTCTGTATAAAAGTGATTTAGAGCCTTGGAGCAAATTTCTTACGGGAGTGCAGGGAAAGGCTCCTTCTCCTTATTGGGATCCGTTGCAGTGGATGATAGAGCAGTGTCATAATCGTGGCATGGAGCTTCATGCCTGGATTAATCCTTATCGTGCCAAGCATAGCGTAACTTCCTATGAGCAGGTTTCGCCGAAGAATATCGTGAAGAGGCGTCCTGATCTCTGTTTTCAGTATGGCAAGCTGACGCTGTTGAACCCTGGGTTGCAGGCTGCAGCCGACTATATTTGCGAGGTGGCTGTGGACATTGTAAGCCGATATGATGTTGATGGATTCCATATTGATGATTATTTCTATCCATATCCAGAGGCCGGACGCCAGATTCCTGATCAGCAGCTCTTCCGCCAGCAGTCGCGCGGTATGCGAAACATAGGTGATTGGCGCCGTGATAACGTGAGCCGGTTTGTAAAGCAGCTCAGCGAATCCATTCATGCCGTTAAGCCTTGGGTTAAGTTTGGTGTTTCTCCTTTCGGCATCTACCGCAACAAGCGTACCGATCCTAATGGTTCAGAAACTTTCGGCCTCCAGAATTATGATGATCTTTATGCAGATGTATTGCTTTGGGTGAATAATGGTTGGATAGACTATTGTGTGCCTCAGATTTATTGGGAGATAGGCAATCGTGCTGCCGATTACAAGACGCTCATAACCTGGTGGAATAAGCATGCTGGCAACCGCCCATTATATATAGGTGAAGATATAGAGCGTACAGCCAAGTTTGCTGACCCAGTCAATCCGCGCAGTCATCAGTTGCCTGCCAAGCACCGTTTGCATCAGCAGATGAATAATGTGAAGGGCACTGTGCTCTGGTATGCGCAGACTGCTGCCGATAATGTAGGTAATATCGGACATACACTCCGCAACAATTATTGGAAGTATCCAGCATTGCCACCCTCTATGCCTTTCCTTGATAATAAGGCGCCAAAGGGGGTAAAGGGTCTCAAGCTGATGTGGACCGAGAAAGGTCCGCTGCTGGTATGGAAGGCTCCTAAGGCTAGCAAGAAAAAGTGGGGCGATCAGGTGAACCGTTTTGCTATCTACCGTTTTGAGAAAGGAGCTAAGGTAAATCTCAATGATGTTTCTGCACTCCAGGCAGTAACTTATGATAATTTCTATCGCATCCCTTATGTGAGTGGTAAGAAATATGTGTATGTAGTAACTGCTCTCGACCGTGTAGGAAACGAAAGTAAAGGTAAGAAAAAGAAAATTTCTTTTTAGATTGGTTAGATGATATAAAAGGAAAGACCGTTAAAAACAGAAAAACCGTTGTACTCGATAGGAGAGAGTGCAACGGTTTTTTATTTTGTTGGGATGGGGGAGCGGGTAGTCCTTACATCCTGTATTTTTTTATTCTTTCAGCAGGTCGTTCAGGAAGTTATCCAGGTCGTTGTCCAGATTCTCCATCAAGTCACCACCTACAATGATCGTATCATCGTCAGCAAGATAGAGCTCGCCAATATGCTCTTTATCGTCGTCTTCGAGCACAAAGCTGTATGGCTTGAGAATGCCGAGATGATCTATGATATCAGTCTGTTTGCGCAATACATCGCGAAGCAGCTTAGCTACCTCGTCGTAGAAGTCTTCATCCTTGTTTTCTATCCATTGCTCAACAACGCAGCGGGTAATCTCGTTGTCATCGTCGTCAAAGGCCAGGAGTTCGCCACTGTCTTGCGAAACCCTTACGTGGATGTCGGTCATTTGAGAAGTCTCGTCGTCAGATTCTGGCGCAGGGAACTTTTGAGCCACTTTTCTGATAAAGCGCTCTACTTGCATGATTGTTTGCTCTAATGTTTCCATATCAATTCTTTAATAATCAATGCAAAGATACATAAAAAATTGATATCACCAAAAGAAGTTGCTAAAAAAAAGCATTTTTGCTTTTAATTTGTTCTCAAACTGCCTGATTCCAGGGTATAGATAACGTTTACGCTTCTTTTTTTATATTTTCTTTTCGATTTTGTTTGCCATTTCTAAATAATGTAGTATCTTTGCACTTGAATTACAAAAATGCAATCTCAACATTACAAATGAATAACAAAATAAAACATTCTGGCATCGTAGAGAGCGTAGAAGAAGGTTGTGTGTGCATTCGCATCGTACAGTCGTCAGCCTGCAGCGCTTGCAAGGTGGCTGCTCATTGTACTGCATCTGAATCGAAAGAGAAGATGATTGAGGTTTCTACCTCAGAGGCGTCTCTCTACCACAAAGGCGATAGCGTGGTGGTGACTGCTGATTCGGCTGTAGGCTTTAGAGCCAGTTTCTATGGCTATCTCTTGCCGCTGATACTGATGGTGATCGCTTTGGTGGGTGTACTGAAAGCTACTCACTCAGAGGGAGCCGCAGCGCTCTCGGCATTGGGCATTCTCATTCCATACTATGTGGTGCTCTACTTATTCAGAAACAAACTTAAAAACAAACTGAGCTTCTCTATTGAATCATAGGGTATGTGATGTGCTCCTGTGATTTCTGCGATGAGCCTTTATTTTAAAACAAAGAAAAAATAACAAAACAAAACATAAAAAATTATGAATTTTATTTTGATTGCTGTCTTGGTTCTCGGAGCAATCGCGCTGATTGCAGCGCTGGTTCTCTTCGGAGTATCTAAGAAGTTTGCCGTCGAAGAAGACCCTCGCTTGGGCCAGGTAGGAGAGATTCTGCCAGGTGCCAACTGTGGTGGTTGCGGTTTTGCCGGATGTTCTGGTATGGCCGCAGCTCTGGTGAAGGGTGCTGATGCCGGTTCTATCGATGGACTGATGTGTCCGGTAGGTGGTGCCGACGTGATGGGCAAGGTAGCCGACCTTTTAGGTATGGCAGTAGCCAATACCGAGCCAAAGGTGGCTGTGGTTCGTTGTAATGGTACTTGCGAGAATCGTCCTCGCATTGCCGAGTATGATGGTTTGCACACTTGTGCAGCTATGAATTCATGTGGCGCTGGCGAAACAGGCTGCGGGTTCGGCTGTCTGGGTTGTGGCGATTGCGTGGCTGCCTGCCAGTTTGGTGCAATCTCTATCAATCCTGAAACTGGCATTCCTGAGGTTGATGAAGAGAAGTGTACGGGTTGTGGTGCTTGCGCCAACGCTTGTCCACGTCATATCATCGAGCTCCGCAAGAAGGGTCCTAAGGGCCGTAGAGTTTACGTTCAGTGCGTAAACCACGACAAGGGTGCTGTTGCCAAGAAAGCTTGTAGCGTTGCTTGCATCGGATGCGGTAAATGTCAGAAGGTCTGCAAGTTTGATGCTATCACCATTGAGAACAATGTGGCTTATGTTGACTTCAATAAGTGCCGCATGTGTACCAAGTGTGTTGATGAATGCCCAACCGGTGCTCTCGTAAAAGTAAATTTCCCAGTTAAGAAAAAGGAGGAATAATCATGAATTTGAGAACTTTTAGAATTGGTGGAGTTCACCCAGAAGAGAATAAGATTACTGCCGAGATGGCTACTCAGGTAGCTCCTCTCCCTAAGCAGGCTATTTTCCCACTTGGTCAGCACATCGGTGCTCCTGCCAAGCCTGTAGTTGCCAAGGGCGATAAGGTGAAGGTGGGTACACTCATTGCTGAGGCTGGTGGCTTTGTGAGTGCTCCTATTTACAGTTCCGTATCAGGAACTGTGTTCAAGGTAGATACATCTATTGATGCTACCGGTTATCGCAAGCCTTGCATTATCATTAATGTAGAAGGCGATGAGTGGGAGGAGAGTATCGACCGCTCTGATAAACTCGAGACGCTTGAGGCTCATACTGAGCTTACTCCAGAGGAAATCGTAAACCGCATCAAGGTGGCTGGTGTCACTGGTATGGGTGGTGCCGGTTTTCCTACCTTCATCAAGCTTTGTCCTCCTCCTGGAGCCAAGGCTGAGTGCGTCATCATCAACGGTGTAGAGTGTGAGCCTTATATCACAGCCGACTATCGCCTGATGATGGAGCATGCCGATGAGATTCTCGTTGGCTTGAACCTCCTGATGAAGGCGGCTAAGGTAGAGAAGGGCTACATCGGTATCGAGGATAACAAACCTGCTGCCATCAAACTCTTCGAGGAAAAGACAGCCAATGATTCTCGTATCGAGATTGTACCTCTGGCTAAGAAGTACCCTCAGGGAGGTGAGAAGCAGCTGGTGGATGCCGTTATCCGCCGTCAGGTTCCTGCTCCTCCAGCTATCCCTGTCAACGTTGGAGCAATTGTTCAGAATGTAGGTACTGCCTTCGCTGTTTATCAGGCTGTTATGAAGAATAAGCCTCTCTTCGAACGCTATACTACCGTTACTGGTAAGCTGGTGAAGAATCCGGGCAACTTCCTCGTACGTATGGGTACTCCATTCTCTCAGATGATTGAGAATTGCGGAGGTTTGCCTGAGGGTGACAACAAGGTGCTGGCTGGTGGTCCGATGATGGGTAAGGCTGTAATCAGCCTCGATGTACCGGTAACCAAGGGTACCAACTCCATCACCGTATTGACCGATGCTGATGCTCATCGCAAGAAGGCTCAGCCATGTATCCGCTGTGCCAAGTGTGTGGATGCCTGCCCAATGGGCCTGGAGCCATACTTGCTCGCTACCCTGAGCGTAGTGAAGGATTATGAGCGCCTGGAGGCAGAGGAGGTAACATCCTGCATTGCCTGCGGTTCATGCCAGTTCACCTGTCCATCTCATCGTCCTATCCTCGATAATATTATCAATGGTAAGGGTGCGGTAATGGGCATCATCAGAGCTCGCAACGCCAAGAAGTAAGCGTTCACGTCAAGAATGAATTTCATTTAAGAAAGAATTTAAAAGATAAAATGGGAAAATTAATCGTTTCATTATCGCCACACGCTCATGGAAATGAGAGCGTAGAGAAGAACATGTACGGAGTGATTATCGCTCTCGTGCCTGCCATCCTCGCATCTTTCTATTTCTTCGGCTTGGGTTCAGCAGTCGTACTGCTTACCTCTGTGGCAGCCTGCGTCTTCTTTGAGTGGGCAATTACAAAATATCTCCTGAAGGAGGAGACCAGCCTGCTCGATGGTTCTGCCATCATCACCGGTATCTTGCTCGGCATGAACTTGCCAAGTAACCTTCCTCTCTGGATCATCATCATCGGTGCCCTGTTTGCCATCGGTGTAGGTAAGATGAGCTTCGGCGGTCTGGGTAACAATCCTTTCAATCCTGCGCTGGTAGGCCGTTGCTTCCTGCTCGTCAGTTTCCCTGCACAGATGACATCATGGCCTGTGGCTGGACAGATGCTCAGCTATACCGATGCTACAACTGGTGCTACACCGCTGGCTATCATGAAGACCGCCATCAAGACGGGCGATGCTTCTGTTCTCAACCAGTTGCCTGATGCGTTGAGCCTGCTCTTCGGTGCTACAGGCGATACCTTCGGTGCCGGTACTACCGGTGAGGTTTGTGCATTCGCCCTCTTGCTCGGTTTGGCTTACATGCTCTGGAAGAAGGTCATTACCTGGCATATTCCAGTCAGCATCATCGCTACCGTATTCGTATTCAGCGGTTTGATGCATTTGGCTAATCCTGTTTATGCCAATCCTCTGGCTGTCATCTTCAGTGGTGGTCTGATGCTCGGTGCCATCTTCATGGCTACTGATTATGTAACCTCTCCGATGACCCACAAGGGCATGCTTATCTACGGTGTATGCATCGGTCTGCTGACCGTCATCATCCGTAACTGGGGTAGCTATCCAGAAGGTATGTCGTTCGCCATTCTTATCATGAATGCGTTCACACCTCTTATTAACACATACGTTAAACCAAAGCGCTTCGGTGAGAAGCCTGTTAAGAAATAAGGAGGACAGAGACATGCAGAAATTAGAATCATCATTAAAGAACATGGTGCTTGTGCTGGTGGGCGTTGCGCTCATCGTAGGTGCCGTGCTTGCATATATCAATCATCTTACATCTGGTCCTATCGCCGAGAAGGCTGCACAGAGTCTGGCTGCCGGCATCAAGAGCGTGATGGGTACTGAAGAACTCCAGGTGGCTGAGCCTGAAGAGGTGAAGCAGGAGTTTGGCGGTAAGGAATTCTCTTTCACCATCCACAAGTGCTCTGACAAGAGCGGCAAGCAGCTGGGGGCTGCCGTAGAGAGTACTACCGGTGGTTTCGGTGGCGATCTGAAGGTGCTCGTAGGTTTCGATACCGAGGGCAAGATTATGGGTTATACCGTGCTTCAGGCTTCAGAGACTCCGGGTTTGGGCGCCAAGGCTGCTACGTGGTTCCAGAAAGGCGGAAAGGGTAGCATCATCGGTAAGACTCCAAAGGATGGCGACCTCCACGTATCTAAGGACGATAAGAGTGGCAATGCAGTAGATGCCATCACCGCTTCTACCATTACCAGCCGCGCCTTCCTCAAGGCTATCAACCAGGCTTATGCCGTTTATGCCAAGAAGGATGTTGACGGCGAGAGCGGTGCATCTCAGAAAGCAGATGCAGAGAGCGGTGTATCTAAAGTTGAACATAACGAAAAGAAAGGATAAACCGATATGAGTAATGTTAAGATTTTGATGAACGGACTCATCAAGGAGAATCCAACCTTCGTGTTGCTTCTCGGTATGTGTCCTACTTTGGCTACAACAACCAGCGCCATCAACGGTCTCTCTATGGGATTGGCTACCATGGCGGTGCTGATTTGTACCAACTTTGTTATTTCCTGTATCAAGAAGATTACCCCGGATATGGTTCGCATCCCTGTTTTCATCGTAGTGATTGCAGCCTTCGTAACCATCCTTCAGATGTTGATGAGCGCTTATGCTCCCGACAGCATCAATCAGGCGCTGGGTATTTATATTCCGCTGATTGTAGTAAACTGTATCATCCTGGGTAGAGCAGAGAGCTTCGCTGCCAAGAATTCGCCTATTGCCAGCCTCTTCGATGGCATTGGTTGCGGTTTGGGTTTCACCCTTGCCTTGACCATCCTGGGTTGTGCCCGCGAGATACTCGGTGCAGGTAGTGTTTTCGGTATCACTCTGTTGCCGGAGACTACCAACATTCTGATGTTCATCCTGCCTCCTGGAGCTTTCCTCACCTTGGGTTACATCATTGCTATATTTAATAAGGTAAAGAAGTAAGCGTAGGCATCGCTTCAAATCAATGAAATAAAACAGAAATTATGGAATATTTATTGATATTTATCTCTGCGATATTCGTCAACAACATCGTCTTGTCGCAGTTTCTCGGTATCTGTCCATTCCTGGGCGTATCGAAGAAAGTTGATACTGCCATCGGTATGGGTGGTGCCATCGCTTTTGTCTTGACCCTGGCAACCATCATTACCTGGTGTGTTCAGAAGTATGTACTCGATCCGTTCGGATTGCAATATCTCCAGACCCTGGCATTCATCCTCGTGATTGCAGCCTTGGTTCAGATGGTAGAGATTATCCTGAAGAAGGTTTCTCCTGCACTTTATCAGGCACTCGGCATCTTCCTGCCTCTGATTACTACCAACTGTGCCGTGCTGGGTGTAGCCATCCTGGTTATCCAGAAGGATTACAATCTGCTTGAGAGCGTGGTTTACGCCTTCTCTACCGCTCTCGGCTTTGCCCTGGCTCTCATTGTCTTTGCCGGCATTCGCGAGCAGCAGGCTTTGGTCCGTATTCCTAAGGGCATGCAGGGCGTAGCTATCGTCATGGTAACTGCAGCGCTCCTCAGCCTCGCCTTCATGGGATTCTCGGGCGTAGATGGCGGTTTGAAATCGCTCTTCGGATTGGAGTAAAACTTTTACTGAAAAGTTGATAACTGAACTTTCGCATATCAGGAAGTTAAAGGAGTTAAGTAAGTTAAGGAGTTAAGACGTATGTCTTGCTGCTTAAAAACTACGCCAAAAAGACTGTTGTCTTAACTCCTTAACTTACTTAACTCCTTTAACTTCTGAGCTTGCGAAACTTGAATTGATAAAATAATAATGGGAATTTGCGAATGGTATGAACCGATGCAAATTCCCATTTTTTTGTACTTGATTTTTCTTTCTCTCTTGCTTGAGGTCTTGATTTTTCTTAACTCTCTGTCTTTATAAACTTGAAATTTTAACTCTTTCTCTTTTCTTATCTTCTGTGTCCGAAGCTTCCACCGCCATTGTTCTTGCTTGGTGTAGAAGAGCGAGGGGTGAATCCGCCGCCACGGTTGCCAGACCCGCTGCTGAATGAACGGCTCATGCTGCTGCGGTTGCCCCCGAAGATATTACTTCTTCCGCTTCCGAAGCTGCTGTTTCCGAAACCACGGCTACTGTTTTCGAAACCGCGGCTGTTGCTGGTGCTGCTGTTGCTGCTGCCGAACCCGCGGTTAGGGCGACTGTTGCTATTGCCGAAACCACGGTTGCTGCTGCCGAAACCCCCGTTGTTATTTCCGAAGCCTCCGTTCTGAGGGCGGCTGCTGTTTCCGAAGCCAGCGTTGTTGTTAGGGCGGCTTGCATTACCGAAACCACGGTTTGGGTTCATCTGAGGTCTGTTCTCGCGGTTCAGATTACCGAAAGATCTTCCTCTGCCGTAATCACCACGGTTGAATCCGTCTCTCATACCTACTCTAGGATGTCCTCCTGGGTGAGGGCCGCCGAAACTTCTTCCGTAATACCAGCTTCTGTTTCCGTTTACTCGCCAGCTATGACCTCCACGGTAAGATACGTAGAAGTGAGGGCGACCGAAGTAGAAATAGTCGCGGCGCGGATAGCGGGCGTAGATGCCGAAGTGCCAGTAGCCCGCATGCCAGTAGAGCGGACGGTAGAAATAGGTGGCATTGAGATATGTTCTGTACTGCCAGTCGAGCAGGATATAGCTCAAATCCATATTGCGCTGGCGCCAGTAAGCACCATACAGGTCATCGTATGTATCTACACTCATCAGGTAGTCAAGGTTCACCTCGTAAGCTGCCTCATACTGGTCTTCCGTAAGATTGAGCTCGTAAGCCATCTTGTCTGTCAGGAAGAGAGCCTGCTGTCTTGCCTGCTCATAACTCATTGCAGAAGCGGTTGTGAATGTCATCATGAACATGGCTACCAGAGCTATTATCATTCGTTTCATAATCGTATATCTTTAAATTGTTATACTTCATGTTTCTTTTTTCTGGTGCAAAGATACGATGTTTTTTGCTTCCACGGTCGGGATTTCCCCTAAAGGGGTGGGGGAAAATCCCTACTTCTTTATTTTGTGCCTGCGCAGTTCTATATATAATAAGGTATAGAACAGGTGAGGAGCGTAAAGGTTTGCGTGAAGTTTTTCGCTGTTTTTGGAACAATCAAACGAAATATTTACTACCTTTGCACTCAGAAAAAAACAATCTGATGAATAGATTGGAATTTAAAACGGAAAGTAAAAATAATAAAAACAAAATAAACAAATCAT
>ULWB01049840.1_pt1 | contig 75182 bp, 51 predicted proteins | sample 1959891 | NCBI WGS metagenome assembly ULWB01 (sample SAMEA4835799, study PRJEB28245) | human gut metagenome | biome: gut microbiome; material: fecal sample | place: Denmark | collected 2008 | reverse complement strand
TGCTATAAGATTCTTCTAATTGTTAGAAAAATTCTAAATAAACTAAATTGTATAAGATGAAAATATTAAGATTATTAAGACTATTCAAACGATATGGACTATTCTTCCCTTTGAAAAAAAATGTAGCGTTGAGATGGAAATACGTTGATTCATTTATAGCTTCAAATACAAAAATATGTTATGATTACATATCAGACGTGATAATTGGAAAAGGTGTTTATATAAGCGACTACACAACTATATTTTGCACTTCATTGCATAAAGACAGACCAAATTCTAAATTAGTAATCGGCGATAGAACATATATTGGTGAATATCAAAATATTCGTGCATCTGGTGGAATTATTGTTATAGGTAAGAATTGTAGAATATCTCAACATATTTCATTAATTGCATCAAATCACAAAACGGAATTGGGTAAACTTAAAGATTGGGATACAAGTAAAACTGGAATTACTATTGATGATGATGTGTGGATAGGAGCAAATTGTGTTGTGCTACCTGGTGTACATATCCATAGTGGAGCTATTATTGGAGCAGGTTCAGTCGTGACTAAAGACATTCCTGAAAATGCAATTGCAGTAGGGAATCCTGCTCATATTATTAAATATAGGGCATACTGATAAAATATAGAAATACTTGTATGTCTGATTTTTAGTGCAAAATTAAAGATAGACTATAAAGGCAGTGTACATTGAAGTATGCTTTAATTTTATGAAACAACAGATTTTATTTGTAATCCATCGTTTAGATGCAGGCGGTGCGGAAAAGAGTTTGGTGTCTCTTCTCAATTCTCTGCCGTTAGACGAGTTTAATATTGATTTGATGGCAGTTGACCCAACCGGAATATTTCGCAGTCAAGTGCCAAACGCCGTTAATATTGTAGCTGCTCCACGGGAACTGATTTGTCAGTTTGCGAGGGTTACAGACAGCCGTTTTCGACATTATGCTACATTGAAATTGTTGGCTATAAAGATAAAAGGCATTATTGGTGACCATATCCGAGGAGAGAAAAGCAGAAAACAACGATGTCATGTTCAATATTACAATGATATATGGCGTAATAATATTCCTGAATATCACAAAGAATACGATGTGGCTGTAAGTTACATCGATGGGCTGAATTATTTTGTGATAGACCATGTGCGGGCGAAAAAGAAAATATTGTGGTGTCATAATGATTATAATAAATTAGATTTTGTACCGGAGTACGATCGCCCTTATTATGATAAGGCAAACAAAGTTTGTACAATAAGTGAGCAGTGTAAGAAGTCGCTCATTGAGAATTTTCCGCAGGCAAAAGATAAGATAGAAGTTGTTGAGAACATATCTTCATCGCGAATAATCAATGCTCAAGCAGATAATTTGGGTGAAATGGAACAATCCGGTGATGGCTTTATCAAGGATAACAGATTTAAGATTGTTTCAATAGGAAGGCTGACAGAACAAAAAGGTTTTGATTACGCAATAGAAGCCGCAAAAATATTGAAAGATAAGGGCTTGAGCTTTTGCTGGTATATTTTGGGAGAAGGGCCTCTGCGAAATACATTAGAAGAACAAGCTGAAAAATGTGGAGTCGCTGAATTTACCAGATTTATTGGTATTCGCTCGAATCCATATCCTTATATAAAAGGAGCAGATATTTTTGTTATGCCATCTCGCTACGAAGGTAAAAGCATAGCTTTGGATGAGGCAAAAATATTGTGCAAGCCAATAGTTGTTACAGATTATCCGTCTGTACACGATGCTATTGTGAATGGTGATGATGGCCTTGTGGTTGAAATAAACGCAAACTCAATAGCAGAGGGAATTTTAAAACTTTATGAAAACAAACAACTTCAAAATACATTTATACATAACTTACGCAAAGAAGATTGTAGTAATGAAAAAGCTGTTGTCAATAAATTTCTCGAACTGATAAGTTGAAGTAACAAAAACAGCCATAGACAATACATCCTTTGTATCAGAAAACTCCTTCAAGCAAAATATTTATTGCTCTCCAACAAAAGATAAAATCTTATACAGAAAATTATGCGAATATTACATATAACAAATTGTCTTCGTGGTGGTGGCATTCAGAATTTCTTGTTGTCGCTTTTACCTGAACAGGTTAAGCAAGGTCATGAAGTGTCATTGGTAGTAATTGAACAATATGATTATGATTATTGTCGACATCTGGACGGTATTTTAACATCCAATGGAGTAACGGTAATATGTCTTAACAAAGTCAGGCAGAATAAATTGTCAATGCTCCGTACTATAATGGTTTGCAGAAAAATAGCAAAGGAAATGAAGCCTGACATAATTAACACGCATGGTATTATGGCACATATTTATGGAGCTGTGGCTACAATAGGTAAATCATTTCCACATGTGATAACAGTACACAATGCTCCTGAACCTTGGCCTTTAAGCTGTAAACTACTATGCAAGGACAAACCGCTTATTTTCTGTTCACAATCCGCATTTGATATGCGGCAACAGAACGTGAGTAAGATGAAAGCAATCGATAATGGTATATCTCCTGACATCGTTAGAAGTGCTAACGGCGTTGATTTGAAAAGTGAATTGTCTTTGAAACCCTCGGACAAGGTTATTGTACTTGTAGGCTCACTCCGTCCGCAAAAGAACTATGAGTTTCTTAAAGAAATAGTGGATAAGGCTGATAACCCGTCATTACATTTTTGTATTTGTGGCGGTAATTATGGTGAAGGTTATGTCTCGGCTTCTGTTTTCAATGGATATGAAAATAATATTCACTTGTTAGGTTTACGGTCAGATGTATCAGCTATTGAAAACTGTGCGGATTTATTTTTAAGCTGTGCCAAATTTGAAGGTTTGCCTATAGCCGTTTTAGAGGCATATTTTAATGGCATACCATGTGTCTTGTCTCCGATACCTCAACATAAAAACATAGCTGATGTTTATAAAGTATATATACCGGAATCTTTTGACGCTTCGTCCTTTGTTGTGGCAATAAATGAGGCATTATCCGAAAAAGAGGAACATCTGACGATATACGAAAAGAGACAGAAACAAATAGCCAAATACAGTATCAGTGAAGCTTGTACAAAATATATCGATTTTTACACTGAAATTATTCATGGCAAATAATATAACAGAAACAACAAGAAACCATCTTTGTACCGGTTGTGGGGTTTGTGAGGATGTTTGTCCAACACATTCCATACGTATTGTGTATGAAAATGGGGAGAATAGGCCTGTTCTTGAAAACAATACTTGCTTGGGAGACAAATGTGGAAGATGTTTGAAGGTCTGTCCCGGTATTGGGTGTAATATAAAAGAGTTATCAGAACAGTATTTTTCTGATAACGGTACTAAAAACGATAAATTCATAGGTCGTTATTGCAGTTTACATACCGGTTACAGCTTGGATGAATATATCCGTTTTCATTCTGCGTCAGGTGGTATTGTAAGCCAGTTTTTGATTTATTTGCTTGACAAGAAAATCATTGACGGTGCTGTTGTTACCGGATTTTCTGAAGAAGACCATATAACACCTGTTTCGTATATAGCAAGAACAAAAGAGGAGGTGTTAAAGGCGAGAAGTTCTAAATATTGTCCGGTTGCATTAAACAAAGTCGGCAACGAAATTAAAAATTCTGAGGGAAAATATGTGATTGTCGGTTTACCGTGTCATATTCAGGGCTTCAGGAAAAGAGCGTCAATAGACCGCAAGTTCAACGAACATGTCGTTGGATATTTTTCGATATACTGTTCTTCCAACAGAACTTTTTATGCCCGTGATTTTTTGCTTGAAAGATATGGTGTTGACCGGAAGAATATCGGCTATTTCGCATTCCGTGACAACGGATGTTTGGGCAGTATGTTGGTGAATGCAGCGGACAAAGGGGCGGAATTCTCTTCATTCGCTACTAATAAGAGTAGCGAATGTAGGGAATCGAAATCTTTGATTTCAATTCCCTACATTCGCTACTACGGTGCGCTTAGAAGCTTCTTCAAACCACGGCGATGTCTAACTTGCATTGATCATTATGGCGAGTTGGCGGATGTTTGTTTCGGTGACATACACATTAAACCCTATTCGGATGATGAAATAGGTATAAGTTCTTGGATTGTCAGAAATCCATATTTTGAGGACTTATTCAAACAGGCTGAGGCCGATGGATACATCAAAATGGATGACTTGGATTCATTTACATTAAATGAATCTCAAAAGGCGATGCTTTATCCTAAACAAAGACGTGCCCATGCCATCATGAATATGGACAGACGTTTTGGACGGAAAATTGCAAAGTACGATAAACAACTTGAAAAGCCGCATCTGAAAGATTACGTGTCAGAAATCATCTGTCAGTGCCAACGGTTCATAGGACAGCGCAAAGCATTATGGGGAATTGTTGGCTTTTTCTATAAAAGGAGAGTTGGAAATTAGTGTTAAACATAAATTTATGGTAATGATAGGATTGTGTTTAAAATGCGAACAACGAAATTATGGCAGTAAACTACAGGCCATGGCCACATTGCAAGCCTTTGAAGATCTTGGTGTTGAATATAGAATTTTAAAATATTTGAAGCGTGATAAGTTGTTTAAAATAAAATCACTACCTCGGCTATTTAATGTAGTTTTTTTAAACGACCGCTATGATTCTTGGCAGAAAGCTTATTCGTTCAGGAAACATCCGGATGTAAATAAAAAGATTGAAGAGCGTAATTCCAGGTTTAAGGATTTTGACGAGAAATATTTTGAAAGATATTATGTTTATGTTGATACATTTAGAGAGTTACAAGAGGAGGCAAAAAATTATACGTCTGTAGTAACGTGCAGTGACCAACTGTGGTCACCGGCTGCTTTAGGTACAAATTTTTATAATTTGATGTTTGTTCCTGACGATATAAACAAAGTTTCGTATGCTTCAAGTTTTGGGGTCTCAAAAATTCCATGGTATCAAATAAGTCGGACAAAAAGATACTTGCAACGGATAAACCATATAAGCATGCGTGAGGATAAAGGCAGAAGTATTGTTAAGGAACTTATAGGACGTGATGTTCCGGTATTGATGGATCCTGTATTCAGGTATTCTAAGTACGAATGGGAAGAACTGATTCCTCGCGAAAACATCGGACTGCCACCATATATCCTAAGCTATTTCTTAGGTGGTAATGTCGGATATCGTGAATCTGTGAAGAAGTTTGCTCAAAAGACAGGACTTAAAATAGTCACCCTACCACATTTGGACAGATATGTTTTCGAAGATGAGAAAATGGCGGATTACCCTCTATTTGATATTAGCCCAAATGATTTCCTGAATTTGATACGCAATGCTGAATATGTGTGTACAGATTCTTTTCATGGCTGTGCCTTTTCTATAATTGCAGAAAAGAAGTTTTTTGTCTATAACCGCTATTCTGACAATTCATTAAATTCTAAAAACTCTAGAATAGATACGGTTTGTAGCAATCTTGGTCTTAATGACAGGCGTGTAACCATTGCAACCGATTTGTATTCAAAAATAAAAACAGATATAAATTATAATCAAGTAAGAGAGCGACTTTTGAATTTTCAAGAAGCAATGAGAATATATTTAAAGTCTTCAATCGTGTAGCTCTCTTGTTTATTTCTCACTTGTTATGACTATTAATAGAACAAATGTGATTTTGGCCGATTGTCATAAAGACGAAGTCAAGGACTTTGCTGACGGATGCTGTGCCGAGGCGAATGAGCAATTCGAGATAATCTCTTCAATAAGCAACTGGGGGCATGGGGGCATGATGCAGAACTTCAGGCGTTATGCGGCTTACTTTTCTTTCCCGTTCAAAGTGTTTTTGAAACGTGAGAGATATAATGCCATATTGGGCTGGCAACAGTTTTATGCGATAAACTTTACCCTGTTCTGCCGCATATTTCATGTGCGGAAGCGCAATCTTGTTGTGGCTGTCAATTTTACATATAAACGCAAAGGCGGATTTATAGGGAAAATATATCACTGTTATATGAAGTTCAGCTGCAACAATAAATATATAGACTATTTTCATGTTCCAAGCCATAACTATGTAAAACGTTGCTGCGAAGATTTAGGCTTGAGCGAGAGTAAGTTTATTGTTACTGGTTTTGGTGTGCCTGATACCTACTTGCAGATGAAAGACCTCAAGGTTCCTTTAGTCAACTACACCTTATCCATCGGGCGTTCCAACCGGGATTTCGATTTTCTCGTTGAAGTTTGGAAGCAAGATTGCTTAAAGAATAAGACTTTGGTAATCGCCAGCGACACGTGGAAGCCACGGACTGAATTGCCAAAAAACATAATTTTCCGTAACGATATAAAGTATGATGAGTCTTTTGCGTGGTTCAACTGTTGTGACGTGTGCATAACTCCTATCGCCGACGGAAATATTTGCTCCGGTGATACGGTGTTACTTACAGGTATGATGTTTGCCAAGCCTGTAGTCGTGACAACTCCAAGCACTTTGGCTGAAATGTATGTTAAAGACGATGTGAATGGTATTTGTATAACCAAGGATGCTGCGGTAGCTGCACAAAAAATAGCAGCATTGGTTGATAACAAAGCTGAGATAAAGCGTTTAGGAATGTCTGCACGAGACAGCTTTCTTGCAGATTTTTCAAGAAAAAGTATGGGGAAAATATTATGCAAAAAAATAAAAATGGTCAAATAAATTAAGGATATTATGAAAGATTTTACAGAACAGGAGTTAAATGCAATGTTCAGCAAAGCATCTAAAATTGACGGGCTCGACCCTGATGAATGGCGACGGGATGCATCTGGTGCAATAATCAAGCGCAGTTCTTATGGACGTGATGATGAGTTATACGGATGGGAAGTTGACCATATAGTTCCTCAAAGCCTTCTTGAAGATAATGATGTTCCTGATGACTTGATAGACGATGACAAAAATTTACGACCTCTAAATTGGAATAACAACAAATCAAAGGGTGATAATTATCCTAATTATTGGATAGTAGTTGAAGCTGATGAATTGCAAGAAAGCAATGTATTGGTGAATAAAACTAAGACTATAAATAAAAATAAGCAGGCGGAACTATCGGATTTATATAAAGATTATGTTGAGTTATAAGTTGGCAGACTACTTGCTCACCGACTATGTGATATTCCTTGCTCAATGCCACAAGGCGTTTTACAGCAAACTGATTGATAGAACGCTGAAAGCGTAAGGAGTAAAGATACGACGGCAAGAAAACGACTTATAGCTTGGTAAAACAGGATTTTTTGCCATTTTGTCATACAACAAGGCTTTGGAGGATTCATTATGGGGACATTTAGCATTACAGACATTTACATGAACGTGCTCTCTTCGCTTTCAGACGAAAAGAAACTCGACTTATATCGAAGCTGACCAATTCGATGATGCGCAGGCATAAGCGGAAAGCGTCGGCCGGTGGTATGGCGATGTTCGAATGTTTTCATAAGGACTTGGGCGGCGAAAAGTCGCCGGAAAATATAGCCGAGGATCTACGATGTTCCCGTGTTTTCAACCGCGAAACTCCCGAATGGTAGGGCTATGGCAAAGTATCTGTTAGACACAAACGTCTGCATATCCATGTTTAAACCCCAATCGGTCTAAGCTCTATTGATTTGGGTTAAAAAACTTTAGCTTTTAACATCTACTTTCCCGTTTTTCAATATGTGCCGTTTTGCGATTGTAAGCAGGCCGTTTGGGTCTGCGAAATGGCCTATATTGGAAGCTTAAACAGGCTATATTAGGGCTGAAACGGCCTGTTTTGGCAATCAAAAGATTTTGTCCGAAAACTGTAAGCGGCAATAGCAGGTTTGCTTACAAAGCAGAAAAATCAGACGGGTGATTTTGAAATACTGTAAATCGACGGTTTCATATAAATATTGAAAACGTCATCGCTAGAATTTAACACGTGTGTTTCTGATTGTTAAATCATCACAGTCATGACTTTTGGGGAGAGACAACGAAGTGTCGGATTTCCCACATACATGATTTAGTAAGTTCAATATATAAAACAATGCGCATCTTACTTTCCAACAAATTCTATTACCGCCGTGGCGGCGACTGCATCTATATGCTCAATTTGGAGCAGCTGCTGAAGGCACACGGCCATGAGGTGGCTGTGTTTGCTATGGACTATCCGGAGAACATCAACACGCCTTGGAAGAGGTATTTCCCGCAGAACATGAGCAAACTGATGGCTTTCACACGGCCTTTCGGCTCGCTTGAGGTCAGGGCGAAGTTCACGAAGCTGCTCGACGACTTCCGTCCTGATGTGGTTCACCTGAACAACATACACACGCAGCTGTCGCCCGTCATAGCCGAGCTGACCCACAAACGTTGCATAAGGGTGGTGTGGACGCTGCACGACTACAAGCTGCTGTGTCCGCGTTACGACTGCCTGCGTGACGGCAAGGAGGTATGCGAACTGTGCTTCAACGGTGACAAGACACCGTGCAAGACGCACAAATGCATGAAAGGGTCGGCGCTGGCCTCAATGATTGGCTACAGGGAGGCTGTGATGTGGAACCGCGAGCGGTTGGAGGAATGTACCGACCTGTTCGTATGTCCGAGCCGCTTTATGGCGGAGAAGATGGCGCAGGGAGGTTTCCGCAAGGACAAGCTGCGCCTGCTGTGCAACTTCATCGACATTGAAAAATGTCGCAAGGACAGTTATGACAAGGATGACTATTATTGCTACATCGGTCGGTTGTCGCACGAGAAGGGCGTCGGCACTCTCATAGAGGCCGCATCGCGGTTGCCTTACAGGCTGAAGGTGATTGGCGGAGGACCACTTAATGAAGAATTAAGAATGAAGAATGAAGAATTAAAGGGCAATGTTGAGTTCCTTGGCTTCAGACAATGGGATGAAATAAAGGAGATTGCCGGTCGTGCGCGGTTTACTGTGATACCATCGGAGTGGTATGAGAACAACCCGTTGTCGGTAATCGAGGCTGAATGCATCGGCACTCCGGTGCTCGGAGCGCGCATCGGCGGCATACCTGAACTGATAGACGAAGGCGTGAACGGCATGACCTTTGAGAGCGGCAACGCCTCCGACCTTGCCGAAAAGATAGAGGCGATATACAACGCCAAGTTCGACTACACGGCCATAGCCGGCACGGCGATGAAGCGTTATAACGCCGAGGCTTATTACACCGAGATTATGAAATGTTACGGCAAATAGTCAGGCCGTAAAAACGATGGTGGGGTGAAAGAGGGTGTACCAAAAAGGAGTTGATAGGATTTTAACGGGAGTCAGACGGTCTGCTGACCGTCCGGAATAAACGGACGAGGGTCAGAAAATCGGCAACAAGGCATTTGTCCGTTAACTCCCGATAACTCCTACGCGAAGCGCTTAACTCTAGTTAACTCTCTTATTTTCCTTCATCACGACAGGATAAAAAATCAATATAAAACATAGAAATAATGACAAATACAAACGTACCGCGTCCTACTGACGCAAGCATCATTCTGACGTATCGCTGTCCGATGCGTTGCCAGATGTGCAACATCTGGAAGAATCCTACCAACAGACAAGAGGAAATCAAGGCAGCAGACCTGAAGACGCTGCCGCAGCTGAAGTTCATCAACCTTACGGGCGGCGAGCCTTTCATCCGTGAGGATCTTGATGAGATTGTGGAGGAATGCTACAAGCACACGCCCCGAATCGTGATTTCCACTTCGGGATGGTTTGAGGACAGGGTCGTTGCCCTTGCAAGGAAGTTTCCGAACATCGGCATCCGCATATCAATAGAGGGTCTGAGCCAGAAGAACGACGAGCTGCGCGGCCACGCAGGCGGTTTCGACAAGGGACTGCGCACCCTGCTCACCCTGAAGCACATGGGACTGAAAGACATCGGTTTCGGCTGCACCGTTTCCAACCACAACTCGAAGGACATGCTTTCGCTCTACCAGCTTTCGCTCTCTCTGGGCATGGAGTTCGCAACGGCGGCGTTCCACAACTCGTACTACTTCCACAAGAGCGACAACGTGATAACGAACAAGGACGAGGTGTGCAACAACTTCAAGCAGCTGATAGAATGGCAGTTGCAGGAGAAGCACCCGAAGAGCTGGTTCCGCGCATGGTTCAACATGGGTCTTATCAACTACATCGAGGGCGGACGACGAATGCTGCCCTGCGAGGCCGGCATGGTGAACTTCTTCATCGACCCGTGGGGCGAGGTGATGCCCTGCAACGGACTGGAGGAGAGATACTGGAAGGAGAGCATGGGCAACATCCACGACAAGCCGTTCATGGAGATATGGGAGAGCGAGCAGGCGCAGAAAGTACGTCAGATGGTACGCCGTTGCCCGAAGAACTGCTGGATGGTAGGTACGGCAAGCCCTGTTATGCATAAGTACATCAAGTACCCGGCGAAGTGGGCATTGCAGAACAAGCTGCGCTCAATGCAGGGTAAACCAACCTGCATCGACCCGAAATGGTGCGATGTAGGGCAAGACCCGTGTCAGGGCGACTTGAGGGAGAAGTTCTGAGTCATTTGATTCTTTTTGTAATGAAAAGCCACAGGGCAGATAGACAAGGACAGATGACAATTCTTACATACAATAACGCTTCTTTAAGACTGCCTTGTGACTTTTCCATTGGTTGAGTCACTTTTGTTTCTGCAAAAGAAATTGTTTGTTTTCAAAATCAAGAAGACTTTTATGAAAATAGTTGTTACCGGCACGCGCGGCATACCCAATGTGATGGGTGGCGTAGAGACGCATTGTGAGGAACTGTTTCCGAGGATAGCGCGACGGGGTTTTGACGTAACGGTGATACGGCGTGCAGATTACGTCAAGGATGACCTGACGGAATGGAACGGCGTGAAGTTGGTGGACATCGAAAGCCCAAAGAAGAAATCGTTCGAGGCCATCATCCATACGTTCCGTGCAATCAATGAGGCGAAACGGTTGGGGGCTGACATCCTACACATCCATGCCATCGGCCCTGCGTTGCTCGTGCCATACGCCAAGATGCTCGGAATGAAGGTCGTTTTCACCCACCACGGCCCTGACTACGACCGCGACAAGTGGGGGTTTGCGGCAAAGTCTATGCTGAAATTGGGTGAACGCATGGGGTGTATGTTTGCCGACGAAGTGATAGTGATATCTGATGTCATACGTAATCTGATAAAGAGGAAGTACAACCGAACAAGCCACGTTCATCTGATTTACAATGGAGTGTCGCAACCAGAAATATGCGATTATCCCGAATACTTTAACGAGCTTGGCATAGAGAAAGGCAAGTATATCCTTGGCATGTGCCGCTTCGTGCCAGAAAAGAATTTGCACCACCTCATTTCTGCTTACGCTCAAGCTAAGAATGAAGAATTAAAGGTGCAGAAAGATAGCGGAATAAAGCTGGTCTTGGCTGGCGATACAGACTTTGAGGATGATTATTCACGTGGTTTGAAGGAGATGGCGAGGAAGAACGGCATTATCCTCACCGGATTCATCAAGGGCAGGAAACTGCATTCATTGTTAACGAACTGCCGGGCATACTGCCTGCCGTCAAGTCACGAAGGACTACCTATCGCCTTGCTTGAAGCTATGAGTTACGGTGTAAAAGTTGTTGTGAGCGACATACCGGCAAACCTCGAAGTGGGTCTGCCAAAAGATGCCTATTTCCCCGTTGGCAATGTCGGAGTATTGGCGGAAAGGCTGAAAGATGTCATCGAGCAACCGCTGCAGCACATTGATTACGACATGAGCAAGTACGACTGGGAAAAGATAGCAGACCAAGTGGCTGACGTGTATATCGGATCATCAGATAAAACCATCATAAATCCATAGTCTGCCAGGCTACACCATGCCCTTCTGTATACACATGTCTTATAAACAAATGAGATGACGAAGCATACCGGAATCTTACTGCGCGACTACCAGAGTGACATAATAAGGCGTGTAGTGGATAGTTGGGCATCAAATAATTCCGTTTTGGTACAGATGCCAACCGGTACGGGGAAGACTGTAGTGCTGGCTTCGCTCGTAAGCGAACATCTGAAACTTAAAAGTGATAAACATGGTTGCTCCGTCTGGATAGTCGCTCACCGCCGTGAGCTTGTCGAACAGATTGAAGAAACAGTGGCAAGATATGGCACACGGAAAGAGTATGGATTTATCAAAGTACTGTCAATCCAATGGCTTGCGAGACATTGGGATGACGTGCAAGGCGAACAACCTGGGCTGATTGTGATAGACGAAGCCCACCACGCGCTTGCCGAGACCTACAAGGAACTTTGGCAGCGCTATCCTGCTGCCATGAAGTTGGGCATGACCGCCACCCCATGCCGGCTGAATCGTGTTGGATTCACCGACTTGTTTGATGTGCTGGTCACCTCATACAGCATTGCAGACTTTATCAGGCAAGGATGGCTTGCAGCCTTCGACTATGTGTCTATACGCCAAGGCAGCGAAACCCAAAAGCTGATAGAGAGCCTGAAGAAACGTGGTGCGGACGGTGATTTCCAAGTGAAGGAAATGGACGCCGTGCTTAACAAACGCCCAAGCATAGAACGGTTGCATGACAGCGTAAAGCAATATGCCGGCGGAAAGAAAGGCATAGTGTATGCCATCAGCATCAGCCACGCGCGGAACATTGCCGACTATTACGGACATAAAGGAATAACGGCCGCGGCCATAGACAGCAAGACGCCGGCAAAAATAAGGAAACAGCTTGTAGAAGACTTCCGTCATGGCAACATTCAGGTACTGGTTAATGTTGACGTTTTCAGCGAAGGTTTCGACTGTCCCGATGTCGAGTTTGTGCAACTGGCCCGCCCTACTCTGTCGTTAGCAAAATACCTGCAGCAAGTTGGCCGCGGACTTCGAGTGGCAGAAAACAAACAAAGTTGTGTGATAATAGACAACGTCGGACTGTACCGCTTGTTCGGTCTGCCTGCAGCAGACCGCGATTGGCAGGCAATGTTTGAAGGACGGATGGCGGGTAAGGGCCACGATGCCACAAGCAGAAACGAATGCTACTACCCCGCCATGGCAGATTGCTGCACCTATGGCGAGCCGATAGGGCCAGACCCGGCCATGGAGATAGTATTGACACATGAACGGTTGCTGGAATACCTTAAGGAAAACAGAAACCTTACAATGCATCTTGAGCAGGGAAAGCTCATGCCGTTTATAGACAGGCGGACAGGACTTTACGGGTTAAGGCGTGGCGACATGGTGACGACCACACCCCAATTCAAGAAAGTGTATGCCACTGAAAACAACATGGCTGCTGTATTGCTAACAAACGGAAGTGCGGCTGTATGCGATTGTGGCGGCAAAATAATCATGGCCTTGGGCAAATGCCGGAAGCTGGCATTCACCCCAAAAGGATTTATTGCTACAACCGCTATAGACGGCAAAGTGGAATACACAGACCTTGCCACAGGCCACAAGCATGACGCCAAGCCCAAAGTGAAGGCGTTTGGGCAAGTGGAAGTGATTGAAACGGATAGAATGTATTGCAGTCGCACCAAGAGGGAATTGAGATGGAAACCAGACGCAGGAAGCATTCAAACGACCTTTGATGGAAAGATGCTGTTTGTTCACGACTTCGGGTCAAGGCCCCAGTGCCATCAGATATTGCGTGAAAACAACTTCATCGGCCACAGATGCAGCGTGCTGGTAGCCGGAGACAAATCTACATACTACAACCTGTCTGGCATATTGCCTGATGGGGCCGCCATAGTTGAAGACACACAGGGCACCTATTACCTGACCGCCGACGGAGCAAGATTGCACAAAATATACTTTGAAAACCAAACGTCACCCGAAGGTTTTTATTCTATGATGGAAAGGCTTCTGACTAAAGCCATGGCCCGCAAAGCCGCCGATGAAGAAAAGAAAAACAGGTTGATGGAAGAAAGGCGACGGCGCAGACTTGACTCTCTGCAAGGTGTGATACCGTTTATGTCGGGCAATAAATGGGGGCTCCGGCACGGGCAGATTATTGTCGTGCCGCCTATCTACCGCAGCATACAGGCACCCGTTGGAATGTATTGCGCAGTGGAAGAAAGACCAAGCCAGTGGGGAGTCATCATGATTGACGGTAAAATCATTGTCGAGGCCAAATACTCAAAGGTAGAAATAGAGCAGAACGGAACAGCCCACCTCACATTGACAAAAGGCAATACCCAAACCGTCAAGTTGGGCACATGACATTTAAACAGGCTTGACAACAATGCCGACGTCGTTTCTTTGTTCATAGAAACGACGTCGGCATTGTTGTTTGTAGGGGCTGCGCGCTGTCGGTTACAATATAAAAACAAGACCTCGACATCCATGCACAATAATAACTTCCTCATCAGCCATAGACTGCAAACACGCATAGACATGCGCCACATCCAAACGGCCATACACAACGACAGCCTTTTATACCCCGTCAAATGGCCATTGGTCAATGACACCGCCAATCTCCAATCGCATCAGACCGCAGAATTTCTGCACCGATATTTATCAATATGCCCCAAACTATTATCCATGTTCCGGCGGCATCAGCTTACAAATTTGCCTCAACACAGCCAGTTACGACTCCGACAAAGCCGACAATAAGCCTACCCGGCAATTGGATATAATTTCCTTGTACTCTAATGGCCACATTGTGTTAAAGCCAAACAGGACCACGTCGCCAACCACACCATCACGACGCGAGGCCTTCTGCTCACACACACATCTCACCCCTGATGTTTCTGTTGAGGTAATGCCTGATCTTCTCTGGGTCGGAAAACCTTGCCTGCAAATACATCAGTTTGGTTACAGCGCTTTCAACTGTGCTGTCATGACCACTGATGACGCCGGCCGACTTCAATTGATAGCCAGTGTCATAACGCCCCATCTCAACACTTCCAGCCATACACTGGCTAATGTTAATTATAGTCTTGCCATTAGCCGACGCTTCTTTCAACGCCTTGATAAGCCATGGCGACTGTGGGGCATTCCCACTGCCAAAGGTACGCATGACAATGGAGCGCAAATTGGGTGTGGCAATGACATGACGCACCAAATCTTCACGTATGCCGGGGAATATAGTAAACACTATGACGTTGTTGTCCAAACGGAAATGCGGAGTCATAGGCTTAGAGTAGTCCGGTTTTAAAATTAGGTCTTCCCTATACGAGATGTTAACCCCCGCGTCAGCCAGGTGCGGGTAGTTAAAACTCTCGAAAGCGTTGAAATTGTCGGCGCTTTGCTTCGTTGTACGATTTCCCCTCATGAGGTGGCCATTGAAATATATGCCCACTTCAGGCATTATGGCCCTTCCATCGGGATGCTTGGCAGAAGCAATCTCAATGCTGGTGATGAGATTCTCCTTACCGTCAGTCCGCAATTGTCCTATCGGCAACTGACTGCCGGTAAGTATTACGGGCTTTGTCAGGTTTTCAAGCATGTAGCTCAACGCAGAAGCGGTGAAAGCCATGGTGTCAGTGCCATGCAATATCACAAACCCGTCATACTTGTCATAGTTATCAGCTATGATATGGGTCAACTCAATCCACAGCCGGGGCGACATATTGCTACTGTCGATAGGCGGCGTAAATTGATACGTGGCAATGTGTGTCGAGAACTGCGCAAGCTCGGGAACGTTACTCAAAAGATGTTCAAACTTGAAAGGCTCGAGCGCCCCGGTCTGAGGATTGCGGTTCATTCCAATAGTGCCACCTGTGTAAATCAATAGAACATTATTGTCGTACGTCATCGTTTACGTATATTTTTGTTGCAAAAATAAGTAAACTTTTCGACATTGCAGAATTATTTTATTACTTTTGCACTATAGATATCCATAAGGTATGAACACTTCATGCAGAACAGTGTGGTGCCAGATGGCGAGAACAACGATTTGACAGACCTATAAAGCATACAACAATTAATAAACAACTAATTATGAAACAATTCAATGACGAGAACTTCTTGTTGGATAATGAAGTTGCCCAAGACCTGTTCCACAACCATGCGGCAAAGATGCCTATTATCGACTATCACTGCCACCTAATACCTGAAATGGTGGCAAATGACCATAAGTTTAAAAGCATCACAGAACTTTGGCTGGGTGGTGACCACTACAAATGGAGGGCAATGCGCACCAACGGCGTTGACGAAAAGTATTGCACTGGCAAAGACACGTCAGACTGGGAGAAGTTTGAGAAATGGGCCGAGACAGTGCCTTACACTTTCCGCAACCCACTTTACCATTGGACACACCTCGAACTCAAGACTGCATTCGGCATCACTAAGCTGCTGAGCCCGAAGACCGCACGCGAGATATACGACGAGTGCAACGAGAAGCTCAAGCAGCCGGAGTACTCAGCCCGTGGCTTGATGCGCAGATACAACGTTGAATGCGTATGCACAACCGACGATCCCATTGACGACTTGCGCTACCACAAGCAAACCAGGGAAAGCGGTTTTGAAATAAAGATGATACCAGCATGGCGCCCAGACAAAGCCATGAACATCGAGAAGCCCGACTTTGACGAGTATGTAAATAAGCTTGGCGAAGTAGCAGGCGTGACCATCACGACCTTCAAAGACATGGTGGACGCATTGCAGAAGCGCCACGACTTCTTCACAGCCAACGGCTGCAAGCTGTCTGACCACGGAATCGAGGAGTTCTACGACGAGGAGTATACCGACGCACAAATTGAAGCCATATTCGCCAAGGCAATGAGCAAGAAAGAACTCACTGCCTATGAAATACGCCAATACAAGAACTGCTTCCTGACTAAGATGGCAGAGATGGATGCCGATGCCGACTGGACACAGCAGTTCCACTATGGCGCAATCCGCGACAACAATACAAAGATGTACGAGCAACTTGGCCCCGACACTGGCTTTGACTCTATTGGCGAGTTCAACACGGCAAAGGCTATGAGCAAGTTCCTCAACAAGCTGAACATGGAGGGTAAGCTCACACGCACAATCCTCTACACCCTTAACCCGTGCGCCAACGAGGTGATTGCCACCATGCTTGGCAACTTCCAGGGTGGTTGCCCGGGCAAGATCCAGTTTGGTTCCGGCTGGTGGTTCAACGACCAACTCGACGGCATGACCCGCCAAATGAACGCCCTTTCTGTGCTCGGCCTGCTGAGCCGTTTCGTAGGTATGCTCACCGACTCACGCTCTTTCCTGAGTTATCCGCGCCACGAGTATTTCCGCCGTCTGCTTTGCAATATTCTCGGAACCGACGTAGAGAAAGGGTTGCTGCCCAATGACCACGAAATACTCAGCCGAATGGTTGAAGACATATCTTACAACAACGCACGGAATTATTTCAAGTTCTATTAAAACGAAATGTTGCCAGAGAGCTCTGTTCAGAACCAACAGAGCGACAACAAGCGACAACGCCACAACCCAGCGCCCGCAAACGCCCACGGCCAAACAGCCGGCGTTTGCGGGCGTTTTTACAAAAATCTTCCTTTTTTCATAAAGGAGATTTCTTAGTCGGACATTTTCTTGCTTATATGGAAAAATAGGTGTAAATTTGCAGGCAATTAAAAACGGTTTCACAAAATGATAATTTCAAAGAAAATCATCTTGCCTGTGGCTTTTGCTGCCGTCATAATGATATTTGGCAGTTGTTCTAATAAAAATGTTGCTTATTTCCAAAACAGTAATATTGTAAACCTGGAGCAGTCTAGAGTTCTTTACGACGCAAGGATTATGCCTAAAGATGTGCTAACAATAACAGTCAGCACATCAGACGCTGATGCCGCCGCCCCATTCAACATGACAGTGCCCACCCCACTGACACAAAGCATGCGCACAACGACTTCACAACCCTTGCTGCAAAGCTATCTTGTTGACAACGACGGTTACATCGATTTTCCGCGTGTAGGCCGCTTGCACGTCGGAGGCCTTACTAAATCTCAGGCCGAGCGCGTCATACTGGAAAAGATAAAGCCATACATGAGCAAAGCGGAAACTCCGATTGTCACCGTGCGCATGTCAAACTATAAGATTTCTGTCCTCGGCGAAGTCACCCGCCCCGGCATGTACACTGTTACCAATGAAAAGATTTCCATATTGGAGGCTCTTGCCCAAGCGGGCGACCTCACCATATACGGTGTTCGCAACAATGTAAAGCTGATACGCGAAGACTCAACAGGCATGAAATCCATTCATGTGCTAAACCTTAACGATGCAAACATCATTAATTCACCTTATTATTATTTGCAGCAAAACGACATTGTATATGTTGAACCCAATAAGGTGAAGGCACAAAACTCAAGTGTGGGTAGCATGACTACATTATGGTTCTCGGCGACCTCAATATTGATTTCGCTGACCTCACTATTGTATAACATCTTGAACTGATTAATGTATGTAAATGGCAGGCGCTCGTTGCGCCTGCCGTTAATTGTATAATATAGAGTAGATATGTGTGGAATTGTAGGATATATTGGTGATAAGGATGCATTCCCTATACTAATTAAAGGGTTAAGAAGGTTAGAGTATCGTGGATATGACAGCGCTGGTGTCGCATTGATCAACTCAAGCGGCAACCTTAACGTATACAAGAGCAAAGGCAAAGTTGATGATCTGGTGGCCTTCTGTGCCGACAAGAACACAACAGGCACTGTGGGCATAGCCCATACACGATGGGCCACCCATGGCGAGCCATCCTCTGTCAACGCCCACCCTCATTATTCCCAGTCGAAGAACTTGGCAATAATTCACAATGGAATCATTGAGAACTATGCCTCGCTGAGAAAAAAACTGATGGAAAAGGGCATCACATTCCGCTCTGACACAGACACCGAGGTGCTCGTACAATTGATAGAATACATACAGCAACGTAAGAACCTCGACTTATTGACGGCTGTTCAGCTGGCCCTGCACGAAGTGATTGGAGCATACGCCATAGCTCTGCTCGACAAGCGCAACCCAAACCAAATCATAGCAGCACGCAAACAAAGCCCTTTGGTTGTAGGCATTGGCGACAATGAGTTCTTTCTGGGTTCCGACGCGTCGCCCATCGTAGAATACACAGACAAGGTGGTGTATCTCGAAGATGGCAATATCGCAGTGATAAGGAAAGGCGAAGACCTGAAGGTAGTTAACATACAAAACCGGCTGCAGAATCCAGAGATACAGACAGTGGATATCAACCTCGGAGAGATTGAGAAGGGCGGATATCCCCATTTCATGCTCAAAGAAATATTCGAGCAGCCGGAATGCCTGACCAACTGCATGCGCGGCCGTGTCAACGTCGACACAGACAATGTTGTGTTGAGCGCCGTCATCGACTACAAGAAACAATTGCTCAATGCCAACAGGTTCATAATAATCGCTTGCGGAACGTCGTGGCATGCCGGACTTATAGGAAAACAGATACTTGAAAGCCTGTGCCGCATACCGGTTGAAGTAGAGTATGCGTCAGAATTTCGCTATCGCAACCCGGTGATAACGAGCAAAGATGTTGTCATCGCCATATCCCAAAGCGGCGAGACGGCCGATACGCTTGCGGCGATAAAGCTCGCCAAAGAAAACGGCGCATTTATTTATGGCATTTGCAACGCTATCGGATCGAGCATACCACGTTCTACGGACACCGGTTCATACATACATGTAGGGCCAGAGATAGGAGTAGCATCGACAAAGGCTTTCACCGGCCAGGTGACAGTATTGTCAATGCTTGCCTTGGCTTTGGCAAAGGAAAAAGGCACGATAAGCAACGAAGCCTATCTGAGCATAGTAAAAGAATTGCATGCAATACCTCAAAAGATGGAGGAAGTGCTGAAGCTCAACGACAGGATAGCCGACCTGAGCCGCATCTTCACTTACGCCCGCAACTTCTTATACCTTGGCCGTGGCTACAACTACCCTGTGGCCCTTGAGGGAGCGCTAAAGCTTAAGGAAATCAGCTACATACACGCCGAAGGCTATCCCGCTGCCGAGATGAAACACGGTCCCATAGCCCTGATAGATTCAGACATGCCTGTCGTTGTCATAGCCACGCACAACGCCATGTATGAAAAAGTGCTGAACAACATACAAGAAATAAAAGCTCGCAAAGGCAAAGTGATTGCCATTGTGACAGAAGGCGACAATACGATAAGCCGCATTGCCGATGAAGTGATAGAACTACCAGACACAATAGAATGCCTTGAGCCCCTATTGTCAACCATTCCGTTGCAATTGCTTGCTTACCATATCGCGGTTTGCAAAGGCAAGAACGTGGACCAGCCACGCAACCTTGCAAAGTCTGTAACCGTTGAATGACCATGTGGGCTAAGCATTTAGCCCACATGGTTGTGCTTAACCTACAAGTTGCCGTATTATTATATTGGCTTATAATGACAACCAAATAGAAAATAGTTTAGGATATTCGGATGGAACAATTAAAACACGAATGTGGAGTGGCAATGATTAGGCTACTAAAGCCGCTCGATTATTACCAGAAAAAGTATGGAACATGGATGTACGGGTTGAACAAGTTGTACCTCATGATGGAGAAGCAGCACAACCGCGGCCAGGAAGGTGCCGGCATTGCATGTGTGAAGTTGAATACTCTGCCTGGTAATGAGTATATGTTTCGTGAGAAGGCTTTGGGAGCAAACGCCATAACAGAAATCTTCGGAAGTGCTCAAAAAGAGTTTCGCAACCTTTCTAAAGAACAGTTGGCCGATGCAGAATACGCAAAGGAGAACCTTCCTTTCGCCGGCGAATTGTATATGGGTCACCTCCGCTATTCTACGACAGGCAAGAGTGGCTTGCAATATGTCCATCCATTTCTGCGCCGCAACAACTGGAAGGCCAAGAACCTGTGCTTGTGTGGCAACTTCAATATGACAAACATCGATGAGATATTCAGCAAAATCACCTCGCAAGGACAGTGCCCACGCATCTTCAGCGACAGTTATATCATGCTGGAATGGATGGGTCACCGACTGGACAGGGAAGTGGAACGCAACTTCGTCGATGCCAAGGAGAACGGGCTGCAAGGCACTGACATAACCGACTACATCGACGACCATGTACGCATGAGCAATGTGTTGCGTACAACGATGCCCGACTTTGACGGCGGCTATGTGGTTTGCGGTCTCACCGGCAGCGGTGAAATGTTTTCAATGCGCGACCCGTGGGGCATACGTCCGGCTTTCTATTATAAGAATGACGAAGTGGTGGTCGTAGCCAGCGAGCGCCCCGTCCTCCAGACAACATTCGACATCGAATGCGACCAGATATGCGAACTAAAGCCTGGCGAAGCTGTTGTCGTAAACAAGAAGGGAGAATTTTCGCTTGAGAAGATATTAAACCAACGCGGCGACTCTGCATGCTCATTTGAGCGAATATACTTCAGCCGTGGTTCCGACCGTGACATATACCGCGAACGCAAGAAGCTTGGCGATTTGTTGATGAAGCCCATATTGAAGGCTATCGACAACGACGTGGAGCACACAGTATTTTCATTCATACCCAACACGGCAGAGGTAGCATACTACGGTATGCTGGGAAGCTTCAAGCGATATATCAACGAGCAAAAAATACAAGCCATAGAATCGCTGGGGCACATGCCGACGCACGACGAACTGGAAAAGATACTCGAACAGTTTGTACGTTCTGAAAAGGTTGCCTGGAAAGACATCAAGTTGCGCACGTTCATTACAGAAGGCAATTCGCGCAACGACTTGGCATCACACGTTTACGACGTGACATACGAAGTGTTGGAAAAAGGCGTCGACAATCTTGTGGTCATAGACGACAGCATAGTGCGCGGAACCACACTCCGCGAAAGCATAATCAAGATACTTGACAGGCTCCACCCGAAAAAGATTGTCATAGTCAGCTCGTCGCCGCAGATACGCTATCCCGATTATTATGGCATCGACATGGCCAAGCTTGAAGAGTTCATCGCTTTCAGGGCATGCATAGCACTGTTGCAAGACCGTGGCATGCAGAGCCTTATAGACGAGACATACAAAAACTGCATCGACGAGTTGAAGAAGCCCAAGGAAGAGATGCAATGTTGTGTCAAAGCGCTTTATAAACCATTTACGGTCGAAGAGCTCAACACCAAGATGGTGGAACTGCTGCGCCCTGCAGAGGTGACCACCCCCATCGAACTGGTTTATCAAAGCATCGAAGGGCTACACACTGCCATACCCGACCATAAGGGCGACTGGTATTTTACAGGCAACTACCCCACTCCCGGCGGTATGAAGCTTGTAAACCAGGCATTCATCAATTATTATGACAACGTGTATCAGTACGAACAAAAGTTTTAAACACTTTACAACCATATATGATGAAGAACGTAACATTGGTTCTTGAAGACGGAACAGAATTTCGCGGCAAGTCATTCGGTTACGAACAACCAGTTGCAGGCGAAGTAGTCTTCAATACAGCGATGATGGGTTATCCGGAGAGCCTGACCGACCCCTCATACGCCGGACAGTTGATGACACTGACTTACCCACTGGTGGGAAACTATGGTGTTCCCCCTTTCACTATTGCCCCTGACGGCATAGCAACGTTCATGGAGAGCGACAAAATCTACGCATCGGCCATAATCGTTGCAGACTACAGTGAAGAGTATAGTCACTGGAATGCAGTCGAGAGCCTGGCCGACTGGCTGAAGCGTGAGCATGTGCCCGGCATTACCGGCATAGACACCCGCCAGCTGACCAAAGTGTTGCGTGAGCATGGTGTAATGATGGGAAAGATTCTTTTCGACGACCAGCCGGACAACATACCTCAGGCAGATTACGAAGGCGTTAACTTTGTTGACAAAGTGAGCTGCAAGGAGGTCATACGTTACAACGAAGGCGCCGGAAAGAAAGTCGTACTGGTTGACTGCGGCGTAAAGAACAACATCATACGATGCCTCATCAACCGTGGTGTGGAAGTTATCCGCGTGCCATGGAATTATGATTATACGGGCATGGACTTCGACGGTCTTTTCCTCGGCAACGGCCCGGGCGACCCGGACATGTGCGAAGACGCGGTCAACATCATACGCAAACAAATGAGCCTTTCACGCAAGCCTATATGCGGAATATGCATGGGCAACCAGCTTCTGGCCAAAGCCGGAGGCGCATCAATATACAAGCTCAAATACGGTCACAGGTCGCACAACCAGCCGGTAATGGAAGTTGGAACCACAAGGTGCTACATAACAAGCCAGAACCATGGCTACGCTGTCGATGCCAAGACGCTCGGCAGCGACTGGAAGGAACTGTTCGTTAACATGAACGACGGGTCAAACGAAGGCATATGCCACAAGGAGAACCCCTGGTTTACAAGCCAGTTCCACCCGGAAGCCTGCTCAGGCCCTGTCGACACTGAATTTATGTTTGACCGTTTTGTTGAAAAATTGAAGTAACAGTAACTATGAGAGACGAAAATATAAAGAAAGTCCTGTTGCTCGGCTCAGGCGCATTGAAGATTGGCGAAGCTGGCGAATTTGACTATTCCGGTTCACAAGCGCTGAAGGCACTGCGTGAAGAAGGAATATATACCGTATTGATAAACCCAAATATCGCGACCGTCCAGACATCCGAGGGGGTTGCCGACCAGATTTATTTCCTGCCCGTACAGCCGTATTTCGTAGAGCGCGTAATCGAAAAGGAGCGCCCCGACGGCATACTGTTGGCTTTCGGCGGACAGACAGCACTCAACTGCGGTGTGGCGTTGCACCAGAGCGGAGTGCTTGAAAAATACAACGTACGCGTGCTCGGCACCCCCGTCCAGGCTATCATGGACACCGAAGACCGCGAGCTTTTCGTAGAAAAACTCAATGAGATTGGCGTCAAGACAATCAAGAGCGAGGCGTGCGAAAACATAGAGCAAGCCCGCAAAGCCGCCAAGGAATTGGGCTATCCCGTTATCCTCAGGGCCGCATACGCCCTTGGCGGGTTGGGCAGCGGATTCTGCGACAACGAGGAAGAGCTTGACAAACTGGCCGAAAAGGCTTTCTCTTTCTCGCCTCAGGTTCTCGTAGAGAAGAGCCTGAAAGGCTGGAAAGAAATAGAATATGAGGTTGTGCGCGACCGCTATGACAACTGTATCACGGTATGCAACATGGAAAATTTCGACCCATTGGGCATACATACAGGCGAGAGCATAGTCATAGCACCATCTCAGACCTTGACAAACAGCGAGTACCACAAGCTTAGGGCGCTGTCTATCAAGATTATACGACACATAGGCATAATCGGAGAATGCAATGTGCAGTATGCCTTCGACCCACAAAGCGAAGACTACCGCGTAATCGAAGTGAACGCCCGCCTGAGCCGTTCGTCGGCGCTCGCATCCAAAGCCACAGGCTATCCCTTGGCTTTCGTCGCCGCCAAGCTGGGCATGGGCTACGGCCTGTTTGAGCTGAAAAACTCGGTCACGAAGACAACAAGCGCCTTTTTCGAGCCTGCCCTCGACTATGTGGTCTGCAAAATACCACGGTGGGACCTCAGCAAGTTCCGTGGCGTTGACAAAGAGCTTGGCTCATCCATGAAGTCGGTAGGCGAGGTGATGGCCATCGGCCGCAACTTTGAGGAAGCCATACAGAAGGGTTTGCGCATGATAGGGCAAGGCATGCACGGCTTTGTCGAGAACAAAGAACTTGAGATACCCGACATCGACGCTGCATTGCGTGAGCCTACAGACAAGCGCGTGTTCATCATCTCGAAAGCCATGCACAAGGGTTACACCATCGACCAGATACATGAGCTGACGAAGATTGACAAGTGGTTCTTGCAGAAACTGAAGCACATCATCGACATCGACGAGCGCATGAAAGCCTTGAAGAGCATAAACAACCTCGACAAGGAACTGCTGCGCGAGGCCAAGGTCTACGGATTCACCGACTTCCAGATTGCCCGTGCAGTGGGCTTGGAAACAGAACTGAACAGCATGGCCAAGGCCGGCCTTGTGGTGCGCAACCTGCGCAAGAGCTACGGTATACTGCCATATGTCAAGCAGATAGACACCCTGGCTGCCGAATATCCGGCACAGACCAACTACCTGTACCTCACCTACGCCGGCGTTGCCCACGACATCACGTTCGAGCGCGACAAACGCTCAATCATAGTGCTTGGCTCCGGTGCCTACCGCATAGGCTCGTCTGTAGAGTTCGACTGGTGCGGTGTACAGGCCCTGCAAACCATCCGCAAAGAAGGCTACCGCTCGGTGATGATAAACTACAACCCGGAGACTGTTTCCACCGACTATGACATGTGCGACCGCCTCTACTTCGACGAGCTGACCTTTGAGCGTGTGATGGACATAATCGACCTTGAATGCCCACACGGAGTGATTGTCTCTACAGGAGGACAGATACCCAACAACCTGGCAATGCGGCTCGACGGACAGCACGTGCCCATTCTCGGAACATCAGCCAAAGACATCGACAATGCCGAAGACCGCGCCAAGTTCTCGTCGATGCTCACCCGCAACGGCATAGACCAGCCGGAGTGGAGCGCCCTCACCACGATGGAAGACATCAACACGTTCATATCAAAGGTGGGCTTCCCCGTGCTGGTACGCCCGTCATACGTATTGTCGGGTGCCGCCATGAACGTATGCTCCAACCAGGAAGAGCTTGAAAAGTTCCTGCGCCTGGCAGCCAATGTAAGCGAAGACCACCCCGTGGTGGTAAGCCGCTTCATAGAGCATGCAAAAGAGGTTGAGATGGATGCCGTGGCCCGCAATGGCGAGATAATAGCATACGCCATCAGCGAGCACATTGAGTTTGCCGGAGTACACTCTGGCGACGCCACCATACAGTTTCCCCCGCAGAAGCTGTATTGCGAGACTGTGAGGCGCATCAAGCGCGTAAGCCGCAAGATTGCAGAAGAGTTGCACATCAGCGGCCCGTTCAACATACAGTTCCTTGCAAAGGAAAACGACATCAAGGTGATTGAGTGCAACCTGCGCGCATCACGCTCGTTCCCATTCGTAAGCAAGGTCTTGAAAATCAACCTGATTGAACTTGCAACCAAGGTGATGCTCGGACTTCCCGTAGAAAAGCCCAGCAAGACTCTCTTCGACCTCGACTACGTGGGTATCAAGGCAAGCCAATTCTCGTTCAACCGACTGCAGAAAGCCGACCCTGTGCTCGGCGTTGACATGGCTTCAACGGGCGAGGTGGGCTGTCTTGGCGATGACACGAGCACGGCCTTGCTCAAGAGCATGCTCTCTGTTGGACAACGCATACCTGAAAAGAACATATTGCTTTCTACCGGCAGCGCCAAGCAAAAGGCCGAGATGCTCGATGCCGCACGCATGCTCGTTGAGCACGGATACAAGCTGTATGCCACCAGCGGCAGTTCCAAGTACCTGTCGGAAAACGGGGTGGAGAACACCGAGGTGTTCTGGCCATCGGAAGACAAGCAGCCGCAGGCCATTGACATGTTGCACAACCACGAGATTGACCTTGTGGTGAACATACCCAAGAACCTGACTGCAGGCGAGCTTACCAATGGCTATAAGATAAGGCGCGCAGCCATCGACCTGAATGTTCCGCTGATAACCAACAGCCGTCTGGCAAGTGCCTTCATCAATGCATTCTGCCGAATAAAGCTCGACGACATCGACATTAAGAGCTGGGCTGAATATAAGTAGAATAGCAAATTACGTGTATTAGCAAAGGGAGTTGCCAAAAAGCAACTCCCTTTTTAACCCAAACAGGCCCTTTAATGCTCGATGTTTGTTTTCACTGTCGTTACATGCGTCACAAGCTCATCGCCCCACCCCGCCGCATATTGTTTGCGCTTTGTATCTACGCAGCACGCTATGCCACCGGCAACGGGGCAGGCCGATATTCACGGCCAGCGGGATGGAACAGCCTGATTGTTGAATGCCCGATTGGGGATAAATGTTTACTTTGAATCATGATTATCAGAAATGTTTGCAATACCGACGCCACTGCCATAGCCAACATATACAACGAATATGTAACCGGCACGACTGTTTCATTTGAGCTGGAACCGGTCACAGTTGAAGAAATGTCGAAGCGAATAATTGAAATATCGGCGTCGTTCCCCTATTTTGTATGCGAAGACAAGGGCAACGTCGTCGGCTTCTGCTATGCACACCGATGGAAAGAACGCAAAGCGTATGAAAACACTCTCGAGACCACGGTGTATATATCACGTTCGCACCACGGGCATGGCGTTGGCCGACAGCTGATGGAGCGCCTCATCGACGCATGCCGCACAAAGGGATGCCACGCCTTGATAGCATGTATTACAGGCGACAATGAGCCGAGCATCAACTTCCACGAGAGGCTTGGATTTACCAAGGTGTCACACTTCAAGCAGGTAGGACGCAAATTTGGCCGATGGCTCGACGTGGTCGACTACGAACTGCTTTTGACCGATGGCCAAATGCGATGACAGCCAACGAAAGAAATCAGAACAGGCACAGGCATATCAATTGCGGCGTGTGCCTGTTCCGATTGCGCCATACATCCAGTAGCGTCAGACAGGTGGCAGTATTCGCCCCACCGCCGTTCACCCCCACCCTGTATGCCTGCAAACATTTGCTTGCGGCCTAAAGACAACCAGCCGGGATGACTTGGCTTTAGTGCCTAAGCCGGCAAACAAATCAACTAAAAGAATTCCCACCACCACGCTTTATCACAAACCGACTGCCGGAAGCCATAAACGCATACACCCTATTGTCAAATCCTCTGCTTACAGTGTCCGCGAAGTCGCAGCATTCTGCCGTAGGCTGCATGGGCCTGCAAGTTGCCGTAAGGAGCAATTAAGCATTTGGCACACAAGACATGAATGCCCCAACCATCATCTGCATGCATCATGCTTAAATTGGGATTAAAACCCGGCAATGATGTTTTCCTGTACGGAAGATTCCTGCACGCAGCATTTCCGACTGCAACAAACAATCCAGCGCGCCACACTCAACCATCTGGCATTCAGCGGTTTGCCGTATGGGTCGTTTTGGTTGACCAAACGGCCCATACGGCAATGCAAAACGGCTGTCGTCGTTTGGCCATACGGGCCGAATCTCACCCAAGAACGAACCGGCCCTACTACCAATATTATTCCATACATCACCCATTGCCGCCATGCCGGCATGCCGATAAACTGTGGCTGACCAACTGAAAAGCCAATCTGCCAGACGAAACAAACACTAAACGCTCCCTTACGTCACCTTGCCGGCCCAGAATGCACACGGCAGCATGCTACTGATTCTATTAATTAGGTGTTCAAAATTGATTGACATCAGATTGTGCGCTATTTCGGAGATGCATGCCAAAGTCCGAAGATTGAGCGTAGAGGGCTACTCGCCCGATGAGACTTTGGCATGCGGCCAGAAAGAGCACACAAGATGGTGGCGAAGATATTGAGGACACATGCAAGGTCAATTGTATAGGTTTATTTTGAACAGCTACTTAAGACGGCAAACAAATTGAATGTCAATGGCGTGGAATCATATAGGCTGCTTATGGCCGACAGATGGGTAAGTAAAAACAACTACCATCATGGCATACGATGCGTACCCCAAAACGATAACACCGATGCACTGTTTGCCCAACCGGCATCCGCCACAATCCGGCACTGTTGCAGACGGCAATCCACCCGACGACATGGCGCATCTATAGGCGCGTTACATTAAACAAGGCCCTGGCCGCAGCATGAAATAGCCTAAACGCGTACAGGTACAGACAACATTTGCAATTGGGTTGCAAAACATCTTATATACCTTTGCAACCTGAAACAAAACAAACAAACACTTTATGAGACTATATCATTTCACTATTGGGGTCATGGCCTTGGCTTTGACGGTTTCGTGCGTCAATGATAAAGAAAGCAAAACAACAAGCAATGCAACGCAGGAACAAAAGTCGGACGCAAAAAGCCATTCAGACGAAATAATAATAAGCGCAGAACAAGCAAAGAACATTGGCTTGGCAGTAAAGACAATCAAGCCGGCATCATATTACGGGTCGATACCCGTGGGAGGAAAAATCGTTGAAGCGAGTGGCGACGAACGAACCGTTGTTGCCAGCACTTCGGGCATTGTTTCGCTGAACAGACAGCTCACTGAAGGCACCCGTCTGAACAAAGGGGTTGCGGTGATGAACATCTCTGCCAACAACCTGCAAGGCGGAAGTCCGACGCGCAATGCCCGGATAGCGTTTGAGACAGCAAAAAAAGACTATGAACGTGCCACAAAAATGGTTGATGACAACATCATATCCAAGAAAGAGTTCAATGCCATAAAAGCACAATACGAAGCAGCTTTAGTAGCCTACAAGGCCCTGCCCGACGACGGGAAGGGAGGGGTGAGCATTGTCGCCCCCATCTCAGGCTACGTGAAGTCATGCAACGTGAAAGACGGAGACTATGTCACCGTTGGGCAGCCCATGCTGAGCATAACGCAAAACAAACGCCTGTACCTGCGGGCCGAACTGCCTGAAAAGTATTATGACATGCTCGAAATCATATCGTCTGCCACATTCAAACCTTCGTACAGTGACACCGTCTACGACCTAAACAAGCTCAATGGCAGGATAGTGGCTGTGGGCAAGACCACTACAGCCTCGCCGGGATATATACCGATAACCTTCGAGTTCAACAATGCCAAGGGAATCATGCCGGGTGCTTTCGCCGAGATATGGCTACAGACCTCTGCCGGAAAAGAGGCGTTGGCAGTACCAGTAAGCGCCATAACGGAAGAACAAGGGGCCTATTTTGTATACATAAAGACCGACGCCAGCTGCTATAAGAAGCAGGAAGTGAAGATTGGCATGACTAATGGCGAGCTTACAGAAATAATAGACGGACTGAAGGGCGGCGAACAAGTAGTGACCGAAGGAGCCGTTAACGTAAAGCTGGCAGCATCAAGCAACGCAATACCGGCCCACAACCACAACCATTAAAACAGTCAGAAACGTATGCTTAACAAAATAATCCGATTCTCACTGCACAACCGCCTGATTGTCCTTGTGGCGGCTGTAGCACTAATCATACTCGGCGGATTCACGGCCCACAACACAGAAGTAGATGTTTTTCCCGACCTGAACGCCCCGACAGTGGTAGTAATGACAGAAGCCAAGGGCATGGCCGCCGAAGAGGTGGAACAGCTCGTGACATTCCCTATAGAGACTGCCGTGAATGGCGCCACAGGGGTAAGGCGCGTACGTTCGTCGTCGACAGCCGGCTTCTCAGTGGTATGGGTAGAGTTCGACTGGTCGACAGATATATACATAGCCCGGCAAATAGTTTCTGAAAAACTGTCGGCAATGGCCAACGAACTGCCCGACAACGTGGGCACGCCAACGCTCGGCCCCCAGTCGTCGATACTGGGCGAGGTGCTTATAGTTGGCCTCACGGCAGACAGCACCTCAATGTTAGACCTGCGCACCTTGGCCGACTGGACCATCAGGCCAAGGCTACTGTCTATAGGCGGCGTGGCCCAAGTGTCGGTATTGGGCGGCGACATAAAGGAATACCAGATACTGATACATCCGCAGAAGATGAAGCATTTCGGCGTCAGCCTGTCTGATGTGCTCAACGCAACAACAGGCATGAACCAAAACACCAATGGCGGCACCATATACGAATATGGCAACGAATACATCATCCGTGGCCTCGTTTCGTCAGACAACATAGAGGACATAGGCGATGCAGTGGTGAAATCGACAAACAACATACCCGTGACGCTCGCCGACATTGCCGAGGTGAAAGTGGGCCCGCAAACCCCACGGCTTGGCGTAGCGTCGGAAAAAGGCAAGCCGGCGGTGCTCATGACCGTCACAAAGCAACCTAACACAGGTACGATAGAACTGACCGAAAAACTTGAGGACGCCCTGAAAGACCTTCAGAAAAACCTCCCTTCAGACATCAATGTGTCGACAGACGTGTTCAGGCAGTCGCGTTTCATCGAGAGCTCTATCGACAATGTGAAGACATCGCTTTACGAAGGGGCCATCTTTGTGGTTATAGTGCTGTTCCTTTTCCTGTCCAACACCCGCACAACAGTGATTTCGCTCATCACGTTGCCGGTATCGTTGCTTGTTTCAATATTGGTAATGCACTATATGAACCTGAGCATCAACACCATGAGCCTCGGCGGACTTGCAATAGCCATTGGCTCACTGGTGGATGACGCCATAGTTGATGTGGAAAACGTATGGAAGCATTTGCGCGAAAACAGACAGCTGCCGGAGAACCTGCGCAAACCCACGCGCGAAGTTGTGTTCAACGCTTCAAAGGAGGTTCGTATGCCCATACTCAACTCTACACTCATCATTATAGCCAGCTTCGTGCCTCTGTTCTATCTCAGCGGCATGGAAGGACGAATGCTGATACCGCTGGGAATAGCATTCATCGTGGCACTTCTCGCATCGACAATTGTTGCGCTTACTCTGACTCCTGTGCTGTGCAGCTATCTGCTGAGCAATAAAAATGGCTCCGGCAAAGAAGACAGGGAAGCATTCATGGCCACATGGCTAAAGAAACACTACCACACTGCGCTGCTGTGGGCTTTGGCAAACAAGAAGAGCGTACTGGGAGGCTCGGTGGCTCTCTTCATTGTTGCCGTATGCATGTTCTTCACCTTAGGCCACAGCTTTCTTCCATCGTTCAATGAAGGTTCGTTCACTATCAACGTAAGCTCGATGCCGGGCATCTCGCTTGAGGAGTCGGACAAGATTGGCAAAAGAGCCGAAGAGCTGTTGCTGTCAATACCCGAAATAAAGACCGTTGCACGCAAGACGGGGCGCGCTGAGCTCGACGAGCATGCGCTCGGGGTCAATGTTTCTGAGATTGAAGCACCCTTTGAGCTAACGGACAGGACTCACAAGGAAGTGCTGGACGACATAAGGCACAGGCTATCAGCCATCAGCGGGGCCAACATAGAAATAGGCCAACCGATAAGCCACCGCATAGATGCCATGCTGAGCGGAACGCAGGCAAGCATAGCAATAAAGCTTTTCGGCGACGACCTGAACAAGATGTTCGCAATCGGAAACAGGATAAAAGACGAGATAGCCACCGTAGACGGCATAGCAGACCTCAATGTAGAGCAACAGATAGAACGGCCGGAATTAACCATCAGCCCCAAACGCAAACTATTGGCAAAGCACGGCATCACCCTCGCCGACTTCAACTCGTTTGTCAGTGTGAACTTGGGAGGCGAAACGGTTTCGCAGGTTTATGAGGACAAAAAGAGCTTTAACCTGGTGGTAAGGGCCGCCGACAGCGACAGGGGCTCAATGGAACGGATAAAAGACTTGATGATTGACACACCCGACGGCGGCAAGATTCCGTTGACAGAAGTGGCTGAGGTAAAGTCGACCACTGGTCCAAACACCATCAACAGGGAGAACGTGAGACGAAAAATCGTTGTTTCTGCCAACGCCAGCGGCCGCGACCTGCGCAGTGTGGTCAACGACATTCAGGCACGCATTGACAACAACATCAAGCTCCCCGAAGGCTACCACATTGAATATGGCGGACAATTTGAAAGCGAACAGAGCGCCAGCCGAACCCTTATGTTGGCGTCGGCGGTGAGCATAGTCATCATGTTCCTCCTGCTATACCTGCAGTTCAGGAATGCTCTTGAAAGCGGGGTAATATTGCTCAACCTGCCACTGGCACTGATAGGCGGGGTTTTCGCACTATGCCTTACTACCGGCGAGGTGAGCATACCGGCCATCATCGGCTTCATATCACTGTTCGGCATAGCAACGCGCAACGGCATGCTGCTAATAAGCAGGTACAACACCCTGCAACGTGAAGAAGGGCTTTCGCTGAAAGAAAGCATTATGAAGGGTTCGCTGGACAGGCTAAACCCTATTGTGATGACTGCATTGTGCTCTGCACTGGCGCTGATACCACTGGCACTGCGCGGCGACTTGCCGGGCAATGAAATTCAAAGCCCGATGGCAAAAGTCATATTGGGTGGACTGCTTACGTCGACATTCCTCAATGCGTTCATCGTACCCATCATATATGAACTGCTAAACAAAAAGAACATAACCAATAATAAACCGACAAAATGAAACAAAAGATACTGATGGCTTGTGCCGCAATGTGCATCGCTTGCACCATGGACGCCGCCAGCATTGACAGTGTTCTACACTGCATCGAACAAAACAACATTGAACTGAAGGCTCTTAAAAAAGACTACGAAGCCGGTTGCCTTGAGATAAAGTCACAAAACAACCTCGAAGACCCGTCGGTTGAATACAGTCCGTTCTTCAACAAGGCGGTCAATGGCGTTGCCAGCTCCGAACTGGTGGTATCCCAAGGCTTTGACTTCCCAACCGTTTATGCCGCACGAACAAAATCGGGAAGACTGCAACAAGAAGTCCTCAGGCAGGAATATAACAAGTCGAGGCGCGACATTCTGTTCAATGCCAAGACGCTGTGCCTGGATTTCATCATGCAAACAAAAAAGAAAACGCTGCTGAAAAAAAGAGGTGACAACGCTCTCAGGCTGTTGCAAATGTATGAGAAAAGACTGGAAGACGGAAACGCCAATATCCTTGAGGTAAACAAAATCAAGATGGACTTGATGAATGTAAGGACTGAAATAGCGCAAGCCGAGGCTGAACGCATTGCCACGATAAACTCGCTCTCGGCCTTGAACGGCAACTCGCCACTGCCACTAAACGGCATGGAATACCCCGCAACGCCAGACGGCGATGGTGAGACACTGTTGCAGAATGCACTCAACAACGACAATGACATACACGCCGCAGCTGCTTCTGCCAAGGCATCGGAACAGGATGTGAAGGTGAACAAACAAAACTGGATGCCAAAACTGCAGGTGGGATACCGAAGAAACACCGACGGCAGCGATGCCAGCAATGGTTTTCTGGTTGGTGCATCATTCCCGCTGTTTTCGAGCCGGAACAAGACGAAAGCAGCAAAAGCCAAGATGGAGAACGCACGGCTTAATCTTGAGAATACAAAAGCAATGGCAGAAAATGGCATAAGAACCAAGATACAGCAAATGAAACAACTCAAGCAGGCAGCACAGGCTTACGATGAAGACTTGATGATAGAAACTCTAAGACTGCTGGACAAGGCTGTGGAAAGCGGGCAGATATCGATTGTGGAATATTACTCTGAGGCTGATGTGATTTATCGGAACCTGCAGGCGAGCATCGAGGCAGAACGCCAATATCAAGGGGTGATGGCCGACATTTGCAAGAATGACATCTGACGCAAGCTGGTGCAACGGCTATTGCGGCTATATCGAAAGACTACGACTACATTATTATATTGATTTGCAGTCGCTGTTACATCTTCTGAATTAGAAAACAAATGGCAGTTGCTGATGAATAATGGCACGATGCACCATTTCATGATAAAAGGTGCATCGTGCCATTGTCGTTCACGAGTATTTTAGTAACTTTGCGGCAACAAATAAACTATACGACAATGAAAAGAACGATGTTTATGTTACTCTTGTCCGGATTGCTATTATCCTGTCAGGAAAGCCTTGAAGATAAATGTGCCCGGGAAGCCAAGGAATACACAGAAAAGAAATGCCCGGCACCTATAGGCGAAAACATTGTGATAGACAGCATGAGCTTTGAACGCTCCACACACACACTGCATTATTATTACTCCATCAAAGGAGCAGCTGACAGTAACCCCAACATCAATACTTCTGAGGCTTACAACCTGTTGCTATCACAAATAAAGAATGCCACTTCAATAAAAGACTACAAAGACGCAGGTTATAACTTCGCCTACACTTACCGCTCAGGGAAAGACAAAAACAAGGTTGTTTTCGAGGCAGTATTCAAGCCTGAAGATTATAAGTAACACACATCATGGCAACAGGCTTGGCCCAATAAGATTATTTTAATATAATGAAGCGAGGGCAACCCGGCCTTCCTTGTTCCGGGTAACCCTCGCTATTCTTGTATTGATTGTGCCTCGACAAATATGATTTTAGGCCTCTTCGGGTTTCATATTTGTATATACGTTCTGCACATCGTCGTCATCCTCAAGCAGGTCGACCATCTTGTTGATTGTCTCACGCTGCTCCGGCGTAACGTCCTTCAGGTCATTAGGTATTCGGGTAAACTCGGCACCGGTGACCTCAAGGCCCATACCTTCAAGATGCTTCTGTATGTCGCTGAAGCTCGTAGGCTCTCCGTAGATTGTTATTTCGCCGCTCTCTTCATCTTCATCATACTCGTCATCGACACCAAAATCAATGAATTCGAGTATCAGGTCGTCCATATTCAGCCCGTCTTTCTTCTTGAATGTAAACACGCACTTCTGGTCAAACAGGAATGAAAGCGAACCTTGTGTACCAAGATTGCCGCTGAACTTATTGAATACAGCGCGAACATTTGCAACCGTCCTGGTTGTGTTGTCAGTGGCAGCATCAACGAAGATGGCTATGCCGTGAGGGCCATATCCCTCGTATGTCACCTCCTTGAAGTCTTTCTGGTCTTTCCCCAATGCATTCTTGATAGCACGCTCTATATTGGCGTTAGGCATGTTCTCGCGCTTGGCTGTCTGTATGATTGCGCGCAGATGAGGGTTGTTCTCTGGCTCAGGTCCACCAGCCTTGACTGCTATTGCTATCTGCTTACCAATCTTTGTAAATGTGCGGGCCATGTGCCCCCATCTCTTAAGCTTTGTTGCTTTACGATATTCAAATGCTCTTCCCATCGGAGTGTTTATTAGCGGAGCTCTGCCCCAAGTTTATTCTTTAAGTTTGTTATCAGTTTAGTCATTATCGAATCAATCTGCTTATCGTTGAGAGTCTTTGTCTCGTCTTGCAGTATGAAGTTGACCGCATAGCTCTTCTTTCCTGACGGAAGATTCTTTCCTTCATACACGTCGAAGAGCTCTACTCCCTTAAGCAGTTTCTTCTCCGTCTGCCTTGCCACTTCTTCTATAGCGGCAAACTCTACTCCGTTATCAACAAGCAGAGCCAAATCGCGGCTGACAGCGGGGAACTTGCTAATCTCGGCATACAAGACCTGGTTCTTGCCTACGGCCTTCATAAGGGCTGTCCAATCAAGCTCGGCGTAGTAAACCGGCTTTGATATATCTACGGTTTTCAGCAGTTTGGCGCTTACAACGCCCATCTCGGCGAGCTTTTTACCGCCACGGTTCTCTATTGTTATGCCGTGGGCAAAAATATCATTAGTGCTTTTCTTCCGCACTGTCATGCCTTGCTTCAGCCCTATGCGGTCGAATATGTTGCGCACATAGGCCGCAAGCTCAAAGAAGCTGCTGTCTTCGTCGGGATGAGCCCAACTGCCATCGACACGCTTACCGGTAAGCCACAAACCGAGATGATAGCTTTCCTTGTATGCCGCTATGGGATTTTCAGTGTTTTGCTTTGCCGGGTCAAAGTGGTAAACATTGCCAAATTCAAACAAGCGCAGATTGGGATTCTTGCGCTTTGAATTGTGCTCTATGCTTTCCAAACCACCAAAGATGAGAGTCTGGCGCATAACATTGAGGTCTGTGCTGAGCGGATTCATTATCTTAACGCAGTTTTCCTGCTTGTAAGCATCGAACATGTCGTAATAAGCTCCGCGCGTCAACGAATTGTTAAGAATCTCATTGAATCCGCATCCCACAAGCTGCTCACCGACAATATTGGCCAGTTTGTGCTTGCGGTCTTCATCACCTTTAACAGCAAGACAGCCTTTCAACTGCGATGGTATTTCAACGTTGTTGTAACCATATATACGCAAAATGTCCTCTACAACGTCGCACGGGCGTTGAACATCAACCCTGTATGCCGGAACTTGCAGTTCCAAACCGTTGTCAGACTCAGACAATATCTTCATGTCAAGGCTATCGCAGATGCTCTTGATGGTTGAGTGTGGGATATCCTTGCCTATAAGTCCGGTTACATAATCGTAGTCCAAGTCAACCGTAAATCCATTCATTGGCTCAGGATATTCGTCCCTTATCTCCATGGACACACTTCCACCGGCGAGCTCTTTGCACAATATTGCAGCCTGCTTCAACGCGTATATAACTCCTTCCGGGTCAATGCCGCGCTCGAAGCGGAATGATGAATCAGTGCTTAATCCGTGGCGGCGCGCGCTCTTGCGTATCCAAGTCGGATGGAAATAAGCGCTCTCCAATACCACATTCCGCGTAGTCTCGTACGTGCCGCTGCCCTTGCCGCCAAACACTCCGGCAATGCACATCGGTTCTTCGGCATTACATATGCTTAAGTCATGGGTGCCCAACTCGTGCTCTACGCCGTCGAGCGTAACAAACTTTGTACCTTCCGGCTGTGTGCGCACCACTATCTTGTGGCCTGTCACCATATCGGCATCAAAACAGTGCATGGGCTGCCCATAGGCCATCATTATGTAATTGGTAATGTCTACAATGTTGTTTATCGGCCGAAGTCCTATCACCCGCAACTTGTTTTGCAACCACTCAGGACTCTCCTTCACCTCGCAACCGGTTATGCTTACGCATGCATATCGTTTGCAAGCGTCACGATTGACAATCTCCACGTCGATAGGCAAGTCATGATTGTCAACAGAGAACTTTGAACAATCGGGGCGATGCAAGCTCGTCTCATAGCCATTGCACTTCAGCCACGCATACAAATCACGGGCAACACCCCAGTGAGACAATGCATCGGCACGGTTTGCAGTGATGTCTATCTCTATCACCCAGTCGCTTTCCAGGTGATAATATTCTGCGGCAGGCTGACCGACAGGCGCATCGTCGGGCAGCACGATTATACCGTCATGGCTGTTTCCGACACCAATCTCATCCTCGGCACATATCATGCCATAGCTATCAACTCCTCTTAACTTGGACTTCTTTATGACAAATTCCTTGTCGCCATCGTATAGCACGCACCCCAAGTCTGCAACGACAACCTTCTGTCCAGCAGCCACATTGGGAGCGCCGCACACAATCTGCGACGGAACATCACGCCCCAAGTCAACAGTTGTGACATGAAGATGGTCTGAGTTAGGATGAGCTTCGCACGTCAAAACCTTGCCTACGTACAAGCCTTTAAGGCCTCCTTTAATGCTTTGAACCTCCTCAAGCGCATCTACCTCAAGCCCTGTTGAGGTCAAAGCATCACAAACTTGCTGCGGAGTAAGGTCAAAGTCAACGTACTCTTTAAGCCATTTGTACGAAATATTCATTATAGTGAATCTTTATTTTAACCAAATTTTGGCGCAAAAATACTACTTTTCTGCCACTTATGCAAATTTTTCTTTGCTTGTTTCTTATTATTCTAATGTGCTGCAGACAGAAGAAACGACCAAAGACGTCATCTCGCCGCCAAATATTCATGGCACATCTCTGCACACCTCTCGCCATCAATGGCGGCCGACACAATTCCTCCGGCGTATCCGGCGCCCTCGCCACAGGGGAAAAGCCCGGCCACACCAACGTGCATGAGCGACGCCGGATCGCGCACTATGCGCACCGGGGCCGACGTGCGTGTCTCTATAGCAATCATGACTGCATCGTTGGTCAAGAAGCCGCGGCTCATGCGCCCGAACTCCTTGAACCCTTCGCGCAATCTGTCTGCCACCTGGGCTGGAAGCCAGAAATGAAGCGGCGAGGATATCAAGCCGGGAGAATACGAACTGCGCGGCAAGTCATAGCTGAGCTTTCCGTTGACAAAGTCGACCATGCGCTGCGCCGGCGCGGTCTGTCGCATATTGCCTTGGATCCAACAATCATGTTCGAGCCTTTCCTGCCAGTGCATCATTTTCAGAGGATCGTCACCTTCGACGTCCTCGACTCGCGTTTCTACAACCATGCCACTGTTCGACCATTTTCCCCCTCTATTGCTCGGGCTCATGCCATTTACAACAATCTGCCCATCAGAAGTGGCGGCAGGTATCACAAAGCCGCCGGGGCACATGCAAAACGAATAAACCCCTCGGCCGCCAGACTGAGTGACAAACGAATATTCTGCAGCCGGCAAATATTTGCCACGCCCTGCCGAATTATGGTATTGTATTCTGTCTATTAATTCCGATGGATGCTCGAGCCTGACGCCAACCGCAATGCCCTTGGGCTCTATTTCAACCTTCGCCTCGGCAAGATATCGGTAAACATCCCTGGCCGAATGGCCTGTTGCCAATATCACAGGGCCGTGTAATGTAAGGCCGGCACCCATGCGCAAGTCGGTTGCGTCGATTCCTTCCACATGACCTTCATGTGAAATCAGCAACCTGTCCATGCGTGTCTGGTGGCGCACCTCACCACCTGACGATATTATCGTCTGGCGCATTCGCTCAATAACTCCCGGCAAACGGTCGGTTCCTATGTGCGGATGGGCGTCTGCCATTATTGCCGTTGAGGCCCCATGCTGACAAAAAACGCCAAGTATCTTATCCACATTACCGCGCTTCTTGCTCCGTGTGTACAGCTTGCCGTCTGAGTAAGCGCCGGCTCCACCCTCGCCAAAACAATAATTGCTCTCGCCATTAACCTTCTGCGTACGTGATATGTCGGCAAGATCTTTCTTGCGCTCCCTGACATCCTTGCCACGCTCTACGACCACCGGACGCAGTCCCAGTTCTATTAGCTTAAGCGCAGCAAACAACCCCGCAGGGCCTTCACCGACCACAACAACCTGCCTTGAACCTGAGACATCGGGATATTCTACCGGGACATAAGGCAAGTCTGACGGTTCTTCATTGATGTAAACACGCACTTTAAGATTCACATATATAGTCCGCTGGCGTGCATCTATGCTCTTGCGAAGCACCCTGACGGCCTTAACCGTACGCACGTCAAAACCATGCTCACTTGCCAGATACCTGCAAATTGACTCTTCGCCGGCTGCCACATGAGGCAGTACCCTAACCTGATATTCGTTGATCATCCTGACTTTCGTTTTATAACTCTGCTCTCAATTGCCATTTGAAGCGGGTAACTGCACACAAAACCGTAATGCAAACAAAAACCACCGCGACCGAAAGGCAATTGATTGAAACACATTGCAAATGTAGACAAATTATTGCAAACGACAAAACCCAGACGAAACAAATAGCGTACGGACGACGTTAAGCAGCCAATATATGTGATGTATGCCAAGATTTGCACCTTCATACCACGTTTTCCGCCTGCGATTCCAACCAAGTCTTGCCTATCCACAACATAGCGCCCGGTGTATCGCACAGACAACAGCATAATCAAGAAACTCTATCGGACGCATTACTCTGGGCCCACATCAATCACCAGCCACAGAAGCCGCTTTAACGACAAATCATGGAAAGAATGCCAATCCAATGCATTCTTTCCATGATTTGCCACATGTAGCCTTGACCACAAAAACTGTCAGAAGCTGTTCAGCCATGCCTTAAAGTCAAGCAGCATCTCTATGTGATAAGGGAAACTCTGCTTCATGCCCCAACCATGACCACCGGTGGGATAGACATGGAGCGACGCCGGAACGTCGTGACGATAACAGGCGAGATAGTAATTGACGCCATTGGCAGGCAAAACGGTGTGGTCGTCATCGCTCAACAGTATGTACGCCCTTGGCGTCACCCTGCTCACTTGCCTGTCTGTGCTGTACTCCTGCTCTGTTTTCTTGCGCGCATCCTTTCCAAGGAAATTGTCATGCGAACCGATATGGGTGAACCCCGGGTTCATCGTAATCACCGGATAAAACAGTATCTGGAAATTAGGAGCTGTGTTGCCCTTGCCCATGGTGGCCACCACAGATGCCAGGTGACCGCCGGCCGACGAGCCCATGATGCCCACCTGGTCAACATCTATGCGCCACTCTTTGGCATTGCGCCTCACCAAGCGCATCGCTTCCATCGCATCGCTTACCGGCACTTTGCGGTTGCCGTGAGGCATGCGGTATTTCAACACTATGGCTGCGATGCCCTGACTGGTAAAGAACTCGGCCCAGTCTGTGCCCTCATGCTCCATTGCCAACATGGCGTAACCGCCACCGGGACATATCACCACAGCGCGCCCCGTGACATGCTTCACATCCGGCAGATACACATAGACCCTAGCCGTATCCTTCAAATCCGAGCTTTTCTCCGGGGCACCATTCGGCCATAAGTCCAAGACTATGGGCTTGGTGGCTGCCGAGACAACCGACGAACATAACAGGAACAATAATGCGGGTAACGCTTTAAGTATATTCTTCATAATGAATTTGCTCTGAAATATGTGATTGCAAAGATAACTCTTTTAGCGGAGAACACAAAAGAAAACGGTTCTTTTTATCAAAACGGATGTGCATTATCACCTACACGACATTGCCATGCAGCAACTATGGCATGCGGTGTCAATGCCATCAAACCGCAATACAGCAAAAACAAAATATGGCCTGCAGGGTTCCATTTTATCATCAAAAAGTTGTTTATAACAACAATTATTGCTAATTTTGCACAGATTATTATAAAAGGAGAAAACAGAGTCCCGTTTGCTGAGGGAGATTACAGAACAAAAACAAGCACCAAGAAGATGAAAGTAATGAAATTCGGCGGAACATCCGTAGGTTCCGAAGAAAGCATACTCAGCCTGAAACGCATTGTCGAAGCTGAGAACGACGACGTGATAGTAGTGGTAAGTGCGCTTGGCGGCATCACCGACAAGCTGATAGAAACCTCGAAGATGGCTGTCAACGGCAACGAGGGTTACGTAGACGAGATTGAAGCCATGGCGCAACGCCATCACAATATGATAGACGCCATCATTGCAGACAAGGACAAGCACGACCGTCTGCTCGCCATCATAGACGGCCTTCTTGAGCAACTTCGTTCAATATATTATGGCGTTTACCTCATACGTGACCTCAGCGAAAAGACCAAGGCGGCCATTGTCAGTTATGGCGAGCGCCTCAGTTCACAAATAGTAGCCACGCTCATTGACGGCTCCAGATGGTATGACTCCCGCGAATTCATAAAGACCACACAGAAGCACGGCAAGCATGTGCTCGACAGCGAGCTCACCCAAAGGCTTGTGCGAGAGACCTTTGCCGAAATTCCGAAGGTCTCGCTGGTGCCTGGATTCATCAGTTCCGACGAATGCTCGGGCGAGACAACCAACCTCGGCCGCGGCGGAAGCGACTACACGGCAGCCATCATTGCCGCCTCCCTTAATGCCGAAGTGCTCGAGATATGGACAGATGTCGACGGGTTCATGACCGCCGACCCCAGGGTGATACACACCGCCTACACCATCAATGAGCTGAGTTACATCGAGGCTATGGAGCTGTGCAACTTCGGCGCGAAAGTAATCTACCCGCCTACGATATACCCGGTATGCGTGAAAAACATACCGATAATGGTCAAGAACACGTTCAACCCCGATGCGCAGGGCACTGTCATCAAGGCCACCGTCGACAACGACAAAAAGCCAATCAAGGGCATATCAAGCATCAACGGCACCACGCTGATCACCGTAACCGGCCTGTCGATGGTTGGAGTGATTGGCGTCAACAGACGCATATTCACAGCCCTGGCCGACAACGGGATATCAGTATTCATGGTTTCGCAGGCCTCTTCGGAAAACTCTACGTCGATTGGCGTGCGTGACGAAGACGCCGACGAAGCCGTAAACGTGCTCAACAGGGAGTTTGCCAAGGAGATACAGACCGGAGCCATGTTCCCAATGCATGCCGAAAGCGGCCTTGCAACAATTGCCATCGTGGGTGAAAACATGAAGCACACACCAGGCATAGCCGGCAAGTTGTTCGGCACACTGGGCCGGAGCGGCATCAGTGTCATTGCCTGCGCCCAGGGCGCGTCGGAGACCAACATCTCTTTCGTGGTCGACTCGCGCTTCCTACGCAAGTCGCTCAATGTCATCCACGACTCTTTCTTCCTCAGCGAATACAATGTGCTGAACTTGTTCATCTGCGGCATAGGCACTGTGGGCGGCAACCTCATCGAGCAGATTCGCTCTCAATATGAAGAACTGAAACGCACGCGGAGGCTGAAGCTCAATGTCGTTGGAATATCCAACAGCAAGAGGGCAATGTTCTCGCGCGACGGCATAGACCTCTCTTCTTACCGCGAGCAACTCGAGAAAGCAGAGCCGAGCAATGTCGACCACCTGCGCAATGGCATCATCGGCATGAACATATTCAACAGCGTATTTGTAGACTGCACTGCCAGCGGCGAGGTGGCCGGGCTTTACCAGGCGCTTCTCGAGCACAACGTGTCGGTGGTGGCAGCCAACAAAGTGGCAGCGTCGAGCGACTATGACAGCTACTTAAAGCTGAAAGAAACGGCCTTGAGGCGTGGGGTGAAGTTTCTCTTTGAAACAAATGTAGGCGCCGGACTGCCCATCATTGGCACAATAAACGACCTGCGGTCGTCGGGCGACAAAATACTGAAGATTGAAGCAGTGCTGAGCGGAACGCTCAACTTCATATTCAACGAGATATCTGCCGACGTTCCGTTTTCAGAAACCGTGCGCAGGGCCAAGGAACAGGGCTACAGCGAGCCCGACCCGCGCATAGACCTCAGCGGCAAGGACGTGGTTCGAAAGCTCGTCATCCTGGCCCGCGAGGCAGGCTACAAGGTTGAGCAGGAAGACGTTGAGAAGCATCTGTTCGTGCCCGACGAGTTTTTCAAAGGCAGCATAGACGACTTCTGGCGCAACCTGCCTTCGCTCGATGCCGGGTTTGAAAGCAGGCGCAAGGCCATCGAGGCCGACAACAAGCGATGGCGGTTTGTGGCCAAGATGGACCGCGGACGCACAAGCGTGTCGCTGGAGGCTGTGGGCAGCGACCATCCGTTCTACAACCTCGAAGGCTCGAACAACATAATAATGCTCACAACCGAGCGCTACCGAGAATACCCCATGCTCATCCAAGGCTACGGGGCCGGCGCCGGGGTTACCGCTGCCGGAGTGTTTGCCAACATCATGTCGATAGCAAACATCTGACAAACAAAAACCAACCGACAACACAACAAAAACAAACAGGACAAAGAAATGAAGCATATCATAATACTTGGAGACGGTATGGCCGACCACCCGGTTGAAAGGCTGGGCGGCCAAACGCCGTTGCAATACGCCGACACGCCGTATATGGACATGCTCGCAAGAAAGGGGCGAACCGGCAGACTGATGACAATACCCACAGGGTTTGCGCCTGGCAGCGAAGTGGCAAACTCAGCCATACTGGGCTACGACCTTAACAAGGTGTACGAAGGGCGCGGCCCACTCGAAGCCGCAAGCATTGGGTATGAAATGCAACCCGGCGACATGGCCATGAGATGCAACATCATCACGCTTGCCGACGGACGCATAAAAAACCACCACGGGGGCCATCTGACCACCGAGCAAGGCGACACGCTGATAAAATATCTCGACAGCCGACTGGGCAACGACCGCATAAAGTTCATCACCGGCACACAATACCGCCACTTGCTCATCATCCGCGGTGGCAACAAACACATAGAATGCGCACCACCTCACGACCATCCCGACGAGCAGTGGCGCCAATTGATGGTGAGGCCGGAAAAGGGCTACGACACCGACGGGGCTGACGCTGCGGCCGCCGCTGACGGCCGGCTGACGGCCAAGGCAACCGCCGAACTGATAAACAAGCTGATATTGGAATCGCAAGAACTACTCGAAAGCCATCCTTTCAACAAGGGCAGGGCCGACAGGGCCAACTCGATATGGCCGTGGAGCCCCGGATACAGGCCATCGATGAAACCGCTTTGCGAAATGTTTCCAAACGTGGGCAAAGGCTCTGTCATATCGGCTGTCGACCTGATAAGGGGCATAGGCCACTATGCCGGGCTGCGAAACATCTGCGTTGACGGTGCAACGGGGCTTGCCAACACCAACTATGAAGGCAAAGCCCGTGCTGCCATCGACGCCCTGAAGACCGACGATTTCGTTTTCCTTCACCTCGAAGCCAGCGACGAAGCCGGCCACGACGGCGACCTCGAACTGAAACTGAAGACGATAGAATACCTTGACCACCGCATCGTGGAACCTATATACAACGAGACGAAGGCTTGGCAAGAGCCGGTGTGCATGGCCATACTGCCCGACCACCCCACCCCGGTAGAAATTCGCACTCATGTAGACGAACCGGTGCCGTTCATCATCTACCACCACGGAATAAGCCCCGACGCCGTGGAAACATACAGCGAACTGAGCTGTGTAAACGGGGCCTACGGACTGCTGCGCCTCGACGAGTTCATGAAAACGTTCATGGCCATTGAGTAAGCCCGGACGTGCAAACCACCACGACGGCACCGACAGAACAAGCAACTGAACACAAAGATAAAACCGACAAACAAATGAGATATTACAGCACAAACCATAAGGCACCCACGGCTTCGCTCGCTGAAGCTGTAGCCAACGGACTGGCCGGCGACCGCGGACTGTATATGCCCGAGCGCATAGTGCCGTTGCCCGAAGAGTTTTTCACCAACATGGCACAGATGACGTTTGCCGACATTGCCTGCACCGTGGCCGACGCATTCTTCGGCGACGACATTGAACAGGGCGAACTGCACCGGATAGTAAGAGACACGCTTGCGTTCGACTGCCCCGTGGTGCCGGTGACGGACAGCATCTACAGCCTCGAACTGTTCCACGGGCCAACCCTGGCCTTCAAGGACGTGGGCGCACGGTTCATGGCCCGCCTGCTGCGCCATTTCTCAAAGGCCGACAACGGCGAAACGGTCAACGTGCTTGTAGCCACGAGCGGAGACACCGGTTCGGCCGTAGCCAACGGTTTCCTGGGCGTTGAGGGCATACATGTCTATGTGCTTTACCCCAAAGGCAAGGTCAGCAAGATTCAGGAATGCCAGTTTACCACCCTTGGCCACAACATTACGGCCATCGAGGTAGACGGCGTTTTCGACGACTGCCAGGCGCTGGTGAAAAGCGCTTTCATGGACACGGAGCTCAACAGGCACATGAAACTGACATCTGCCAACTCAATAAACGTGGCGCGGTTTCTGCCGCAGGCGTTCTACTACTTCAACGCCTATGCGCGCATGAAGGAACTCGGAAAGGCCGACAACCTTGTGGTATGCGTGCCAAGCGGCAACTTCGGCAACATCACGGCCGGGCTGTTTGCGCGGGAAATGGGATTGCCCATCAAGCGGTTCATTGCCGCCAACAACGCCAACGACGTGTTCTACCAATATCTGCAGACTGGCAACTACGCCCCCAAGCCAAGCATTCAGACCATTGCCAATGCCATGGACGTGGGCGACCCAAGCAACTTTGCACGCATACTGGAACTGTATGGCCACGACCACGCAGCCATAAAGGCAGTAATCTGCGGGGCCACCTATTCGGACGACAGCATACGCGAGACCATGAAGACTTGCCACGACTCATTCGGTTACGTTCTCGATCCGCACGGGGCATGCGCATTCAGAGCCCTCAGCGAGGGTCTGGCCGACGATGAGAACGGGGTGTTCCTGGAGACTGCCCACCCGGCAAAATTCAAAGAGACGGTTGAAAATGCCATTGGCCAAAAGATAGGCATCCCGGCCAGACTGGCTGAATTTATGAAGGGCGAAAAGCAAAGTGTGCAGTTGGGCAAAGACTTCTGCGGATTCAAGAGCTTTCTCATGTCTGAGTGACACCCCGACAGAACCAAAGACACACTGCATTTCTTATCACCATGCGGCAATCCCCCGCCACCATAAGGCCCCTTGAGGCTGTATGGCGGCGGGGGATTAACTGTTGGCTGCTCATTGGGTGGATGATACGTATGGCGGCCAAAACGTCAGGCGACCGATGGATTGTTTGAGGTTGCGCTTTTGCCATGGGCAAATCTACCGGCAGCACCATGCTGAAATATCTTTACTTGCGAGCATTCCGTGCTGCCCTTACTGCCATTCGGCACCACGACTCGGCCCGTTTGGCATGCCCAAACGACCAGTCTGGCCGTACGAAACGGCCTTTGCTGCAAGCCGGAACGGGGGGAGTACGCAACCATCTGACACTCTGTCCATTGCCGCACAATGCAGTTGGAAGATGATAAGCGGAAATATCACAACACAAACAAAGACCCACAAGCGAAAGAGCAGATGCACACAACTGTCTATAAACGCAACCCCGCGACAATGACGGACATTGCGAGGGCACCGGGCAACGTCGGCCACAAGGCGGCCTTGCATTGTTTGGAGGCTGGAAACGGCTTTAACCGCCACTACCTACTTGGGGCAGCTACATTGTGACTTCAACACTCCGATACTGCATTTCACCGCTACCTTGACCTGTCGGGATGCTGTCGCCGACGGCAATTTGCCGCGACCCCACATCCAGGCAATGCCTTTGTTTGGCACCACCCTATCGGCAACCAGGCGCCAAATGCCTGAAACGACATTATTTTCAATGTGATTCCAAAGCGTTTTCATACCCGTGCCACGAATTTGCGTGCGGCTTTGCCTTGGCATCTACAGCCATGCCTTGGACAACGGCTTGGGCCGACCGGCCCTGCTACAGACCGAAATAGCCGGGACATAACAACATGCTTGGGATAAAAACGCAAAGCCAAGCCACGGTGCAAGCACAAAAGCCGCACCATGGCTTGGCCATGTTCCGACAGCCGGCACCACCATTTCGGTGAAGCCACAGCCCAATGTCGAGGCAAGATTACGTTGTCAATGATGCTCGGGCACTATGGCAAAATACACCACGTCGGCGTCGCCATCGTTGAACATTGCATGCGAATGCCCCATAGGGCAATAATGCACACTGCCCGGGCCGAATGACTCAACACCGTCATCATAGCGGAAATGGCCCTTGCCGCTTATGATATAGACAATCTCGCTGTTCTGCTCATGAGTATGGTAACCGCTCGATGCACCCGGCTTAAGGCGGCTCATCATTACCTTGTTCTTGGAATCTATGAAATTGCGGGTATCCAATTCACCCTCGCCGCCCTTGAAATTGAAGAGCGCCTCCTCCTGAATCTTGCTGAAATCAATAATCATATTCTTATAGTTTTAATAATGAATAGCGTCATAAGTCTTTGAGAAGGATGGCCCGCGATTCGTGTAAATACTTGCGGCGCATCTCCATTGCCTTGCCCCAGAGCTTGCCGTAATGCTTACCTATGGCAAGGTCTATCTTCCATTTGCCCTGGGCTTCCAGGCTGTCAATCATCACGCCCAGGCTCAATTTCTCTATGTTCATCGCCGGCATGTAGCGTGTCTGCTCGCCTTTCTCGTCCGACGAGATGCCTATCACCAGGTGGGCCTCTATCAGCTTGTACAGCAAATCGTTTACAATGCGTATGGGTATGTTGGTCTCTTCGCGCAACTCGAAAGCATTGTATGGCTTGCCGCCTTTGTCAAAACGCTTGCAGATGCAGCTCATTATCATAGCGCAGAGCAATATGCGGTATCTGTGGCTGATGTCGGCCGTGTTGGTATTGTAATCATAATACTCCAGATTTTGGTTTGTGTAACACAGCTCCGCCCCGAAAAGACATATTATCCACGAAATCTGAACCCAAAGCATGAAGAGCGGCAAGGCTGCAAACGAACCGTATATTGCATTGTAGCTCGAAACCCATATCTGCGAATTGATATAGAACAGCTGCAGCCATTGCATGGCAACGCCGGCCAATATGCCCGGCACAATGACGTTGCGCACCTTGACATGGGTGTTGGGCATGAACACATAAAGACCTATGAACATGGCCGACATGAGCCCGTAGGGCAGCAAATCGATGAGGAAACGCTTGACGGGATCGAGCAGTGTGACGTCGGGCAGATGGTCGACAACCGTGGCCATGAATATGGACAGACCCGACGTGACGACTATAAGTATTGGGAAAAGCAACAGCATGGCAAGGTAATCGGTGAACGTACGGAAGATGCTGCGCTGCTTTTTCACCTGCCATATCTCGTTGAACGTCATCTCAACGTTGTTGATAAGCATCAATACCGTGTAAAGCATGAATACAAGTCCGATGCCCAGGAACACGCCGCTCTTGGTGTGTACGAGGTAGCTGTTGACGAAACCGATTATTATGTCGGCGGCCTGCGGCTGCGACTGGAACGCATCACGAAACCACATCTCGATATACTTGTTGTATCCAAAGCCACGGGCGATGGCAAAGACAACAGCCAATATGGGAACGATGGCCAGCAATGTGGAATATGTCAGGGCTGCCGCCTCGTTGACCACACGCTTTGTTGTGAAGAAACGTATGGCCAGCATAAGCTTCTTCAACACCTCCAGCAAGAGGAAACGCAACGGAGACGTGTCGTCTCTCGACACTCGCCAGATGCCCACTTGCATGAACCTGACTATGCGCGCAACCTTATCCTTCACCTGACAATAACTTCGTATAGAAAGAAAGCAGTGCCCCTGTAAGCCGGGTTCTGTTCCACCGCCACTTCCATGGCGGTGGCGCCTGCCATTTATCTAGCTTGTGCGTCACCACACAAGTCAAGCATTCTACCCTCCATCGGGAAATATCGGGCGGGCAACCCTCAGCCGATGGTTTACATGAACTTGCAGCCTCCAGACGACACAGCCCACCGATCACCCAGTGGCTGGTGGTCTCTTACACCACCTTCTCACCCTTACCAGCCTGACGATGGCTGGCGGTTGTTTTCTTCTGCCGTATCCTACTGTCACCAATAGCTTCTACTTTCAGAAGTGGAGCGCCCTGCGCTGCCCGGACTTTCCTCTCGCACCGAAGTGCCAGCGGCAGACCGAGACACTGCTTTCTGTGTTTGTTACAGATGTGCCACACACTAAGCAATGCACCAACGACATTGCATTGGGGTGGCATTACCGTATGCAAAGGTACTCAAAATTATGCGAACATAACAATAATTGCATGAAATATATTATGCAAAATCATTTGTGCGCAGACGTGTTTAGCTTCAACACGCAAGCACCCCACGCCCCTACTGGCATTGTCACGATGCCGTCGCGAACGAGCGAGACAGACATCCGGCGGCCGGTGAGCAGGTCGGTGGCCATGCAACGCTTCTCGCCAAAGCCAAGGAAGTCAAACGCATGGGCTGGTATTGTCACGCCTGCCTCTACTGCTGTATCGCTGAAATTGGCAACAACAAGCAGCAACTGGTTTGCCGACTTGCGCAAAAAGGCGTACTGCCTGTCGGGATTGAAATGGCCGGAATACCCATTCACGTACATCAAATCGAAAAACTCACCTTCTGTCACAGCCTTCTCGGTCGATGCCATCCCCAACACCTTTGCGTAAAATGCGGCGAGCTGCTTTTCGTTGTCGGTCAGGGTGCCATTGCTCGCACGGCTCAAAGACCCGACACTCCAATAGTCGAAGATGGTGGTACGGCCGTCGCGCCCGCTGAACCCTTCTTCGTCCATACCCCGCTCTCCGTATTCCTGACCGGCATAGAGCATGAACGGACTGCGGCGCATCAGCGCACTAACCACAAGGGCCGGCACACCGCGCCATCCGTCTCCGGCGAAATAGTCGCTGGCTATGCGTTGTTCGTCATGGTTTTCAAGGAAATACAGCATGTGACCATTGATGTCGTCGACTGCCTGCCAAGCCCCTGTTATCGACGATGCCGGCATATATCCGCACGTAACGCCGCGCAGAGTGTCGTACATGCCCACCTTGTCATACAGGTAATCGAAGCCGGACGAGATGTAGTTGCGGTATTCGGCAGGATTGTAAACCTCGCCGATGAACACGATGCCGGGATGCTGTTGCTTTACTCGGCCTGTCACCCAATGCCAGAAACCGGCCGGAACCATCTCTGCCATGTCGCAGCGGAAACCGTCGATTCCTTTGGCCGCCCAAAACAGAAGTATTGACAGCATCTTGTGCCACGTGTCCGGGATGGGTTCGAAATGGGCCACACGGCCGGCGTAATAGTCGACTCCGTAATTCAGTTTCACCGTCTCATACCAGTCGTTAACGCCGGGCGACGGGTCAAAGTGGTCGTTGCCGGTAGCCTTGGCCGGCATCTCTACATATGGGCCGAACCCTTCGGCGTCGAGGCTGAACTGTGGTGAGAACTTGCAACCGGGACAATAGTAGAAGTTGTTCTTAGGAGTAAAGCCAAGAGAGCTATCGTCGCCTTCACCCAAATCAGCCACCCCGGCCGGCTTGCAGACCGAATGGTATTGGCGGGCCACGTGGTTTGGCACAAAATCGATGATAACTTTGAGCCCGGCATCGTGTGTACGGCGTACCAACGCCTCAAACTCGGCCATGCGGTCGGGCACGCTTTCGGCCAAGTCGGGGTCGACATCGTAATAATCGGTGATGGCGTATGGCGACCCTGCCTTGCCTTTCACAACCGCTGGATGGTTGGCCGGCAGTCCATACCGGGTGTAATCGGTCTGCGTGGCATGGCGAACCACTCCTGTAAACCACACATGACTTATGCCCATCTCACGCATGGCGGAAAGCTCCGTAGCACCGATGGCGTTGAATTTGCCACAACCGTTTTCATCAATTGTGCCGTTCTTGCGCGGACAACTGGCGCCATTGCCGAACAGACGGGTAAAGACTTGGTAAATGATAACTTTCTTACTCATAGGCGATAATGTCTGAAAAAGATGGCCGACACCTTTCAACAGGCGTCGGCCAAAAACAATGGTAATCAGGCAATGCCGTGGGCTGCCACGTTCTTGTCGATGCGCCCAATCATGCCTTGCAGCGCTTTGCCGGGGCCACACTCGGTGAAATCGTCGGCTCCGTCGGCTATCATGTTCTGCACACAAGCCGTCCATCTTACGCTGCTGGTAAGCTGTGCTATCAGGTTTGCCTTGATTTCGGCCGGGTCTGTGTGGGGCTTTCCATCCACATTCTGGTAAACGGGGCACTTTGGAGCTGCGAAATCTGTGGCTTCGATAGCCGCCTGCAGCTCATCCTTTGCAGGCTGCATCAGCGGAGAATGGAACGCACCGCCAACCTTCAAGGGCAAAGCACGCTTTGCTCCGGCTGCCTTAAGCTGCTCGCAAGCCTCGTTGATGGCCTCAACGTTGCCAGAAATGACAAGCTGACCAGGACAGTTGTAATTGGCAGGAACGACAACATGCCCAGGCTTATTTATGGATGCACACACCTCTTCAACCTTTTCATCGGGCAGGCCAACGATGGCTGCCATGGTCGAAGGAGCCATGTCGCAGGCTTTCTGCATAGCCATTGCACGGGCATAAACCAACTTCAGGCCATCCTCGAAGCTGAGAGCGCCGGCTGCAACGAGTGCTGAGAACTCACCAAGTGAATGGCCGGCAACCATAGCCGGGCTGAAGTCGTCACCCATGCAAAGCGCAGAGATGACGCTATGAAGGAATACTGCAGGCTGAGTAACCTTTGTCTGCTTCAGTTCTTCGTCTGTGCCAGCAAACATAATGTCTGTGATTCTGTAGCCAAGAATCTCGTCTGCTTTCTCAAAAAGCTCTTTTGCTAATGGATTGTTGTCATAAAGGTCTTTGCCCATACCAACAAACTGCGCCCCCTGACCGGGGAAAACGAATGCTTTCATTTGCTTTCTGTTTTATTGGAATTAAAATGTTCAGGCAGCAAAATTACTATTTTTTTCTGATATTGGCAAATATTTGGGTCCATTGCACTCACACTCCTGTCATTTTTAGTTGCACGCATGCCACTGGCAAACGGTAAACACCGCGGCATGACAATTCCGGGAACGATGTTGAATAAAGGATGTGGGGCCTGCCAACATGTTGGTGTCCGACCTGCAACACCAGCCCAAACGAGGCCCTGATTTTATGTTAGTGGCCTGCAGTACGCAATGGACTGCCGGCAGGCATCGCCGAAAAAACAACCGCGTCAGGCAAGAAACAAAACACAAAAAGTCCCGTGCAGCACTACATTATTGCAGCGCTACACGGGAAATTCGAACCATACCGACATTGCATGCCGATGAATTTGCATGCAGGTTGGCACAATATTGTAAATAAGGCCACATCATGTGACAGTAAGCCACAAGCCTCGTTACATCATTTAAATGTCACCGTGGTTACGGCCCGAAGCAGAGTTGAGCCATCAATGGTGGGCGAAGTGTATCCAGAACTGGAAAATACGTAACACACAAGCTTGCCATTGTCTTTGACAAAATAGTTTTCCCCAGTGCCAAACAACTCAAACTTCCCCTTTAACAGCACCTTGTTTATCGTGCCAAATTCAGCAAAGATGACATCCATTTCATCTTTTGTCGGTATCCGCCAGCCTGATATGTCAGAACCTTCGGTCATCTTTGCAATGGCCGCATTAACCAATTCTTCAGCTGCTTCCTGCGCTATTTGCTTAACGTTAAGCCCATCCACTTCATCTGTTGAAACCAATGTAACCGTGGTTGTGCCGCCCGACGTCTTTGAGTCTAACACATAATACTTGTCTTTATATATCGTTCCTTTCTCCGGCGCCCCCGTCGGGACAATCGGGACATCGGGTTCTTTCTCATCAGAATCGTCAACGGAGTCTTCCGGAACGACAGTGCCTGTGCTGCCGCGTTCGTCAAAGTCGAACTTTATCTCGCGCTCCCCGCTCCACGTGGCGCCCACAATCGTACCAGCCAACGACACTCCCAAACGTTCGGTATATGTGCCGACAATGTTGATTTTGTAATTTGCGACAAGCTCTTGGCTGCTTGTATAAGAATAGCTCTTGACCTTTCCGTCTTTCCCTGTGATGTTTACGGAAATGGTGGCGTTCTCGGTCGACGGTGGCAAGACATACCTGCCGGCAGATGTCTTCCACGTCTTCGTACTGCCGTCTTTGGCCAATGGCAACACTTCGCTGGCCCCATTGTCCGAATAAGTGCCGTTGATGCACAACGAGGAATACAGCGGGGCGATTGTTACGGAGACGCTCGTGGCCGTGGAAGGCACATTATTTATTACAATACCCTCTATTTTCATCACCTTGCGCTGCATTGTCAGCGTCAGCGTATTCTCGCCTCCTTCGACCAGGCTGACCGTACTGCTTGCCGACATCAGGTCGCCGTGTGACTCTCCAGTCAGGCTAACAACCGACTCCGGGCGCGCTTCGGCTTCGGAAGGCAGGCTGTAATTTCCGGCATCAGCGCCCGCAATGGCAAATACACTGTACTTGCCTTCAATCAAATCGATGGAAAGCGACGCCGCCTCCTCAGCAACCTGAACACGTTTGCTACATTTCCCGCTACTGTCAAACACGTAGACGTAAACAGGATAACTTACCTTACTTGCTTCGCCGTCAGCACCCTTGATGCCATCATCTACACGGGTACGGATTGTAAGCGTACTGTTGGGCTCGGGCTGCAACCCGCCCTCGAATGAAACATCCTCCGTACAGGAGGTGCCCATTGTGGCCAAAATGGTGGCCGTCAACAGGCTCTTGAGTAAAAATTTTCTCATCACCTACACTTAATGATGAATTAAATAATATTTTAATAGTCATTGCAAATATACACAATTTATTTCATCATCAAGTATAATTTCGACTTATTTTTACAATAAAATCAAAGTAATTGTGTGCCTGCATAATACAGTCAGAACACTCACTTCAGCCAAAGTGTTCAAAAAATTACATTAACTGATCCTCCTATAACAATCAAATGGCTTGTCGACTTAGCCGGCGATATCCGGTTGAAAGAAAGGTTGTAGTCGGCAAACATACGTATGCCGAGATTTGACCTTGCCCGGAACGTCAGCGAAACCCCTGTTCCAAGCCCTGCCCCACAGTTCTTTCCGATGGCATATTCCGATGTCTTCATCTGGTTGCAGAAGCTCATCCCGACAAGAGCCTTGCTTCCGATCAAGAGCCGCGACATGATTGGATAGGAAAAATAAGCACCTGCATGGACAAGAAACATATCCAAAGTTTCGTCGAGAGCATGGCCTTTGTAAATTACAGCATTGTTGGAAACAGCCAGCCTGCCACCCACTCCTATATATGGATTGAAGAAATACGCCCCCTCAAGGCCCGCCGTGCTGCCAGACGAAAACTGCAATGATGAATTGCCGGGCAGGCTGTAGTTTCCAGGCATGGCGTTCAACCCGAGGTAAAGGCCCACAAATGTCGGCGCATCATCCACAGAGCAATTGTCTGCGATATCATAATAATGGATGCCCTTGTCGTTAAAAATGAGATCGGCAATATAGTAACCTGCCTCGGTGGAAAGGATGCCGATGCCCGCCCCTGTAAGCACATCGCTCAGCCAATGCTTGTTGTTGGCCATGCGCATAAGCCCTGTGGCAGTGGCAACGGAATAGGCCCCGATGCCTATCCAAGGGCTAATGTGCCCATATTCTTTGGTAAGCATGGTGGCCGTCATGAAAGCAGTGGCAGTGTGTCCCGACGGGAAAGAGTTGTCGTTTGACCCGTCTGGGCGCATCACACGGGTCGACTGCTTCAACGAATAGACGACACCGCCCATTATTACAGCCGAAAAGGCATCGGAAGCAAGCATCCGCCCCCACGAGCTTCGCCCTTCTGCACCGCCAAGCTTCATGCCAACCATCACGGCAGCCGGCAGGTATTGAAGATAGTCATCGGCGTGGCGGTTGAAGCTTGGCAGGTAATCGTTACGCAGACTACGGAAGTGGTCGTCTTCGCTTTTTACCACGAGGCCGGCCGCTACCAACGGCACGCCGACACAAGTAACCTTGAACACACGCGAGGCGGCCTGCCGCTCGAAAAACGACCGGCCGCGCGCGGCGTCGGCAAGGCTGTCGTCCTGGGCTTTTGCCGGAATCATAGCCAACGCCGTCAAGCTGCATATCACCAAACGCTTCATGCTGTCTGTCATCTGTCTTTGTGCTTTAATGTTTCAAAATTCCATGCCACACCGAAATAAAACACGCGTGAACCGTTGCGTTGCTCAACGCGCTGCTGCAGTTGGGGTGTGTCGATGGTATATGTAGTATGGCTTGTTCCAATGTCCATCGAAAATGAGCCTTCACGCCTACACTGCGGTGTCAGTGCAGTCGACAACACACGTGAGTTGAGTTGCAACAAGGCATTGCCGAAAGGCACAAGTGCGGCGTTCATCGACGCACTCCAAGCCATGGCACCCTTGTGCGAGGCATAGCCCAGACGCGTGGCGTCGATACGGTCGTAGAACAGATTGCCGTTTACATTGAGCGTCAGCCACTTGCCTATTTCCGAACCAACCATCACTTCGGCCCCGGCAGCCGAACTGTTGTCCAAGTTCTCTTTCGTTGTCAGCAGCACATTGCCGTCAACATAGCGTGTTATCGTTGTGAGCTTGTTCGTGACGTAACGATAATAGACCGTACCAAGAATGGTTGTGGCGCCCTTTTTCCACTGGTAGGCAGCCTCCAACGAGTGAACCTTTTCAGGCTTAAGATACGGATTGCCGGCTTTGAGCGTCAAAGGGTTCTGGTATTCGGGAAAATGGTTGAGGTCGTCGGCCTCAGGCCGGTTTACCCGCAGGCTGTAACTTAACCGCAATTCGTTGTGCCCGTCAATCGCATAAGAGGTGTGCAGCGTTGGATAAACCATGAAGTAGGCATTGTTGACAATGCTGTCGAGGGTGAACAACTGCGACTTTATCTGCATGTGTTCAGGCCTCAGCCCAAGCAACACGCCCCATCTGCCCTGCTCATATATCAAGGTGGCATAAAACGAATGGCACGTCTCATGGTTGGTGAAGTCGCTTGTGCGGTTTGGGTCGGCAACAAAGCCGCTGCCGTCGAAACTCTGTGCATGATAAAAAAGGTCGGTCTGCAGCGCATCCAGCTCGTAGCCCAGGCTCAGCTTGTCGAGATGTTGGACGTAGGCAGGCCGTCTCCCTTCGACAACCACTGCGTCGAGGTGGCCGGAAGACGGGTGCATGTATAACGTGCCGAGGTCTACCGGCTTTTGACTGCCCAATCGGAATGCAGGCGAACGGGTGACAGAATAGCCTATGAAACGGCATTCTACATAATAATTGCCCGCTGCCACGGATGTGAACACAAAGCGCCCGTCGGTGCCGCTGACTGTTCCTGCAACAAACACACTGTCTGCCGAACGATACAACACCACATCGGCATAGCCGAGAGCCTCGCCAGAATCGTGCGCCACAACGGTGCCTGTCACGCCTGAAGCGTTGGCCGGCAGTGCTGCCAACCAGCAACCACATATCAAAACAGACAATGCTTTCATCTTTACCTGCCCTGCTCATCAAGGAGATTAGTGTGTGACTTGACGTACTTCAATACAAAATAGGCAATGCCGCTTATTGCCGTTGCCACGTATAAAGGCAGGTTCAGGGATACAGACGCTACCTGCCAATATACAATGATGTCGAAAAGAGTGAACAGCAGGAAGAGGGCAAAGACCCCGTTTTTCTCTTTCTTGACCACTTTTTTTCATGAAAAGGCAATGCCCGAGGCACGGTAATGCCTGAAATCGGGCAGGAATGCCGGTGTCCGACCGGCCCAATCCAAGTAGGCAGCGCCGAATTTCCTGCGCAAAAACTGCTCTTCAGCAAACATGATGCGCTCGTAGTAGAGCCAATAACAAAGTGCAAACTCTGCCACGAAAGCGGCATTGCACGTAAGCATGGCTATGCCAAGCCACATGAGGCAGTTGCCCAAGTACAACGGATGGCGCACAACCGAGTATGCATCCATGGTATTGAGCCCGTCGGCCACCTGTCTTTCCGTATTCCTGCCAGAAGTGCCCACGGGTGTGTGGCCTACGGTGTAGGCGCGCACAAACAGTCCGGCCAGGCTTGTGCCGAAGCAGAAGCACTCGTAGGCGTGCCAATGGTGGACGGCTGCCGAGAATAGGATCCCAGAACTGTGGATAACAAACAGCAGAGCCGCTATGCCTGCCGGCAATGCCACGAGTGGCAGGAAGCTCCTACGGCAAAACTACCAATTGCCTTGTGATTCAATTTCCTCTTGCAATGCCATAATCATTATCTGTATTTAATGTTACGGTTGCAAAATTACGGCCCGACTTTGTTGGAAATTTGAAGTTTTGCTGTTAAAACGGTTATAATTATGACATATCGGTGCATCAGCGCCACCTACAAGCCGTGCCTACATCCGCCTGCCGCCAAGGCCGCTTTTCAACGCCATTGCAAAACGGGCCGTTTTGCGTGCCCATACGGCCCGTTTCAATCTCCAATATGGCAGCTTTCGGAATGCAAAACGGCCCGTATCGTTTAACACCCGCAACAACAGCCCACAACAATCGTATCGGCACGACCATGCGCCACATCCATATCTGACCAGAAAGGCCATTTAACCTAAACCAATGGGCAGCTTGCTGAATGTTGGCTTCCATCTATCTGACATCGTCATAAAATGCTTCTGCCCTTCCTGCGGCAACTTGCCCGCCGCGGTGTCCCAATGCCGCCCGCCACGCCTTGGGCAAAGCCAGCAACCAATCTGCACGGAAGCAGAGAGCATGTGTTGGGGCATCTGATGGCTGTTGGGGCTGAACATACAGCATGCCGACGGCAGCATGCGCCGCAACCCCTGCCGGCAACGCTGCAAGACACACTCATGTCGAAGTGCCGCACAATGACGGCATGGCAGGCGTAACGCAGCATGCAGGCGCAAACGGGAAAGCCAAAGCATACTGCTAAAAGCCTACCGTGAAACAGTGGAGGCCATCTTTGTATGCATATTCCACCGTCCAGCCATGATAGTCGCAAACGGCCTTGACTATGGCCAGTCCGAGCCCATTGCCCTTGGGCTTGTTGCCGGGCCTGTAAAAACGGTTGAACACCAGTCTGCCGTCGAGCGGAGGGTCGTCAGACGTATTGGCCACGACGAGACTGTTGCCGCCTACCGAAATTGAAATCTCGCCGCCATCGCGGTTATGGCGCACTGAGTTGACAACAAGGTTGTTTACAAGGCATTCCAGCAACGTGCGGTTGGCCCAGACCGAAAACGCCCCCGCAAACTCTTTGCAAATGGCAATGTCGTCCGCCAAAAACTCGAGTGAGGGCAGCATTTCGCCTATGAAGCCGGTAAGCTCAATGTCCTCCATCTGCTCGTATTGGCGGTTGTCAATCTTTGCCAGCAGCAACAGGTTGCGGTTCATCCGGGCCAGCCGGCTGGCTGTTTCGTACAACCCCTGAATCTGAACGGCCTGCCGCTTGGTGAGGTCGGGCGACTGGAGCAGCAAGTCAAGCTTGCTTTGGAATACAGCAAGCGGCGTCTGCAACTCGTGTGAGGCATTCTCTGTAAACTCCTTCTGCATGTTGTAGCTTGCCAGGCTATTGTGCATCAGCGTTCGCAATGTGCTGTCAAGGCGTACAAACTCGGTGACATTGCTCTCTGGAAAGTCGGGCACCCTGCCGTTTTCAAGCCTGAACCCCTCGATAAGGCACAGCGTACGGTCGAAAGGTTGCCACAGCCTGCGCGATATGAACCGCACGGTGAGCGCCATGGCCACGGCCAGAACAAATGTTATGACAGCAAACTGTATCATCACGCCTTTCATGATGTCCTCTTCCAAATCGAGCGCCGGAATGGGCTGACCGCTCCTTACCGCCTCTATGATGTCTATCATGTCTTCAGCATAATAGTGCTTTGTCAACAGGTAAAACAGCGGTGTGGCAAGCAACAGCATCACAGCTATGCAAGCCTCAAACTGCACGAGCATTCTCCGCGAAAGGCTCTGGCACTTAACACGCTCCATAGTATCAAATCTCAATCCATTTATACCCGGTTCCATAAATGTTCTTAACGCAGTCTCTAACCCCGCCCTCCGCCAGTTTGGTCTTTAAGTTCTTGATGTGCGTATAAACGAAATCGTGGTTGTCAAACATGTCTGCCATGTCGCCGCTCAGATGCTCGGCCATAGACGCTTTCGACACCACCTTGTTGCGGTTGCCTATGAAGAACAGCAACAGCTCATACTCCATGCGCGTCAGCACAACCTGACGGCCACCCACACTGACCGATTTGGCCGGCAGGTTTTTCTCGATGCCGTTGCTGCGCAATATGTTGTTGGCCGCAAACTCTTTCCTGCGGATGATGGCGTAAATGCGCATCGACAACTCCGGCAGATGGAAAGGCTTTGCCAGATAGTCGTCGGCACCAATCTCCAACCCCTTTACCTTGTCGTCGAGCGAGTCTTTGGCCGATACTATTATCACTCCCACGGGATTGCGTTTCTTCCTTATGTCGCGCAGAATGTCAAGCCCGTTGCCGCCCGGCAACATCAAGTCGAGCAACACACAATCGTAATCATAAAGATTAACCTTCATCTTTGCGGTGTCGTAAGTGAACGACTGTTCGCACACATAGTTTTCTGAACTGAGGTATGTCACTATGTTTTCCGACAGCTCCCGCTCGTCTTCTATAATCAGTAATTTCATTTAATGCAAATCAATATACTACCACCAACTATTAGCAAACCGCCAACAACGACCCTAAGACTTACCTGCTCTTTAAAGAAAATAAAGGCAATGGCCATGGTGATGACCACACTCAGCTTATCCAACGGAACCACACGGGAAAGGTCGCCAAGCTGCAAGGCCTTGAAATAAAACAGCCACGACAGCCCCGTGGCCAGTCCGCTGACCACAAGTAATATCCACGCATGGCCCGGTATCGACCTTATCTCCCTCATGTGAGGCCCAAACAACACGATGCCCCAGGTCAGCATGAGCACAACGGAAGTACGTATGGCCGTGGCTAAATCCGAATTTATGCCCCTAACACCCATCTTGGCAAAGACCGACGTCAATGCCGCAAACAACGCAGAAAGCAGTGCATAACACTTCCACATGATTGTTATCGCTATTTGATTAGTCCGTGCAAATTTATATTATTGCCACAAAAGTAATGCCGAATTTTGAAGGAAATTTGAAGATATGGCCGTCATTTCCGCCCTATGCGGTAAATAAGCCGCATCGCCGCAGGCAACACCACCAATAGCAGAGGCAGCCCCGCCACAAAGCCACCTATCACCGCCACGGCCAACGGTTGCTGCATCTGTGCGCCAACACCCCATCCGAGAGCCAACGGCATCAACGCCAGCACGGCGCCAATGGCCGTCATGAGCTTCGGGCGAATGCGAAGGGCGATGGCATAGTCTACTGCCTCGTCGGGAGTGCCGCCGCGCCTGAGGTTCATTTTGTATTGCCACACGGTGAAAATGGAGTTTTCTGCCAAGATGCCCACTATCATTATGATGCCCGTATAGCTGCTCACATTGAGAGGAGTGCCTGTTAACCACAGCGCCAAGAGGCAACCGCAAATGCCTGTCAGCGATATGGCGAGCACCACAATAGACAGCCACCATTCACGAAGCAAGAACATAAGCACCGTAAGAACGAGCAATGTAGCAAGGCAGAGTATCGTAGCCAGTTCCTTGAACGACTGCTGCTGCTCGGCGTAAGCACCGCCAAACGACAGGCTGTAGCCCGACGGCAGGGTCAATTGGTGGCCTAAGGCCTGGTGCAGAGCGTCGACAGCGCTACCCAAGTCACGGTTTTCGAGCCTGGCAGTCAGCGTGATGTTGCTCTTCAAGTCTTCGCGCCGTTGCTCTATCTCGCCCGGATTAACTATGACATCACAAAAGTACGACAACGGACGTGTGGTGCCGTCGGGCAGGAAGATGGGCTGTCGCTGCAACAGTTCCGGCGAGTTGTCGGCAAAGTCGGTGAACCGAAAGAGTATCCGCCGCATCTGTTCGCCATCCTGTATCGACCCAATTTGCAATCCTCCGGTCATTGCGGCCTGTGCCGGGTTGGGCTCTATCACGCCGGCACTCTGGCTGAGCGGTATCCCGCCCGTATAGGCAGTCAGCTGCTCTTGGAAGTCTTCAAGGGAAATGCCGAACTGCGATAGCCGGTCTTCATGGGGAATAAACACCAGCGAAGCCCCTGCCGGCACCAGTCCGTTGTCTATGTCTACAATGCCCGGAACGGTCTGCATGCCCTTCTCTACATGCGCTGCCAGTTTCTGGAGAGTGGCATAATCATCACCGAACAGCTTTATCTCGATGGGCTTTGGCGTGCTCATCAGGTCGCCAAGCAAATCGGCAATGCGCTGGCCAAAGTCGATGGTCATGAGAGGAACAGCCTGCGAGATGCTGCGCCGGAGGTCGCTTATCACTTCGGGTGTCGACTTTTTGCGGTCTTTCTTCAACTGTATGAGATAGTCGCCAAAGTTGGTTGGCCTTGTCTTGAACGACATTCCCAAAGCCGTACGCCGTGAATATGTCTCTACATCCGGATGCTTCATAATGATGTTCTCCATCTGCCGGCACAGGCGGTCGGTCTCTTCTATGTCGGTGCCGGCCGGCGAATGGTAGTCAAGCACTATCGTTCCCTCATCCAGGTCGGGCATGAACCCTGATGCCTAGCGGCCTGAAGCGTACCACCCTCCGAGGCATAATAGCAGCATGAAGACGGCGGCGAAGACCGGCTTACGGTACAGTTTGGTTAGAAAATGCACCTTGCTTATTGAGTCGGCTTCCATATCCCGGGCTGTCATGCCTACCGCCCCCGGCTTGCCTTTATATCCCATCACGAGGTGAAGGATAGGCAGCAGCCATGTCACGAGGAAAGAGGCTGCCATGGTGAGCATCATCGTGTCAGACAATTCCCTGAAAAAACTGCCCGCAAGCCCGCTCATGAGCCTGAACGGGAAGTGTATGACAATGGTGGCCAGCGACGATGCGACCATGGCCGGGAACAAATCGTGTACTGCCCTGCTCACCGCCGTAAAACGGTCGATGCCCGGCCGCTCTTCGTACTCGCGGTAAATCTGCTCTATTATGACAATGGCGTCATCGATGATGAGCCCCACCGATGCGGCCATGGCACCCAAAGACATGACGTTGATTGTAATCCCGGCCAAGTGGCACAGCAGGATGCTGAAAGCAACCGTGACGGGAATGGTAAGCATGACTACCATGCTCGACCTCCACGAACGGAGAAACAACACCATGACGGCGAGGGCAAGGAAAAGCCCTTCGTAAATAGTGCGCAGCACGCTGTGTATGCTGCTGCCCACAAAAGCGCTCTGGTTGTAGTATGGTTTCAGTTCGTAGCCTTCGGGAAGTTGCGAGCGTATCTCGTCAGCCTTGGCCTCAACATCCTTTGCAAACGTGAGAAGGTTGACGCCGGGCTGCTTAACCAGGTCGACCAGCACGGCGTCGTTGCCGTCGGCATTTATCTTCAAGAACTCCTGCTGCTCCTGTATCTCAACATCGGCAATGTCGCGCAAGCGCACAATGCGCCTGCCGTCATTGCGTATGATGGTGTTTTTCAAATCGTCCAAGTCGTTGATACGTGTGTCTGTCAACGACAGGTACAGGCGGCCGTAGTCGGCCACATTGCCATTGCCAAGCACGAAGTTTGTCTTTGAAAATGCCGACTTGACTTGCGCCGGGGTTATGCCCAGCATATACATCCTGGCTGCATCGGGCTTGACCACAAACTCTTTTGCCTTGCCGCCTCGCACAACTACATTGCTAATGCCGTCGACATGGCTGAACATCGGCCTCACTACAAGGTTGCCGACATCGCGCAGCGCAATGCGGCTGTGGGTGTTGCTCTCGAGCGTAAACCCGTATACGGGAAAGAGCGACTGGTTCATCGCTTCTGTCGATATGGCCGTCCCGGCTGGCAGGAAGCCTTTCACCTCGTTGATGCGGCTCTCGAGCTGGGTCTTGAGCGCATATATGTCAAGCCCCCATTTGAAATAAACATCGATGACACAGCTGCCACGCGACGTGCTGCTCTTCACTACCGTGGTGCCCTGCACTTTCTTCACGGCGCTCTCCAATGGCTTGGTTACCGTTATCAGCATCCTGTCGACAGGCTGCTGCCCGGCATCGGCTATGACGGTGATGCGCGGGAACAGCACCTCAGGAAACAGGCTCGTCTGCATCTGTTTGTAGCTGTATATGCCCGACAACAAGAGTAGCAGGCCTACAAAAAGTATCGGCTTGGCATAAAGGCGATGGTAATTCCTTCTTTTTATGGCGTCCATGTCTGTGCGTATTTACTGGATTACAACGACCTTGGCCTTGTCTGGCAGACCATAGCTTCCTTCGTTTATCACTTTTTCTTCGGTAGAAAGGGCCGGTGACAATATCTCGATGCTGTCTCGGGTGCTATTGCCTACCACTACCATGACCTTAGCGGCAATGCTGTCATCAGCCAGTCGCATTATCCAAAACTCGGTCATTGTCTCGTCGCTCTGAACGGCACTCTTTGGAAGAATGGCCACTGCCCTTGTCGCGCAACGCGACGTAAATATAGCCTTTGCGCTCATCCCCTCGGGCAGCAACGGTGCCTTTGCAACCGCAACGACCTTTTCCGACTGTGAGGCTACGTCCATAGTGCCCAAAGGAAACTTAACCATGGCGGTGAGACGTGTACCATCGGGTAGTTCGATCACACAATGGCTGCCTTCCTTCACATACTGTCTCTGTTCATAGGGAACGTTTATCTCAAAGACCATACTGCGCGCATCGACAACCGTACAAAGCACTTCGCCCTCGGCGACATAACTGCCTGACTGGGCATTGACGTCGAGAACGATGCCGTTGCACGCCGACTTCACATCAATATAATGGTTGCCATGGCCCAAGGCATGCTGCTCCTTGCTCTCCAGACGGTAAAGGATGTCGCCGGCTTTTACCTTCACTCCGGGCTTGATATGGGCCGAGACCACAAACGACGCCACAGTGGCAGAAACGGCCGACTTGCCCTGGTAGGCCGTAACAGCCGTCAACACTGTTTCCTGATTGATGTTTCCCAGACAGGGATATGTCACGTTCACTTGTGTAGCCGACTTGGAGGCAGGCGCCCCCGCGCCGTTGTCTCTGCAAGAAACCAGGCAAACGGCCACACACAATAGAAGATAATCTGCTTTCATATAGACTCTGTCATTTAATGATTCCAATAATTATATGTCACTATTATCAATTTCCTGTTTGCCTGCAACAACAATCTGTCTCTTTCAGCCTGTATACGGTCATGAAGCAACTGCATGTAATCCAATACAGACACCTGCCCGGCCTCCATCTCTTTCGAGTAATCTGAGAGTATGCCGTCATACTCTCCAATCCGCTTTGCCATCGCATCCAGGCGCCGTTCGAACCTTCCCAGCTCCGCAAGGCTCTGCTTCAACCTCATATCGCGCTCGTTAGCCGCATTCGCCTTGTATGTACTGATGGTATGCTGCCGCAATTCAGACTGGCGCTTTTTCCACTTCTTTTGACCACCATCGGCAATGGTCCATGACAACGTTAGCCCAGCGCTAAGGCCGAAATGCCTGTACCACTCGGAAAAGGCGCCTGCCTGCATACCGCCGTCAACAAACAAATCGAGCCGTGGCTTGTATTTCAGGTTGAAAGAACGCCATGACGCATCGACGTTAAGGCTGTCATGAACATACTGTTCGGTAAAAAGGCTTTCACCGTCTGTGGCCGGCAAGCATGGCCCAATGTCTATGTCTGGAAGCAAGATGTCGTTTGTGTCACTGATGCCGCATATAGTGTTCAGTTCCATCAAGTGTGCATGAAACGACTGCAGATATGAACAACGCAGCTCATCATTGGCGCTCTGCTCTATGGCGATGAGCCTCAAGTCCGACTGTTTGGCCATTCCGCAGTCTGCCAACTTCCTTACTGTTTCTGCCTTGCGCTCAAGCAGCATGTCGATAGAGTCGGCAAAGGTTGCCTGAGTCTGGTCGAGCAGACACAGCAAATACTGTTCAGTGACCATGCGCTCTAACTGATGCTCCTCCAAACGAATGTTGTAACGTGCCGTTTCCATGTTTATCTGTGATTGCTCGCGGGCCGCCTTGTATGGCGCCCGCCCCAGAAGCGGTAGCGTCAATGTGACTCCGGCATGCAAATGTCCGCTGCTTTCGCCAAGGTCATAGCCATAATAGTCTGCCGCATCTTGCGCGTTGAACTTGAACGACGTACGTCCTCCATCTTTTGAAATGATGGGGACAAACAGGTAATCACCATTCAGTTCCAACTGTGAATGCAGGTAAACTGCCTTAAGGCGCTCTTGTTCTGCCCGCTCTATCTCTATGCTATTGCGGTAATCGTTTATCAACGGACTGTTGCGCTTGGCCGTTTCGATATACCGATATAGAAGATGGGCACCATCTTGTCCGCTTGAATACAGACTGATAACCGACAAAGTGAAAAACAATAAGAATCGATTCATGCCTACTTTCGTTTTTGATGCAAAAGTAAAACGGGAGTTTGGCGAAACTTTGAAGAAATGAATTAAATGATGAGGCAATGCATTGATTGTTGTAGCCGTGCCTTTCTGAAAATGAAAAATAGCAACAAGCCTATACGTGCAGGTACGCAACCACAAACCGGCAGCAACATCCGTTACTTTCCATATATGCCATATCGCCCTGCAAAACGGCCTGTTTGGCACTGCAATATGGCAGGTTTCGCAAGCCCAAACGGCAGGTTTCATGGCTGGGTGAAGCGGTTATTGGCAACTCACTGTGCCACAGTGGGTTAGGCGTAAAGTTGCCGGCGCAATACCAACGCACATAACAAGCCAAAGGCTGTGAGTGCCTGCAGGTTGCCGCCAAGCCAATGAGGGGTAGCAGGATTTCGTTTCTGTGATATCACAGACTGTTGCGTGAAATAGTGACATAGCCAAAACGCAAAGCTCATGCCCGCCATACGCCATTGCCGATTGAACATAAGAAACTCATCATTGATGCATCAACAAACGCAGACATCAACGGGACAACCGATAAACATAGGGGGCTTAAGCGTACATGGAGTTATGGTGTTAGAGGACAATGGCATTATTCAAGGAATTGTTTTAGGAGTTAAGGAGTTAGGAAGTAAAGGAGTTAAGACAATGGTTTTGGAAACATGGGTGTCCTGAGGGCATGGGGAACGCGTTGCAGGAAGGCAGTCTGTACTATTGTCCACTAACTCCATATAACATCCCTTAACTCCATATAACTTCATAAATCCAGCAAGAAAAACTATTGTCGTAACTCCTTTACTTCCTAACTCCTTAACTCCTAAAAAGCCCCATGGATTTATCCAGTGAGCCAACAAAACGACTCAATATCATAATAGAAACCTGTCTGCAGTGAAAAAACAAAAAAGGAAGCCTTTAGTCAGGCTTCCTTTTATCCTCCAAGCGGAAGGTGAGGGATTCAAACCCCCGATACCCGGAAAGGGTATACCGGATTTCGAGTCCAGCGCATTCGATCACTCTGCCAACCTTCCTCATTTTTGCGAGTGCAAAGATACAACTATTTCTTGAAACGACAAAATTATTCGAAGGATAATTTATCCAATTTTTCACGAAGCACCGCCGCCTCCGACTTGCGGATGGAAAATGTCATCTCGCAAGTGTTGTCGTATGTCTGGGAAATTATCTTTGGCGACATCTCTTTTACAATGCGCATGACCGAGTTCATCATCACATACGGGAAACTGAATTTTACCAGCTCTTCAACCTGCCTGGTAACTATGGTTGAATCTGCAATTGCGGCGGCGGCGGCCGTGCGGTATGCCACTATCAGTCCGCCGGTTCCCAGGTTCACTCCTCCGTAATACCTGATGACGACAACAAGAACGTCGGTCAGTTCATTGCTGTTAATCTGGCCCAGTATCGGCTTACCGCCTGTCCCGCTTGGCTCTCCGTCGTCATTGACCCTGAACTGCAGCCGCTCTGCACCCAGCATATAGGCATAACAAACATGCCGGGCATCAAAATATTTTTTCCGATATTGCTCAATGATGCCTTTGACCTCGTCAACGTCGGACACATGATGGGCGAAAGCGAGGAACTTACTCCGCTTTTCGGAGTAATATCCCTCGCCTATTTTCGCATCGTCGATTGTCAGATACTCATCTACCATCACGACAATTTATGTACAACCAGCCCCGAACGAAGCTTTGGCTCAAACCATGTAGCTTTCGGGGGCATTATTTTACCACTGTCGGCAATGTCCATTATCTGCTTCATTGACACAGGATACAACGCCAGAGCTATCCGCATCTCACCGCTGTCTACACGGCGTTTCAGCTCATCGAGGCCACGCAGGCCACCGACAAAGTCGATACGCTTGTCGCTTCTCAAATCCTTTATGCCAAGGATTTTGTCGAGTATGAGACGGCTTGATATGTCAACGTCGAGCACCCCTATCGGGTCGGCATCGTCGAACGTACCCGGCTTGGCCACAAGACTGAACCAGTGTCCGTCGAGGTAAAGCGAAAACTCATGCAACCGAGACGGACGGTAGGCGTCGGTGCCTTTGTCTTCAACTACGAAATCTACAGACAAAGCCTTGAGGAACTCATCTGCAGTAAGACCATTCAAGTCTTTTACCACGCGGTTATAGTCAAGAATGGTAAGCTGCGATGCCTGGAAGCACACCGCCATGAAGTAATTGTATTCCTCATCGCCCCTGTGGTTGGGATTCTGGCGAGCTTTCTCTGCACCGACCAATGCCGCAGCTGCCGACCTGTGATGACCGTCGGCAATATACAACGACGGCATCTTGGCAAACTCCGCCGTAATGGCTTGCATGTCGGCAGGGTCGCTAATTACCCAGAACTGATGGCGGAAGCCGTCGATGGGAGCAATGAAATCATACTCCGGCTCTGTGGCAGCATATCTGTTTATCAGTTTGTCGAGCACCTCGTTGTCGGGGTATGCAAAGAACACGGGCTCCATGTTGGCGTTTGTCGCACGCACATGCTTCATCCGGTCTTCCTCTTTGTCACGCCGTGTAAGCTCATGTTTCTTTATCACACCGTTGAGGTAATCGTCTACATAAGCCCCGACCACAAGCCCGTATTGGGTCTTGCCGTTCATAGTCTGGGCATAGATGTAATAGTGCTCGTCCTTGTCCTGCACAAGCCATCCGTTGTGTTGGAATGCCTCGAAGTTCTCGGTGGCCTTACTGTAAACACGAGGGTCGTATTCACTCGTGCCGGGTTCAAAATCGATTTCGGGCTTAATAATGTGGTAAAGGCTCATTGCGTTGTCGCCGGCCTCTGCCCTAGCCTCTTCTGAATTGAGCACATCATACGGACGCGACTCTACTTTCTCAACAAGTTCCTTGGGAGGGCGCAATCCCCTGAATGGTTTTATCGTTGCCATAAGCCTGCTATTTATTTACCTGGAAACGGGTGTCACCTGTCGCAAAGAATGCATTTATCTGGCGTGCAGCAGCGATGCCGGCATTGGTGTTTGCCTCGGCTGTCTGGGCACCCATCTTTTTCGGCGTGCTGAAATAGCGGCCCTCAAACTTTGCAAAGTCTGCATCTGCATCTGGCTTTATGTCTGTAATGTACTTCAAGTCGGGGCGCTCTTCCATAAGTTTCAGCAATCCGGCCTCGTCGATCACTTCCTTACGGGCTGTGTTGACCACAATGCCCCCCTTCCTCATCTTGCCTACAAGGTCATGGTTTATGCTGCCCTTTGTCTCAGCCGTAGCCGGGATATGGAGCGAAACGATGTCGCACAGCTCAAACAACGCCTCCTGGCTGTCAACAGCCTTCACGCCTGCGTCTTCAATTGCAGACTTGGGGCAATAGGCATCATAAGCATAAATGTCCATGCCGAAGCCCTTGGCTATGCGCGCCACGTTGCGCCCGACATTGCCAAACGCCAGTATTCCCAACTTCTTGCCAAGCAATTCGGTGCCCGACTTCCCGTTATAGAAATTGCGGACTGCATAGACCAACAGTCCAAAAACAAGCTCCGCAACAGCATTCGAGTTCTGTCCGGGAGTGTTCTCAACCACTATATTCTTTTGCTTGGCGTATGCAGTGTCAATTGAATCATAACCAGCACCGGCCCTGACCACAATCTTCAATTTCCCGGCGGCATCGATTACAGCCGGCGTAACCTTGTCGGAGCGCACAATCATAGCGTCGGCATCCTTGACAGCATCCAACAGCTGAGACACGTCAGCATACTTTTCCAACAACACACACTCGTTGCCTGCACTTTCAATTTCTTCCTTGATGCCTTTCACTGCCTCAGCTGCAAAAGGCTTCTCTGTTGCTACCAGTACCTTCATAGCATTTGTGTTTTGAAATTAAACTATAGTGGAGCCGCAACAGTCACATATCCCATGCCATGTCCTGCCGCGACTCCACATATTTTATATTGCCCGTATCGGGCCGGTGAGTCAATGGCTTGCCTCAAATTCCTTCATGCACTGCACAAGCGCATTGACGCCCTCTATGGTCTGTGCGTTGTAGCAGCTTGCACGGAATCCGCCCACACTGCGGTGGCCCTTGATGCCTACCATGCCCTTTGACATGGCATACTCCAAGAACGGCTTCTCGAGTTCGGCATACTCATCGTTCATAACGAAGCAGATGTTCATAAGCGAGCGGTCTTCCTCCTTAACCGTTCCGCGGAACAGCTTGTTCCTGTCTATCTCGCCATACAATATTTCTGCCCTCTCGTGTGCGAGCTTGTCCATAGCCTCGAGGCCTCCGTTGTTCTTCAACCAGCGCAGGGTTTCGAGAGCGCAATATATCGGCACCACGGGCGGAGTGTTGAACATCGACCCCTTCTCAACGTGTGTACGGTAATCAAGCATTGTAGGTATCTGGCGCGGAGCGCGGCCCAACTTCTCGTCCTTAACGATGACAAGTGTCACGCCGGCCATTGCCAGGTTCTTCTGTGCGCCGGCATAGATGCAGTCATACTTGCTTACATCCACCGGACGGCTAAATATATCTGAAGACATATCGGCTATCATCGGCACCGGAACATCGAGATCTGTGCGTATCTCGGTGCCGAAGATAGTGTTGTTCGTAGTCACGTGCAGATAGTCAACGTCGGTAGGACACGACCAACCTTTCGGAATGTAGGTAAAGTTACTCTCTGCCGACGAGGCCACCTCGACCACCTCACCGAAAAGCTTCGCCTCTTTTATGGCCTTCTTCGACCAAGTGCCTGTATTGAGGTAGGCAGCTTTCTTAATGAGGAAGTTGTAAGGCACCATGCAGAACTCCAATGAAGCGCCACCGCCCAAGAACAAAACGGAATAGCCCTCAGGTATCTGGAGCAACTCCTTGATAAGTGCTACAGCCTCGTCTACTACAGGCTGGAAATCCTTTGCCCTATGGCTTATCTCCATGAGCGACAGACCAGAGCCGTTGAAATCGAGACATTGCTTAGCTGTATTCTCAATAACTTCCCTCGGAAGTATTGACGGACCGGCATTAAAGTTGTACTTCTTCATGTTGCTGATAGTTTTTTAGTTAATGACTACTTTGATTTCTATCTGTGTGCGAAGATACGCTTTTTATTTCATTCGGCAAAATTATTTCAGAAGAATATTAACATACTGCGAGCTTTTTATTAGTGTCTTTGTAACCTCTCACCCTGCTGTAGCGACTGTGTGCGCATACAAAAATTAATATTTACAACGTGCTTATGCACAATGTCAAAAATCTGGCCTTAAATCCTCAAACAGGCCACTTTGATAGACCAAACGGCACGAACGTGCAGACGAAACGGGCCGTATGGCAGCATAAAATGACCCGAAACACAACGCATTGTGGCACAAGCTGTTATGCCAACAGGCCGGAATGGTAATAATATATTACAACAAACCCAGGCTAGACCGCACGGCCTGGCCTGGGTAAAACATGCAGCGGGCAGGGGCTTACCTGACCACCTCGACTATAGTCTTGATGCCTTTAATCTTTTCTCCACCGGCCATTGAGAGCACTTGGCCCACCTTTTCACGGCTGACGGCCACATAGCAGTAGCGCTCCTTGACGTCAATCCTACCGATGGCGCTGCTGTCCAATCCGCCTTTCTTGCAAAGGAACCCGACGATGTCTCCCTTGCTTATCTTGTCTTTCTTGCCTTTCCCTATATATAATGTCTCCATCTTGGGCTGTGGCACGCCGGGCATTTGCTCGGGCAACGTAATAGGTGAGCACTCTTTTTCCACAAAATCGGGCAAGCTCTCGTCGGGCGACAGAATGAAAAACGACTTTCCCGTAGCATCCCAACGGGCCGTACGGCCAACCCTGTGTATGTACGACTCCCTGGTAAGCGGCATGTGGTAGTGTATGATATTGTCGACATCGGGAATGTCCAACCCTCTCGATGCCAAGTCGGTTGACACAAGCACATTTGCACTCCCATTGCCAAACCTGTACAAGGCGGCCTCACGCTCGGGCTGTTCCAATCCTCCGTGGAACGCGCTCACGCCAAAGCCCCGGCCGCGCAAATAAGACGCCACGCGCTCAACGCTGTCGCGGTAATTCAGGAATACCATGCTGCTCTGCCGCCCAATCGTGCACAGCAGGTTGCCCAAGGCCTCCAACTTGTCCTTGTCGGCGCTCTTGAGACAATACTGCTCTACGCGCGAAGATATCCCTCCCTCGGAATAATCAACCTTCGCCACGTGGCGCGCGTTTACGAAGTCGGGTATCCTGTCGGCGTCTGTGGCCGACAGCAGGAATCGCCTCCTCACCCCCGAGAGCCTTTTTAGCAGCTTTGCCATCTCATTATGGAAGCCCATTTCAAGGCATTTGTCAAACTCGTCAATCACAAGGAAGCGCGCAGTGTACGGCGAGAGGTTGCCTTTGTCAAAATGATCGTTGAGGCGGCCCGGTGTGCCAAACACCACATGGGGCGCCACCTGCCTTATGACGCGGTGCTCGTCCATGGCCGGGCGGCCGCCATAGCAGCACACCGTACGTATGTGCAGGCCGAAACGGCCCATTACTTCAGCCGACTGCAACGCCAGCTCTCGGTTGGGCACTATGACCACAGCCTGCACCGCGTCGGACGACACATCTATCATACCGGCCAACGGGAGCATGTATGCAAGCGTCTTGCCCGAACCTGTTGGCGACACTACCACCACGTCGGCATCGGTACCGTTCACCTCCCGATAGGTGTCAAGCTGCATCTGGTTTAGCCGGGCCATCCCCAGCCTATCCAGTATCTGTTGTATTTCATTAGTCATATTCTATGCTTTTACAGTTCAAGTTCGTAAATCCCGGTCGGTGTCTTTCGCTTCAGCACCACGAGTTCGGCCTCGGCTGCCGCATGGCACGGGCTGTTCTTCAAAGCTGTCTCCACAGTCTTCCGCGCCAGCTCCGGGTGGTTGTTTTCCTCACTCAGATGGCAAAGCCATACGGCGCGCAACTTCTCGGTGGCATTTTCAGCAAGGGCACATGCGCAGTTGCCATTGCTCAGATGGCCGGTGCCGCTCGATATCCTGTGCTTCAAGTACTGAGGGTATGGCCCACCCATTAGCATGTCGTCGTCATAATTGGCTTCCATCACAATATAGTTGGCATCGCCAATCTGGGTTTTCATCTCTTCTGTGACACGCCCTGCATCTGTTATGATGCAAAACACGGTGTCGCCATAAACGATACGGTAGCCAACGTTGTCCAAGCTGTCGTGGGGCACCTCGAAAGGGGTTACCTCAAACTCGCCTATCTTGACCGTCTGGCCTTTCTCCAGGCAACGCACCATGCCGCGAGGCACTTTCTTCTGCACGCAATAGTTGCGCTCTATGCCCTCATGCACTTTCTTTGTGGCATACACCGGCACCTTAAGGTCGATGCTCATGGCACCGACAGACTTTATGTGGTCGGCATGGTCGTGTGTCACAATTATATTATGTATGTTTGCAAGACTAAGCCCATATTCCCTGAAATGTTTCTTCAGGGTGCGAAGCCCGAGCCCGACGTCAATAACCAAGCCATCGGTAGGGGTAAACAAATAATAGCAATTGCCACTGCTACCACTACCAAAGGATATGAATTTCAGCATTTCCAATCAATTTAATACAGATTATCATGAATGTGTCATCAAACAAACTGCGCCGTATTGCCCACCTCACGCCTTTGCAACCATCGCCATACAATCAAGTGTGCGATTGCTTACAGCATACAGTCAGAGACACAGCCATATCAAATGCAAAATTAATCAAAAACGCTGTAATGGCCAAATTAATTTACAAACTTTCCCTTAAAGATGTTTTTCTCGACGCCTACAATCAAATAAACCATAAAAAATGCGTATATTTGCACTATGACTTCATATTTTGACAAGGCAAAGGCAGTCGTGGCGATGGCCATTGCTGCGGGGCTGCAGCTATCATGCAGCGGCATCTCGGGAGACGAAAAGGAAATGATTGAACACGATGTGCTTGGGTTCTCCGAGGCATATTTCAACTTTGACCTTAAGGGAGCGGCAAGCTACTGCACTGACGACAGCCGGAAGTGGATTAGCTATGTGGCATCTAACATACAAGAAAGAGACATTGAGGCTATGCGGTCCAAAGAGTCTGACGCAACGGTAAGCATCGTCGACATAAGCTTCAACAATAGCGACTCCACCGGCACTGCGCTTATAAAGGTAAACAACGCCTTGGTGCTCGATACGATTGGAAAGCCCGGGCACACCGTCGACGAGGCGCACTACAGGCTTGACTTTATATGCAAAGAAGGCAAATGCCTCATCAGAATGGCAGGCCCACTGCGAAATGAAAGGTGAGGTCGCGGCTTAACTTGGGATAGGCTATGGGATAATGGTCCTTGCCCTCGTAAGCTGGGTTTATAGCTTTCATTCCAAAGTCGAAGCGAAGTATGAAGTAATCAAAGTTCAATCGCAACCCCAAGCCATAGCTTACAGCTATCTGCTTCCAAAACTCGTCTATCTTGAATTGCCCTCCCGGCTGGTCGTCATAGTTGCGCAAAGTCCATATATTGCCTGCGTCAATGAACAAAGCCCCATTCAGTTTCCAGAACAGATGGGCCCTGTACTCCATGTTTATGTCTATCTTCATGTCACCGGTCTGGTTGATGAAGTCGATGTTACCGTCGCGCCCGACAAACCGGCCCGGCCCCAGGCTTCGCACACTCCACCCCCTCACGCTATTGGCGCCACCCGAAAAGTAGCGCTTCTCAAACGGAAGGATGGTGCTGTTGCCGTAAGGATAGGCTATGCCAAAGCCAAAATGCCACACCAACGAGTTGTTATAGTCAAACCGTATGTTGCGGGTGAAGTCGAAATCGCCCTTTACATATTGTGCGTAAGCGATGTTGAACAACTTGTATTGGCCCTGTTCGTTCTTTGAAAACCCGAATGCCTTTGCCCCCAGCCCCAGCACATTGCCAGCGCTTTCTATGTTAGCCTTAATGGCATAAAGCCCGTTATTGTATGTATACCCAAGCCCGAAGCGCATTATGAACAGGTCTTCATAGTTATACCTAAGTATCGCGTTCCTGTTGCTTTCATCCTCGAGGTAGTCGCGCCGGAACGTGTCTGATATCCAAGGCATGAAGACATAGTTGAGATCAATAAGGTCAATCTGGTACCGGTCGTGGTGGTTGGCGTCGTTCCACTTGTACCGCCACGCAACGGAAAGGACTCG